>OFDA01000460.1_pt1 | contig 13107 bp, 9 predicted proteins | sample 1520921 | NCBI WGS metagenome assembly OFDA01 (sample SAMEA2699028, study PRJEB24076) | metagenome
TTATTTGCCTCTTAGGCCCTTCTGGTTCCGGTAAAAGTACGCTATTAAACGCTATAGCGGGCTTTGAGCTCGTTACATCTGGGTCCATTACTATCGATGGTGAAGAGGTGAAAGCGCCTCAACTCAGATATGTAACGGTATTCCAAAACTATGGTTTGTTGCCGTGGCGTACGGTAGAAAGCAATATTGAGCTAGGTCTTGAAAGTAAAAAGGTGCCTAAAGAAGAGCGTCCCGCTATTATCGATAAATACGTTAAAATGGTAGGCCTTGACCACGCCCGCAATCGCTATCCAGCAGAACTATCTGGGGGCATGCAACAACGTGTATCCATTGCCCGTGCACTAGCGGTGGATCCAGATATTATCTTCATGGACGAACCACTAGGCGCCCTTGATGCGTTGACACGCATCAACTTGCAAGACGAAATCTCTCGCATCTGCCGTGAAGAAGGTAAAACAGTTGTATTTGTTACGCACGACATTGAAGAAGCCGTAGTTCTTGCAGACCGCGTTGTAGTACTATCTGCAAATCCAGGTCGAGTACAAACTATCATCCCGGTGAACATCATCGACAGAACAGACCGTACATCGCCGAACTTTGTTAATATACGTAACCATATCTTCGAACAATTCCAACTAGCAAAAGAAGACAAAATCGAGTTCTATATTTAGTTTTATATATCAGTTATATACATCTCAAAAGAAACACCCAAGAACTTTTCTGCTTGGGTGTTTTATAATGGACAAAATCCTAAAATAATGTATACTATAAGTAGCTAAAAGAGTAAGGAGTTCCATTAGTGTACACCTTAAAAGAACCACCCAAGTATTTCGACGTCCTTGGGTGGTTCTTTGTTTATCTGATTACGGAGATAACCCGATGCTCATCACCATTTAAAATACCTATCGAGCAATTTACAAGTGTAGTAGCTAATTACATTTGTCATAATAGGTATTATAAAGAGTAAGAAGATTTCTTCCATAGTGTCACCTCCTCACTGCACCGTATTTCTCGGATTAGAGATGGTGACATCTTGATTGTAGTACATATAACTATATATTTCTTATGCAATTCGTGTAATTATCATGTATAGTAGATATATATCGGTAATAACGTATGAAATTTAAATTGGAGGCTGTATGTCTTTATTTGAGTTAGAGAAGACCTTGTCTTTTGATGAATATATAGGGTCCTTTGATACAGAGCGTGTAGAGAAGGTGCGCGGTTTTGTAGATTGGCTCTCTCAGTATTCGGGGAGTCTTGTCCATAATCCTTGGGGTGAGGTTAATCCTGATTTAGAGATTGTCACAAAGGGCTTTGATGCGGCACAGGTGCGCCAAGATAATTTGATCGCTTATTTATTGCCGCGCTTAGGTCGAGCTAAGGTTTTTGTGGTGGCTGAGGCTGTAGGCTATCAAGGGGGCCGCTTTACAGGTATTGCTATTACTTGTGAAAGAATGTTATTAGATAAGCATAAAACCATTCGTGCGAAGGATGTAACACCTATTCGCTTAGAACGTACTAGTTCACCTACTAGCTCTTTGTTAAAAGGAACACAGCAAAAGTATGGTTTTAATGAACCTACTGACACTGTAGTATGGAGTGCCATTGTTGAAAAGGGCATCGATCCTTATGATACATTGTTGTGGAACATATTCCCCTTCCACCCACATAAGGATGGAAATCCATTGACTAACCGTACACCTACGGATAGAGAACAACAAGTAGGTTGGGAGTATACAAAACGCTTGTTAAATCTACATATAGAATTAGGCGGTGCAGATCCTCTTATGCTCGCAGTAGGGCAAAAGTCTGCCGATACAATGGGCAAATTTGGCTTATCTGCCATTGGTTTACGCCATCCTGCAAACGGCGGAGCTAATCTCTATCGACAAGGATTTACTGAGGCGGTAGATACCTATTTAAAATAATAGGTGATTGCGATTATTGAAATAATAAGTGATTGAGATAGTTAAAATAATAAAAGATTGAGAGTTTCGGAGAGAAGTTTATGAAACGTTATTGTGATGCTTGCCGTCATTATTGTGATGAGGCGGCTATGTTTTGTCCTACCTGTGGGCAGTATACAGTGGCAACAGAGGTGGAGCGCATCGCACCAGAAGGTGATGTGATTTATCCTTTATCCCATTATCAGTTGAGCTATAAGGATACATTCCTCTATGTAATGGGGAAAAAGTTTATGGATACGGATGGACGCGCCTCTCGTAGAGAGTTTTTCCAATTTCTGTTGTTGTGGCATATTGCTATTATTGGCTTGTTAGCGGTGTTTTACGGATTGACAGCCATATTCCAAACGGGGCCCTATCTAATCGGATTAGCTGGTCTTATCGTTGCCATACTGAGCTTAGTTTCCTTGATGCCTTTGGCTGCTTTATCTGTACGACGACTCCATGATACCGGTAAAAGCAGTGCTACCTTGTTGTTGTTTCTTATTCCCTTTGTAGGGCCTTTGATCCTGTTAGGTCTATTATGCTTAAAAGGGCAAGCTCAAGACAATCAATATGGTAGTGCGTTACAGCATCTTGTTATAGACAAGCGCTTGGCATCTATTATGAAAGTATCTCCTACGAGTAGTGCTTTAACTACGCGTGTTCTGGTGGGATTACTTGTTGTAGTAATCTGTGTATTTGGCACATCTTTACGTACGATGGGGCCAGCTAATGAGGTATTCCCCGACGGATGGTTTACAAATTCCATCGTTGGTGCAGGTAGTGTGGAAGCATCGCGCGCTTCTGTACAGAATTATTTTGATGCCGTAAATAACAAGGACTATGACAAGGCTTTCACCTATATTATTAGCCAAGCTAGTACAAATCCAGTGGAGAAGCAAAAATGGCTAGAGTCCATGAAACAGGCGCCAAAGGTGGATGTAGTATCCCTAGGTATTACACGGGTGAGTCGCACAGGAGATTTGAAGCGCATTGTCTTTGATGCAAACCTACAAACCACAAAGGTTGGAGCCGGTGTTGTAGAATCAACGCCGATGAAGCGCTATATTTCTGTCATTGAAGAGAATGGTGCGTGGCATATCGAGGGCTTTTACAAAACTATGCCAGATGATGACAAATAGAATATGATATATCTAAATAGCGTTAACATGGGGGCTACCCTCTTTTGTTAACGCTATTTTTATGTTACAATAGACATAACGTATGAAAGCGAGGCTTTCATCAAAATCGATCGGATTATATTGCAAGACCCATTGGATAGGGACGAAGAGAACGTACCCGTCGCGGCTGACATATCTAATGATGGCAATATACTCATTTGCTATGGCAAATGGTCACAATAACACTAGGAACGGCAAAAATTGATAGCGCATTTTTGCGCCCATTTGACGAGACGCTAGTATTTTAGCGCCTTTTTCTTTGTGTGGCCTCCATAGCATAGATCAATTCAAGTGATAGGTGAGAAAAGAAACTATGTTAAATAAAATAATGAACAAAATTTTAGGAGGAACTGTGAATACAACAGATAATCAGGTTACTGCACAAGTGAAAGCAGAACCAACAGTAGCAAAACCTGCTACTCGTACAGCTGCGGCTGAAGGCGAACATAAACAGACTCGCCGCCGCACTAATACACGCCGCCCTGCTGGCGAGGGTCGTACTCGTCAACATGCAGCTGGTGAAGGTGAAGGCACAACACGCCAACGCCGTACAAATACTCGTACAAATGCAAATGGTGGTCGTACTAATACGCCACGCCGTACAAATACACGTCGCAATGCTGAGCAAGGTGAAGGTCAAGAACGTACAGAACGTAAACCTCGTCAAACTCGTGCACCACGTGGTGAACGTAGTGAAAATACGCGTAATACGCGCTCTAACAATGGTCGCAATAGTCAAAACCGTAACAACAACCGTCCAAATAATCGCTCCACAAACCGCAACAATCAAGAGGCTCCTGTGGAATTAGTAGGTCGTACACCAAATGGCGCTAATAAGGGTAAATTCCAAATCATCCCTCTTGGCGGTCTTGGTGAAATCGGTAAAAACATGACCATCTTCCAATATGAGGACGAAATCATCGTTCTCGACTCTGGTCTTGCGTTCCCTAGCGAAGATATGCTTGGCGTAGATATCGTTATTCCTGATATGAGCTATATCATCGAGAATAAGGATCGCGTGAAAGCTGTCGTAATTACCCATGGTCACGAGGACCATATTGGTTCCTTGGCATACCTTATGAAAGAAATCAATTGCCCAGTATATGCAACAAATCTCGTTTGTGGTTTGATTGAAGGCAAGTTTAAAGAACATAAGGTATCTCCAAAATGTCTTCGTACTATTGCTGCAGGCGATGAAGTTCAAATTGGTCAAGTGAAGGTTGGTTTTATCCAAACAAACCACTCCATTCCTGACTCCTGCGCTGTGTACTTTGATACACCAATCGGGACTGTACTTCATACAGGTGACTTTAAAATCGACCAAACACCAGTTGATGGCCGTTTGATGGATATGCACAAATTTGCTGAGCTTGGCAATAAAGGTGTATTGGCCTTGATGTCCGACTCTACAAACGTTGAAAAACCAGGTACTACAGGTTCTGAAAGTTCCGTAGGTCCTGCTATTAAACAAGCTGTTGGAGAAGCAAAAGGCCGCGTTGTGTTAGCTACATTTGCATCTAACGTATCTCGTATCCAACAAGCTATTGATGCGGCAGTTATGTTCAACCGTAAGGTTGTCGTTATGGGCCGCAGTATGGTAAATGTTACAGAAATCGCTCAAGAACGCGGTTACTTGAACATTCCACCAAATACAATTATCGACGTAGATGTAATGCACAACTACACAGATGACCAAATTATGATCTTAACAACTGGTTCTCAAGGTGAACCGATGGCAGGCTTGTCCCGTATGGCTACAAGCAACCACCGCACTGTAGAGTTGGCACCGAATGATACAGTTATTATCTCTGCTACACCAATTCCAGGTAACGAAGGTGCTGTAGGTAGAACTATCGATAACTTGCTCCGATTAGGTTGTCACGTTGTATATGGTAAAGATCGTGGTATCCACGTATCTGGTCATGCGAGCCAAGAAGAGCTTAAAACAATGCTTAACCTTGTTCGCCCAGAATACTTCATTCCAGTTCATGGTGAGTACCGCATGTTGCGCCGTCATGGTGAACTTGGCGTTGCTATGGGCGTAGATCCTAAGAAAGTCCTTATCGGCGACAATGGTCAAATCTTTGAATTTGATAAAGATGGTGGCCGTAAAGGTGGCCGTGTACAAGCTGGCGCTATCTTCGTAGATGGCCTTGGCGTTGGCGATGTAGGTAACATCGTTATCCGTGACCGTCAACAATTGGCACAAGAAGGCATGGTTATCGTTGTAATGGCGATGGATAAGGCTTCTGGTACAATCGTAGCTGGTCCAGACCTCGTATCTCGTGGCTTCGTATACGTACGCGATGCAGAAGAACTTATGATTGCTGCAGAACACCGCGTAGACCAAGTTCTTGAAGAATGCGAAATGCAACGCATCAAAGATTGGACTACTATTAAGCAAAACGTACGCGACGCGTTGGGTAAATTCTTCTACGATAAAACTCGTCGCCGTCCTATGATCTTGCCGATTATTCAAGACGTATAATCACATATAATAAACAAAAGTACCGCACCCTATGGTGTGGTACTTTTAACATTTTAAAAAGGACCTATGGAATCTACTATAAATAGCGGTGTCATCGCATTTGTCTACTATATAGGGTATTTGAAGTTACCTTTTTAAACTGTTATAATTAAAAGATACCAATTAATCTATCTTCTTTTATTTAGAATGGAGATTTATGAAACAAACAAATACAAGAGCGATGGTAGAAACAGGATTTGTTAGTGCTATAGGTGTCATCCTTAGTGCTATTAGTGTGTATTTACCAGCTTTCGCTTTTTTATCATTTTTTGTTACACCTGCAGCCATTGGCATAATTGGAACAAAATGGGGTCGCAAGTATAGTATATCGGCAGCTGTTGTTACTACTTTCTTAGCGGTAGTTTTGTTTGGACCATGGAATGGTATACCTGTTGGCTTATTTGCTGCGGTAGGTGTAGGGGTAGGAGAAGGTAACCGTCTTTCTTTAGGGACGATTAAGCGACTACTACTCCCTAGTATTGCTATGTTTGTTGCTGTATTAGTAACTTTAATGGCACAAGTATATGTATCTGGTATTACTCTATCAATGATAGATACACAGATGACCGAGCAAGCTCGTATGATTGCTGATCAAGCCTTACAGACGAATCCTAATATCACACAGGAACAAGCTGATTTATTTGTAAAAAATGTAGATAAGCTTGCTACTGGTTTGAAGGATGCGTTTTTTGTGGCTGTAGCTATAGCTGCAGTATCATACAGTTATATAACTATTCAGATATCTATATGGCTAGGTAAACGATTACGTATCTCCATACCTCGATTTTTACCAATTGAAGAATGGAGAATGCCTATCTGGAGTGCAGGGCTATACGCTTTAGGTATTATTGGTATATATGGTACGCCGCATATCAATATGGACTCTTCCTGGGTCATAGCCATTAGTACTAATGTATTACTCCTTGGTAGCTCTATGTGTTCTATTCATGGTTTTGCAGCTTTAGCAGATTTGATGAGTAGTTACCACATGAGTAATAAATTGAAGTGGATACTGCTAGGTGTGTATGCCTTTTTCTTTGGTCAAGCACTAGCCATATTTGGTGTCATAGATATGTTTTTAGATTTACGGACACGTTACAAAGCGCGTCAATAGTAATAGAAAGGAGGCCGTTATGAAATCCTTTCAACGGAAATGGGAAGGTTTAGAAATTACCATTATTACCGTTATCGTATTATTGTTATTATTGTTGGCCTATCTAAATTGGGCCATTGCAATTCTAGCTTTAATTATCGTGGTAGCGGCGTATTTGGTTAACTATAACACCATTCATAACCGGCGTCGTTTAGCAAGGGAACAGTTTGGGGCGATGATGAAAAACGTCACACAAGCTTCGAACTTTGCCTTACAAAACTTGCCAATGGGGATTGCTCTTGTTAATAAACAAGGTACCCTCGTATGGAATAATAGTGTCTTTGCAGACTGGGTTAAGGTAGACTGGAATAAACTTCAAAAAATGTCTGCTCTTATGCCTGGCTTCCGTATTGATAAAATCTGGGGAAAATCTGGATATATGACGGAGCAGTATGGAGATAAGTATTTCCAAATTATTTACAAATTCATTGATCCTCGTGATGCACGACCAGATATTCATAGTGAAGATGAATTGGCAGAGCATGCAGTAATGGCGCTTTACTTTAAGAATATTACAGACTTAGAAAAGGCCCGTATTAAAGCCGAAGAAAATCAGCCTGTGTGGGGCATGATTCAAATCGACAATCTCGAAGAATTGACAAAAGGTCTTAGTGACCGCGAGTATACTAGCGTTTGGACAGATATTAATAACATTATTATGGATGAAATTGATAGACAAGAAGGCTTCATTCGTAACTTCCAAGATGATATGTATACCTTTGCTATTTCTCGTGGTGCACTTCATGCGATGGAGGAAGATGGGTTTAAAATTCTTGAGAGAATCCGTAAATTGCCTTCTCCCCGTCAAGTGCCTGCAACGATTTCTATCGGGATTAGCGAGAACGTAGGCTCTGTAAAAGAGGTTTCTAGTCGTGCTCGCGCCGCCTTAGATATTGCATTAGGTCGCGGTGGTGACCAAGTGTGTATTATGGATGGTGAAAGTACCCGATTCTTCGGCGGTAATACAGCTGGTGTTGAGAAGAATACCCGTGTTCGTGCTCGTGTTGTATCGCAAGCTTTACATGAGCTTATGCTTGATTCCGATAAAATCCTTGTGATGGGTCATAAGCGTGAAGACTATGATGCGTTAGGTGGCATTGTCGGTGTTGTAGCTATTGCGCGTACCTTGGGTAAAGAATTACGCATCGTACTTTCAAAGGAAACGAGCGCCATTGATAAAATGGTGACTGTTCTGAAAGAGGATGAGTTCTGGACGGAACATATTATTACTCCTGAAGCGGCAAAAGCTTGGGTAGATGCTAATACGCTCACCATTGTATGCGATACACATCGCCAAAAAATGGTAGCAGCTCAAGAGGCTCTTGAAATTTCTGAACGACGCATCGTTATCGATCATCATCGTCGTGCAGCGGACTTCGTAGAAAACCCATTGCTTACATACTTGGAACCAACTGCATCATCTACATCCGAGCTTGTTACAGAGCTTGTACAATACGCAGGTGGTGGCGTAAAACTTTCAAAAGCAGAAGCTACAGGCATTTATGCGGGCATCGTGCTTGATACGAAGAACTTTGTGCAACAAACAGGGGCACGTACCTTTGAAGCGGCCGCATTCTTACGCCGTGCAGGGGCAGATATTGAACGCGTTAAACAATTATTTATTGAAACCTTCGATTCTGTTCAATTGCGTGCTAAAATGGTATTTGAAGCCAATCGAACTGAAGGAATTGCTATTTCTGTAGCTCCTGAAGGTTTGAAGGATATGATGGCATTAGCTGCACAAAGTGCAGACATGCTCATCAGTAATGAAGATATTGAAGCAGCCTTTGTACTGTATTCCTTGAATGACGGCGGTATCGGCGTTAGCGCTCGATCCAAAGGCAAGGTAAATGTACAGGTTGTAATGGAAGCCTTGGGTGGCGGTGGTCACAGAACTGTGGCTGGTGCCCAATTACAAGGTATGACGATAGAGGAAGCGAAGAAGGCTATTTTAGACCATGCTCTTGAAGCCCTTCATTCCGCAGAGAAAGAGGAGGAAGAACAATGAAAGTAGTATTGTTAGAAGACGTTAAAAAGGTTGGTAAAAAAGGCGAAATCGTTGAAGTTAGCGATGCATATGGCCGTAATGTATTAATCAAAAAAGGTCTTGGCCTTGAAGGTACAGCAACTAACGTAAATAATGCGAAACAAAAGCAAGAATCCATCGCTCACAATAAAGCTGTTGCCAATGACGAAGCTAAAATCTTGGCAGCTCAATTGACTAAGGTTGAAGTAACTGTAAAAGTTCGCATGGGCGAAGAAGGTCGTGTATTCGGTTCCGTTACTGCAAAAGATATTTCCGATGCAGCTAAAGCGCAATACAAAGTAGATATCGATAAAAAGAAAATCGAAATCAAAGAACCATTGAAAACATTAGGCGTACATGATGTACTCGTTCGTGTTCATCCTGAAATTACAAGTACTATCAAGGTTAACGTAGTAGCTGAATAATAGTATTCACCATGCTCTTTGAGTATGGTGAATTCTTTTATCCATAGTGGTTGTGTGAAGGGGATTATCATGGATGTACGCATTCCACCGCATAATCTAGATGCGGAAAAGGCCGTTTTGGGGGCCTTATTAACCAATGGATCGAACTCGGGCGCTGTTGTTGATACAGTGACGAGTATTCTAAAATCTGAAGACTTTTACCGCGATGCGCATCGTATTATCTATGATGCTATTTTAGAAATCGTGCATGCCAATAAGACGGCAGACTTTATCACTGTTGGTGAAGAGCTAGATCGTCGCAAGCGACTCGATGCGGTAGGTGGTCTTGCTTATATTACATCTCTTGCTAATGAATCGGTGTCCTACAATGTGGAGGAACATGCGAAGATCATTAGCGAGAAAGCTCAGTTGCGCCGCCTTATCGATGCAGGGAATAAAATCGTAGGCATGACGTATGCTGGCGAAGATGAACCAACGACTATCCTCAACAAGGCAGAGCAAATGGTACTAGACGTAAGTGGTCAAACTCAATCTGAATCTTCTTTTGCTCCAATTAGTGAGATCGTATTATCTAACTTAGATAAATTAAATGCATTGCAACAGCATGATGGTGCAATTACAGGCGTTCCAACAGGCTTTAAAGATGTGGACCATGTCTTTAATGGTCTACAAAAATCTGACCTCATCCTCGTAGCAGCCCGTCCTGCGATGGGTAAAACGGCTTTCACCTTGAACATCGCCCAAAACGTAACGATGCTATACGACAAGACAGTAGCCTTCTTCTCCCTAGAAATGGGCAAGGAACAGCTTGTTGGTCGTATTCTGTCCTCTGTGGCAGGTGTGAGCTCTGAAAAACTGCGCCGTGCGAACATGGACCCTGCTGACTGGGAAAAGGTTATCGCTGCAGCGGATCGCATGAGTAAATCCAAGCTCTTTATCGATGATACGCCGGGCCTTACCGTACAAGATATGCGCTCTAAATTGCGCCGCCTTAAGGTGGAACATGGTCTCGATCTCGTTATCGTCGACTATATTCAGTTGATGCAAGGCCGCAACTCCGGCAAGGGCAGCGAGAACCGTCAACAAGAGGTATCTGAAATCTCTCGTAACCTCAAATTGATTGCCCGTGAGTTCAATGTGCCGCTTATCGCCTTGTCTCAATTGTCTCGTAGTGTTGAAAGCAGACCTGATAAACGGCCTGTACTGTCTGACCTTCGTGAATCTGGTTCTCTTGAACAAGATGCGGATATCGTTATCTTCTTGTACCGTGATAAATATTACGATGAAAACTCCGAAAAAGGAGACAACGCAGAAGTCCTCATTCGTAAGCACCGTAATGGTTCCGTCGGTACCGTGGAACTCCAATTCATTGGGGAATTAACCCAATTTAGAGACGTGGAATTCCGAGACATGGGGCCGGAACAATAATGAAAACTATCGGTTAGTTCCTATATATTGATGGGGCCCCGTAACATAGCTACATTTTAATTAAAAAGAAAGGACTATACTTCTTTGCTCCTCGTGACCTGATGTCGCTGCATAAGTATAGTCCTTTCTTTTTATCACTGTAGATATGAAGGTGTCCCATCAATATAGTGGCACTAGATAGTTTTCATTGTATTGTTGGAAGAACTGGAAATAGAAGTTTTGGGTTAGGTTATACACGTACTTAAGAGTACCTACTATTAGATTTGATGTCTAATAGTAGGTACTTTTTCATTTTTATGTCCAAAATTTGCCACTATAATAACAAACATATGTTTGAAAATACTCTGTATTTTTGTTATACTAATCATAGAAATTATTGTTCTTGTAATTCTTATAAACTTCAGGTATTTAGCGGTTTGAGGAGGTGTTTGTATGGGTTCAGCTGATACGGATCGAATGTATATGTGCATTGATTTGAAGAGTTTTTACGCGTCTGTGGAGTGTGCTGATTTGGGGCTGGATCCGTTTACAACGCCTTTGGTGGTGGCCGATGGGTCTCGTGGCAAAGGGGCTATTACATTGGCCATTTCACCGGCCTTAAAAAAGCTAGGTGTTAAGAATCGCAGTCGTCTTTTTGAGATCCCTCCGCACATTGAGTATTTGACGGTGAAGCCTCATATGAAGCGGTATATGCAGGCGTCTGCTGAGATTTACGGGACTTTGCTCAAGTATGTGGCACCTGAGGATGTACATGTATACTCTATCGACGAGTATTTTATCGATATTACGCCTTACTTACCGCTCTACAAGAAAACGCCTCGAGAGCTAGCGCAGATGCTTCTTGATGCGGTGTTAGAGGCGACCAAGATTTATGCCACCGTTGGGATTGGAACAAACTTGTTCCTTGCCAAGATTGCTCTCGATATCCTCGCAAAACATGCGCCTGATTTTATAGGATATCTTGATGAAAGCCTCTTTAAAGAGAAAATCTGGTATCATCAGCCCTTGACCGACATCTGGCAGATTGGTAACGGCATAGCCAATCGTTTGCACAAGTATGGAGCTTATGATTTGCATGGTATTACCATGGTTCCAGAGGCCAAGCTGTACAAGGAGTTTGGCGTTAACGCTGAACTCATCATCGATCATGCTTGGGGCCGTGAGCCGTGTACGATTGCAGATATCCATGCGTATCGTCCTATTAAGCATTCTATCTCGCATAGCCAGATTTTATTGCGTAACTATACCTATGAAGAGGCGTACGTGCCTATGCGAGAAATGGTGGAGTCCTTGGTATTAGAGCTTTTACAAATCAAAGGGGTTACGAACCATATTCATGTTCATATTGGCTATGCAGATGATATGGTGCGCTCTACTGGAGGTTCTAAAAAGCTTAAACAGTACACTGATTCATTGCAAGCATTAACGACGGCAGTAATTAAATTATATGAACAACATTGCCATAAAAATGAACTTATACGGCGTATAGGCGTAAGCTTTGAGGATTTAGTCAATCGCTCTGCTATACCTCAGGAGGTAGATTTATTCAGCTCTCTTGCGACGGAGGAAGAGGAAAAGGAGCGGCAAGTACATGAGGCGATGTTATCTATCAAGGAGCAGTTCGGTAAAAATGCTATTTTACGTGCCTCTAGCTTGCAAGATGAAGGGACAATGCGCTTTAGAAATACCTTGGTAGGTGGCCATAATGGGGAATAAATAGTGTAATGGATACAATGGCAATTGAACGAAGAATACAATTGAAAATAGATTAGTCGCATAAGGGGAGGTATACATTAATGAAACATCGTATGTCTCGTTTACAACGGGCGAAACAATTTATGCCCTTTGCGGCATTAAAGGGATTTGAAGTATTACTGGCAGCTGTGGCACGGCCTAAAGAGCATCGTGTAGAGCTATCGGAGGATCAAGTAGATGAGTTAAATAAGGTTTTACAGACTATACATTGCGGAGAATGGGTGCGAATTGTTTACTACAATAAACAAAGATATACAGAGCTTATAGGGGCTGTTGATAGGATTAGTGCGCAAATGCAAATTATATCTGTTCAAGGCATAGATATTCCCTTTAGATCTATTAAGGAATTGAATCTGTATGATATGACAATATAAAGAGTTGTCTTTATATATGGTTTAAGGGCTAGAGTTAAGGTGTGATTCGGTATACAATGATGAAAAGGGTTGTAATTTAATTATATTCTCGTATAAAACACCTTATATGATTAGCTGTTATATGACTATATATACTCTTTGTATTGTTTTATGAGAAAGGCGGTATCTGTAATGCATGAGGTCATATCATTACTTATCAATCGCTATGATTTTTTCCTCCAGTTGTTATGGGAACATATAGAAATTTCAGTATTAGCTTCTGTTATTGCTACCATCATCGGTGGATTAT
>OFDA01000476.1_pt1 | contig 12607 bp, 10 predicted proteins | sample 1520921 | NCBI WGS metagenome assembly OFDA01 (sample SAMEA2699028, study PRJEB24076) | metagenome
ATATTATACAAGGTAAAATAATAGTAAAGCCCGCTAACTGCGGGCCTTCTTAGCTGCTATTAAGATTTATATGCAGTAAATAATACAACAAAACACGTTTTCATATTTTGAGCAGCCAATGAGCGAGAAATTAATACCGTTGGGCGAACTGTCTTCAGAACAAATATCTTTTCTTCATATAGTTATGTAGATGTAAGCCACACAAGTGGCATTGGTGCCACGTTGTGGCAAGGAGAGTTTTTAGAAAGAGGCAGAAATGAGCGAGTTTATTAACCGTCCACTTTCGCGTCGCGGCTTCCTTGGCGGAGCAACTGTAGCAGCTGGCCTTGGCCTCACCGCTTGCGGTGGCGGACAGCAGAAGGCAGCTGAAGCTCCATCTGGAAAGGAAGGCGGCGGCACAATTACTGCTGGTACCGCTTATTCAACCCAGAACTATGATCCATCTACTACTTCATCAGCACTTGCTCTTGGTGTTAACTGGCAGGTAGTTGAGGGCCTCTACGGTCTTAACTTCCATGACTACTCAACATTCAATGAGCTTGCTACTGCTGATCCTAAGAAGGTAGACGATAACACCTTTGAGATTACCATCCGTGACGGCGCAAAGTTCTCTGATGGTAACGAGGTAAAGGCAGATGACGTTGTTGAGTCCTTCAACCGTTCTTCTGCAAAGGGTAGCGTTTACGTTCCAATGCTTGCTCCAATTGCTTCCGTAGAGAAGAAGGATGACAAGACTGTCACCGTTAAGACCACTATTGCTAACTTCTCCCTCCTCAAGGAGCGTCTGTCCATTGTTCGCGTTGTTCCAGCAAGCAGCTCTCAGGATGAGATGAAGAAGCAGCCAGTTGGTTCTGGTCCATGGCAGTTTGAGTCCATCTCTGACAACACTCTTGACCTTGTTCCTAACAAAAACTACAACGGTGCAACTCCTGCTAAGGACGATAAGCTCCACTATGACGTCCTTAAGGATCCAACTGCTCGTCTGACCGCTCAGCAGGACGGAACCACCCTTGCTATGGAAATGGTTCCTGCAGATGCTGTAGAACAGCTCAAGGGCGCAGGCTGCACTGTTGACGCTGTTCAGGGTTTTGGTGTCCGTTTTGCAATGTTCAACCTTGGCAAGGCTCCTTGGGACAACGTTAAGGTTCGCCAGGCATGCCTCTATGCACTTGATACAGACAAGATGCTTGCAAACGCATTCTCTGGTCAGGCTGAGGTTGCCACCAGCTACCTTCCTTCTTCCTTTGCTAACTATCACAAGGCATCCACTGTCTATGCACACGATGTTGATAAGGCTAAGAAGCTCATTTCTGAGTCTGGTATCACTCCTGGTGATGTCGTTCTTCGCACCACCGATAACGAGCAGGTTAAGTCCATGGCAACTCAGGTCAAGAACGACCTCGACGCACTTGGCTTTAACGTAAGCATCGTTTCCGATACTTCTCCAGCAACCTATGCTGCAATTGACGCAGCTGACGGCTCTTGGGACATCCTGCTTGCCCCTGGCGATCCTTCCTGCTTCGGTGCAGACGTCGACCTGCTGCTCAACTGGTGGTATGGCGATAATGTCTGGATGACCAAGCGTTGCCCATGGAAGGAGTCTGCTGAGTGGAATAAGCTTCACGAGCTCATGAGCAAGGCTCTTGGCCAGTCTGGCGCTGATCAGCAGTCCACTTGGAACGAGTGCTTCGATATCATCGCTGAGAACGTACCTCTGTACCCAGTTCTCTTTGCTAAGACCTTCACTGCTTCCTGGAGCGAGAAGCCAAACAGCAACGGCGTTGCTCTCAAGGGCTTCAAGGGTATCGGAACCACCGGTCTGTCCTTCATTGATGTCAACACAGTTACTGCTAGCTAATTTGTTGCCATCACGCGCTTAGCATCTCATACATTGGGGCCCGAGCGTTTTACCTATAACGCTCGGGCTCTTGTGCGCAAAATTTCGTCCTGAGGTGCACAAAGTCTCATCAAATTTTATTTTGTACGGTTTGTTTTAAAGAGAGAGGGGGAGATAGTGAACAACCTATTACGTCTTATCGGACGCCGTCTTATTGCGCTGCCGATTATGGCTCTAGGCGTCACCTTTCTCGTATTCTTCCTAATGTCTTTCTCGCATGTAGATCCTGCATACAATGCCTTGGGCGAGTCTGCTTCTGAAGAAGCCATCCAGCAGTATCACATTGAGAATGGCCTTGATGATCCATGGCCTGTGAGATATGTACGCTATATCGGTGATGTTGCTCATGGAAACTTGGGTACCTACGGCACTTCTCACTATTCAGTTGCTGAAAGAATTTCAAAGGCTCTGCCAGTAACTATGCAGTTGACCTTTATGGGTCTCTTCATTGGCGCAATAGTTTCGTTTACGTTGGGCGTTATTGCGGCTCTCTATAGAGATCAATGGCCCGATCAAATCATCCGCGTATTCTCAATTGCCGGTCTTGCAACGCCATCATTCTGGTTGGCAGTTCTTTTGATTCTGGTCTTTGCGTCTACGCTTAAGCTGCTACCAGCCTCTGGAGCACTACCAGATCCTACGGTAAATCTTGTCGGCTACTTTGCTCGTATGATTATGCCGGCATTTGCACTTGCGGTTCCAATGTCTGGTCAGATGACCCGTATTGTTCGTACCGCAATGGTCGAGGAGCTGGATAAGGACTACGTCCGCACTGCTCGCGGCGCTGGTATTCCAGAGAGAATCGTCATCGCAAGAAACGTACTTCGCAACGCTCTTATTACCCCTGTAACCACACTTGGCCTGAAGATTGGTTACCTCATGGGTGGCGCCGTTGTTATTGAGGTTATTTTTAACCTTCCTGGCATGGGTACCGCAATTCTTGAGGGCATCCAGGGTAACGAGGCAATGCTTGTTCAGGGCGTTGTTGTTGTCGTTGCACTGTCCTTCATCATCATCAACATTGTTGTTGATATGTTGTACATCTTGATTAACCCACGCATTAGGACGGTGTAGTGCGATGGTACAAATGAGAAAAAAACAAGTCGAGAAGCTCGAAGAAGCTGCTGCGAAGGGTTCAACCTTTGGTGGCTTTAAGAAGATGAAGACAGCTTCCAAGATTGCTCTTGTCATTCTTGTCTTTGTTGTTCTTGCTTCTGTCTTTGCAAACTTTATTGCTCCACATAACCCACTTGAGATTTTTAATGCTTGTCAGGCTCCAGGCAATGGATTCATTTTTGGTACTGACGATAAGGGCCGCGATATTCTTTCTCGTATGCTCTATGGTGGTCAGTATTCACTGGTCATTGGTTTTGGTGCTACGGGTATGGCGCTACTGTGTGGCTCAATTATTGGTGCTATTGCCGCTGTTTCTAGGAAGGCTGTCTCTGAGGTCATTATGCGTGTGCTCGACATCATCATGTCGTTCCCAGGCATTGCACTTGCAGCAGTCTTTGTTTCTATTCTTGGTAACAGCGTTCCTTCAATCATCTTTGCCATTGGCTTTATGTACACGCCACAGATTGCGCGTATTGTTCGTGCAAACATCGTAAGTGAGTACGGCGAGGATTACGTAAGGGCAACCATTGTTTCTGGTGCTCGTGCACCTTGGATTTTGTGGAAGCACGTTCTTCGTAACTGCATTGCTCCCATCATGGTCTTTACCGTTACGCTTGTTGCAGACGCAATCATCTTTGAGGCATCTTTGACCTTTATTGGCGCTGGTATTGCAGAGCCAACTCCTACATGGGGTAATATCCTGGCTGATGCTCGCGCTGGCGTTCTTGCTGGTCGTTGGTGGCAGGCATTCTTCCCAGGCCTGGCTATTATGATGACCTGCCTGGCACTGAACATCCTCTCCGAGGGTCTTACTGACGCTATGGCAGCAGCACCTGGAGCTCCTGTAGATACAGAGAACTCTGACTCCAGGCGTGCAGATGACATTCTTGCGTCTGATCCAGTTCGTGCATATGCAGAGCAGGCAGAGTCCCTTGAGCGCAGACTTAATGCACTCAAAGAGGTTGAGCTGTCTAGAACAGACAGACGTAAGCCAGACTTTGATGTTGCTCCATTGCTCAGCGTTAAAGATCTTTGCATCAGCTTTGAGTCTCACGGAGACGTTAAGGTTGTTGACCATGTAAGCTTTGATGTTCGTCCTGGTCAGTGCATGGCACTGGTTGGCGAGTCTGGCTGCGGAAAGTCTATTACCACCAAGGTCATCATGGGTCTGACTGATCCAAAGGAAACCATTACTGGTCAGGTTCTCTACAAAGACCAAGACCTCCTGAAGCTCTCCAAAGAAGAGCACCGCAAGCTGCTTGGTCACGAGCTTGCAATGGTGTACCAGGATGCTCTGTCTTCGCTGAACCCTTCCATGCTTATCTCTTCTCAGATGAAGCAACTTACCAGCAGGGGAGGCACTCGTTCCGCAGAGGAGCTTCTAGAGCTTGTAGGCCTGGATCCAAAGCGTACGCTTGAGTCTTATCCACATGAGCTTTCTGGTGGTCAGCGTCAGCGTGTTCTGATTGCTATGGCATTAACCCGCGATCCTTCACTGGTTATTTGCGACGAGCCAACAACCGCTCTGGACGTTACTGTTCAGAAGCAGGTCATCAAGCTCTTGAATGACCTCCAGCGTCGTCTTGGCTTCGCAATGATCTTTGTTAGCCACGACCTTGCACTTGTCGCAGAGGTTGCTTCTGAGATTACCGTTATGTACGCAGGTCAGGTTATTGAGCAGGCAGCTACTACTGAGCTTCTGACCAATCCTGTTCACGAGTACACCCGCGGTCTTCTCGGCTCTGTTCTTTCCATTGAGGAAGGCGCACAGGATGGTACCAGGCTTCACCAGGTACCAGGTTCTGTTCCTTCTCCAGAAGACTTCCCAACAGGCGATAGGTTTGCTCCTCGTTCGAGCCACCCAGATATGGGTCTTGAGGTTCACCCTGTTATCAAGGAGATTCCTGGTAAGCACCATCGTTTCTCCGAGCTGCCTGATGAGTATCTGAAGGAGCATGGTCTTGTGCCTTACCTTGAGCGTTCTCAAAAGGAGGTGAGGTAAATGGCTACAACATCTGAAGAACAGCCAATTATCTTCCTCGATGATATTTCGGTTACGTTTAAAACACGTACGGGTTCAATCTTTAAGCCTAATAAGGTTCACGCAGTACAGAATGTTTCTCTCAAGCTTATGCCTGGCGAGACCATTGGTATTGTTGGTGAGTCTGGCTGCGGAAAGTCCACTACTGCAAATGTCATGTGTGGCCTTCAGTCACCGACGTCCGGTCATGTGTACTTCAAGGGAATGGATGTTACCAAGCGTACTCCAGAGCTTAGAAAGCAGATTGGCCGCGTTGTCTCTGTTGTCTTCCAGGACCCAGCAACTGCTCTTAACCCTCGTATGATTGTTAAAGACCAGCTCATGGATCCACTGCTCGTGCATAAGGTAGGCACAGAGGCGGAGCGAGAAGCCCGTATTAATGAGCTTGTCGGTCTGGTAGGACTTCCACATTCCGCACTTCGCGCCCTTCCTGGTCAGCTCTCTGGTGGTCAGCGTCAGCGTGTTGCTATTGCACGCGCGCTTTCTCTGAACCCATCGGCAATCATTGCTGACGAGCCTACTTCCGCACTGGACGTTTCTGTTCGCGCGCAGATCTTGAACCTGCTCACTGACCTCAAGTCTGAGCTGGGTCTCTCGATGATTTTTATTTCGCACGATATTCAAACTGTCCGCTATGTTTCTGACCGCATTATCGTTATGAATCACGGCCAGATCATGGAAGATGGTCCTGCTAAGCAGGTCTTTGAGCATCCAACAGATCCTTACACTAAGACGCTTTTGGGTGCTGCACCATCTTTGCTTCATCCTAAACTGGGTGAGTAGCGCTTACGTTTTTGTTTGACTAGAGCGCAGCTTAGGCTGCGCTCTTTTAGCTTGTTAGGTGGATCAATGCACCAAGAAACGCTTGAGCTTGCAGAATTGAAGGCAGCTCATGCTTTGACGCCCTATCCTTCGGATTTTGAGGCGTTTTGGAAGGCACGTATGGAGGAAGCAGATAACGCTCCTCTAAGCTGGCAGATTGTTCCTTCAACAGAGGTCACGTCAACTGCTTCAGCTCACTTTTTTGATCTTACATTTGCAGGTATTGATGGCGCGGAAGTCTACGCAAAGTACCTGCGCCCACAGACTGCCTCAGGCGTACAAACTCCGCTTGTTTTACAGTTCCATGGCTATCCAGGATCTTCTCGCAGTTGGTTTGAGCAGAGCTCATTTTTGGGCTTGGGCTGCTCGCTGATTGCACTTGATAATCCTGGACAAGGTGGCCACAGCTTGGACGGAAGCTCGTACAAGAGCACTACTGTCTCTGGTCACTTGGTACTTGGACTAGATGGACCTGTAGAGGACCTTTACTTTGTTCATCTGTATCAGAACATTCGCTTGCTCTGCAGAATTGTTAGACAGCTTGAAGGAATTGATACAGATCGCGTTTTTGTAAACGGCGCCTCGCAGGGAGGCGGTATTGGTCTTGCTACCTGCGCACTCAATCAAGACCTGATTAATAGGGCAACAATTCTTTATCCCTTCCTCACTGATTTTAGGTGTGTGTGGGAGCTTAATGCTGATGAGGTTGCCTACGAGGGCATCCGTTATTATTCCCGCTGGTTTGACGCGGATGGTTCTCGCGTTGATGAGGTCTTTGCAAAGCTTGCCTATATTGATTCAGCTAATTTTGCACGCCTGGTTACTTGTCCTGTGCTTTTTGGCACCGGACTTGATGATCCGGTAGTTCCTCCCGAGGCTCAGTTTGCGGCTTACAATGCCTTGACCTGCCCAAAGAGACATCTTCTTTATCCCGGATATGCGCATGAAGAGATTGGCGATTTTGACGATAAGATCATTGATTTCTTCTGCTCAGAAAATGGAGAGCAAGTTCTTGAAGAGTTGGACTCCTCATTTCCTGCTCAAGCAGAATGCGAGGTAGGAGCATGAGGGGTTTAACACAAAGACTTGAAGATGCTCGCTCTTATCGCGGCGCTTGGCTTAGACCATCAAACTTTGAATCATTTTGGGAGCCATCTGTAGCGTTTGCACAAAATGCACAGGTAGAGAGTGTGGTTGTGCTTCCGTCCGCTACCCAGACCGCAACGTTTAAGCGCATCACATTCACCTCAACTGACCAGACGCAGCTGCGTGCTCGCGTCATTCTTCCAGCAGGTGTGTCGGTGGCAGAACCGCTAGCTCCAGTAGAGCTGCCCGCATCGGCAAAGCTGCCCGCGGTGGTGCTCTTCTCCGATCTTGGTCGGGGAGTGCGTAGCTGGCTGCACCTATTGCGTTTCTCGGCGCTTGGCATGCCTGTTGTAGCCCTAGAGGCTCGGCCATGCGAAGCGTCACTCAAAGACGCCTGGAGGGGAGCGTTGACGGCAGAGGAGCTTGCCCGCGCGCTCATCAACCCAGATGACGCCGCATCCTCCACGCTTAAGCAGCTCATCGATGACGCACTGGTAACTACCGCGGTTGCATCGCGCTTCCTCGGGCGCACAACCGTCACCTGGGGAGAAGGTCTAGGCGGCTCGCAGGCGTTGTTCGCTGCGGCACTTCTGCCCAAGGAAGTGAGCGTTACCATGGCACTGAACCCGCTCTTTGCCGACAACGCAACAACCCTGCGCACGGTTGTCGGGTGCGGAGACACTCCGCAGTCAGATGCAGCTATCGACGTGGTCGGTCTTCTCGACAGCGCGTGCGCGGCAGAGCTGGTGCGTGTGCCTGCGCTTATCGGCACGGCTCTGCTGGACCAGAGCGCGCCAACTGAGGGAACGTTTGCGCTGTACAATCGCCTGACGGGGCAGAAAGAGATGCGTGTATATCCCAAGTTTGGCCACGAGCGCATCAATCAGTTTGAGAACGAGCAAATCAACTATCTCTGCGAGGTTATATCAGGGCTTTGTCATAACTAAGCGGACTATAATTACGTAGGTTCTTTGAAGTTGCTTTTGATCAATGCTTTGGTCGGCTACTTCAGTACATTGTTGTATGAAACCAGTTGGATTTTCCAACGTGTGAAAGGATAAAGCATGTCCAGTAACGTACCATTTAGCGGTGTTGTTCCACCAGTTGTAACCCCAGATACCCCAGACCATCAGCTTGATGTTGTGTCGTTTGAGCGCTCTATTAATCGTCTCATTGAGGCTGGCGTAGACGGCCTGTTCTTCCTTGGCTCTTCTGGCGAGGTTGTTTTTGCCACAGATGAGCGTCGCGATCAGATTGTGCGCGAGGCTGTTCGCATTGTTGACCACCGTGTTCCGGTCCTTGTGGGCATCATTGATACCGAGACCGAGCGTGTCTTAGAGCATGGTCGCCGTGCCCTCGCACTGGGCGCAGATGCTCTTGTAGCAACCGCTCCTTTCTACGCACTTGGCGGCCCAGCTGATGTTGAGGAGCACTTCCGCATCCTTCACCAGGAGCTGGACGCACCTCTGTTTGCGTATGACATTCCTGTCTGTGTTCACACTAAACTTCCTTGGAAGATGCTTGCTCGTCTAGGCGCAGAGGGTGTTCTTGCAGGCGTTAAGGACTCTTCTGGCGATGACGTTTCCTTCAGGTATCTTGTTCAGGAGAACGAGAAGAACGGTCACCCTCTGACCCTTTTGACCGGCCATGAGATTGTTGTTGACGGCGCTCTTCTTTCTGGCGCAGACGGTTCTGTTCCTGGCCTTGCTAATGTTGAGCCAGAGGGATACGTCCGCATGTGGAAGGCAGCTCAGGAAGGTAACTGGGCAGAGGTCAAGCGTGAGCAGGACCGACTTAACGAGATTTCCCACATCTTTGATGTCACTTCAGGCGTTCAGGGCTATGGTGCTGGCGTTGGTGCGTTCAAGTGCGCCCTTAACCTCATGGGCATCTTTGATTCTGACCAGATGCCTCGCCCTGTTAAGCCACTTGATGGCCAGAACCGTGAGGCAATTAAGCAGGTTCTTATTGCAAACGGCCTTCTCTAAACAAGAGGGGACACCATGGACTCTAAGTTTGTTTCTCCAACATATGTTTGTGCCGTTGATATTGGCGGCACAAAAATTGCCTGTGGCATAGTCACCCTTAACGGCACCGACGCTCCAAACGTCCAGTCCGTAAAGAAGGTCCCAACTAACGCAAAAGAGGGCGGCAAGCAGGTTCTTGCCACCGTTCTCCAGGCAATTAGAGAGGCTCTTGCTCGCGCAGAAGAGCTGGACCTTACTATCTCTGGCGTGGGTATTTCTTCTGCTGGTGTTGTTGACCCTCGTACGGGTGACATCACCTATGCAAATGAGCTTATGCCTGGCTGGGGCGGAACCGCTCTTGGCTCTGCAGTTACTAGTGAGTTTGGTCTTCCGTGCAGCGTTCTTAATGACGTTCATGCTCACGCTCTGGGCGAGGCTCGTCACGGTGCTGGTCACGGCAAAGATAGCGTTTTAACCGTAGCTGTTGGCACGGGCATTGGTGGCGCTTTTGTGAACCACGGCATTTTGATGCTGGGTGCTCACGACGAGGCTGGTCACATTGGTCACGTTGCAACTCCAGCGGCTGCAGGGGTTGATTGCCCCTGTGGTGGAACTTCTCACCTTGAGCCTGTTTCTGCAGGTCCTGGCATTATTCGCGAGTATGTCCGCCTCGGCGGCTCCGACACGCTTGAAGACGGTTCTGCTCTTGATGGCGCTGAGATTGACCGCAGAGCTCTTGCTGGCGAGAAGATCGCGCAGGCTGCAGAGGAGCGCTCGGGCCGCGCGCTTGGTGAGGTTCTGGGCAGCATGTGCAACATGCTTGACCCTTCTGTCATCATTCTGTCTGGCTCCGTTGCAGAGTGCGGAAAGTACTGGCACGAGGCACTTGAAGCTGCATTTAAGCTGCAGGCAATGCCTCCCGTTCAGGCAACGCCCATTGTGAAGGGCACGCTTGGTGGAGAAGCTCCTCTTATTGGAGCTGCAGAAAACCTTATTCTACCTGGTTATTTAGAGACACGTCTTTAGGCATAAGCATGTCAGCAGGCATATTGCTTGCTGACTAGGTATGTCGCAAAGACAGACACCTTTAACGTACGTACATTTTTGTGAGGAGAATACCGTGGCATATTCAGAGCTTGTTGAGTCACTTAAAGGAAAACTCATTGTCAGCGTCCAGGCGTATCCTGGTGAGCCTATGAGGCATCCAGAGACCATGGCTCAGATTGCTCGCGCTTGTGAGCTTGGCGGCGCTGCAGCTATTAGGTGCCAGGGTTTGTCTGACATCTCTGCCATTAAAGGTAGAGTTGAAATTCCTGTTATTGGCCTCTGGAAAGAGGGTCATGAGGGTGTCTACATTACTCCTACGCTTCGTCATGCGCGTGCTTGTATTCACGCTGGCGCAGATGTTGTTGCCCTAGATGCAACAGACCGTCCAAGGCCAGATGGTAGAACCTTTGAAGAGACCGTTGCAGCTCTGCGTGCAGAGTCTGACGTGCTGATTATGGCTGACTGCATGACTATGGATGATATTCGTCGCTCTGTTGCTGCTGGTTGTGACCTTGTTTCAACCACACTTTCTCACAACAAGGCTGCTATTGATACAACGCTTGATGATGGCCCTGACATTGCCCTTCTCAAGCAGGCAACTACTGAATTCCCAGGTATTGCCATTATTTGCGAGGGCCACGTCCACACACCACAAGACGCAAAAGATGCTCTTGATGCAGGCGCTTGGGCGGTTGTTTCAGGTACAGCCATTACGCACCCAACTTCAATTACTTCTTGGTTTGCTGCAGCACTTGAGGATTAACGCTTGGAGCGGTAAGGTTTTCTCGTCACGTATTTAAGGAGCGCCTGTGAAGAAAAACGATCCTACATCTTCAGTTATTCCCGACATTGTCATTATTACGGGTATGTCTGGATCGGGTCGCACGCAGGCGCTTCATGTGTTTGAGGACATGGGTTATTTCTGCATTGATAACCTGCCACCAGCTCTTATTTTGCAGCTTTCTAACCTTGTGGGCATTAACACGGGTGTTGGCCGCCACTTGGCTGTTACCTGCGATTTACGCTTGCAAGGTCTTTTTGATGACATCTCTGAAGCTCTGAGGTCTCTTGCAGATCACGAGCTCACGTACAAGATTGTCTATCTGGACTCCTCAGACGAAGTACTTATGCGTCGCTATAGCGAGAATCGCCGTCGTCATCCTTTAGCGCAAGAGGGAGAAAATCTTTCATCTGCAATTTCTAGGGAGCGCGCACAGCTACAAGACATAAAAGCGCTGGCAGATGTGGTCTTGGACACCTCATCTATGCGTACTAATACGCTCAAGAGTCGTCTTCGTCGCGCATTTTCAGAGCTTGCTGAACAGCAGCTTATGGATGTTAGCGTATTTTCCTTTGGCTTCAAAAATGGTTTGCCCGTTGAGGCTGACCTTATGATTGACGTGCGTTTCCTGCCCAATCCTTACTATGATCCAGAGCTCAGACCACTTACCGGTCTTGATGAGCCAGTAGCTCAGTTTGTCCTTCAGCATGGCACTACTAAGAAATTCCTTAAGTCTTGGTTTGAGTTGCTTGATGTAGTAATGCCTGGCTATGTACAGGAGGGCAAGAGTTTGCTTTCTATTGCGGTAGGTTGTACAGGCGGCCAGCATAGAAGTGTTGCAATCGCCCGTGCTACCGCAGAGCATCTTACCAGCCAGGGTTATCGCGTAACGCTTTTCCATCGCGATCTTGACGCGGCTCAGAAAAAGTCTCAGCAGGCTGAGTAGAAGTTAGTCTGTCATGTCCTATACTGCCTTGGTAAAAAATGAGCTGGTTAGCGTACCAGAACTTCAGACGGAGTGTGAATTAGCCCAGCTTTCTGCGCTTATTCGTGTTTCCGGAACGTTATCGATGCACGGTCCTGGCAAATTTGCCGTTCGCATTGTTACTGAGACTGGCACGGTTGCCCGAACAGTTATTAGTTCTTCTCGCCGTCTGTTTGATCTGGGTACTTCCGTTGAGTACCGTCGCTCTATCATGCATAAAAAACGCAACTATTTGCTTGAAATTTCTAACCAGGACTCGCTTGCAGAAGCGCTTTCTGCTCTTGGCATTTATATACCGGGAGAAGGCCTGGTAAGCGGCATTCCAAAGAGTATTATTCGCACCAAACAGGCGCAGCGAGCTTTTTTGCGCGGAGCGTTTATGGCAGGCGGATTTTTGGCCGATCCCTTAAAAGATTTTCATTTAGAGATTGCTGTCTCGGGAGAAAGATTTGCCACTGAACTGGTAAAACTTATGGGATCCATTGGGGTTAAGGCACGTCTTAATCATCGTAACCGCCATACCAATGCGCTCATGCGTACCAGAGAAATTTATGCTGTCTACCTTAAGAGCTCTGACGACATCATCAAGTTTTTGCGAGAGATTGGTGCGCCAACTATGGCGCGCGCTATCGCGTTTACGCGTGTGCAAAAGCATTATCGCAACAACGTCAACCGAGTTGTCAACGCAGAAATGGCAAATCAAACACGCTCTTCAAATGCAGCGGCAGATCAGTTGGCACTTATAGAAAAGGCCGAGAAACTCATTGGACTCAGAGCTCTGCCGCCAGCGGTCAGAGATTTTTGTCTTGCACGAAAAGATAACCCTGAGCTGTCATTATCAGCGTTGGGGGAGTCGTTTGTACTA
>OFDA01000477.1_pt1 | contig 12548 bp, 2 predicted proteins | sample 1520921 | NCBI WGS metagenome assembly OFDA01 (sample SAMEA2699028, study PRJEB24076) | metagenome
GATATATGATGTATCCCTTACCGACACATATATCAAAAATGACATATTGGATTAATATATCGTTAGTTTACTATTTTAGGCATTTATAAGTCTTGTTTTAGTAACTGGTCTATACCCTCACCAATATGTATATTTATTTCCGCGTATTATATTACCCTTATCACGTATTATATTGCCCTTATATAGTATATATTATATAAGGCTACCATATTCTTTTTTAGTTATTATAAATAAAAACAACGCCATCCAACCAGATGGCGTTGTTTAATAAGGATTTGTGTTCCCTAGTCGGGGGTCCAGGGTATAGGGCCCTCATAAACTCAATATAAGGGCCAATGTGTCATTTTAGATATATGTGTATGTAAGGGATACATCATATATCATCAGTATGTATTAGAGATCAACTAAGCCTTTTAACGAGAGAAGAAAAGGCTATAATACCTACATTACTATAGATATTGTTTATTGTTGAATCGCACTGCGCAAATCAACTTTGTTGTAGTCATTGCTACCCATTGGTTCGTTAATAGCTTTGCGAAGGTCTACTACGTGCTCATCAGCAGCAGTTGGTTCTTCACTTGCTTTATTTTTAACTGTTTCTTTAGCAGCGAACCAAATTGTTTCGTTCATGTAGTGACGAAGTTCTTCGTTAGATACATGTTCTTGCTCTTGCGCAAGAACATCCAAGATTGCATCTTCTAATGCTTGTGCTTCGTCGTCAGTCATAGGACCGCCTACTTGTTTTTGTTTTTGTACAACTTCGTTAACACGATCTACCATGCCACGCAATACGTTGTAACCATAGCTATTTACGAAGCCATCTTTTTCATTGTATTTAGGTGTTTCAAAGTATTCGTATTCGTTTTTGTTGCGGTTTTCACCGTTCCAATTTAAAGCTGTTTCAAAGCCATGTACGCGACCAAGGGAGTGCGTACGGAAGTAATCAGCATAGTTATGTTTATCTTTGGAATGTAACCATTTTTTATCAGCTTTAGTCAATTGTTCATGATTGTCGCGTTTAGCTTTTGCTAACGCGATTTTTTGTTCAGCATTTTCCCATGCTTTCACGTAATCATGAAGAGATTGTACTACTTGTGGGCTAGCCACAGGTACCAATACAACATTGCTCAAACCAGGTGCGGATGCAGGATTTGGCAAGATCAAGTTATCATCGTATGTTGGTGCGCTTGCTGCGTGACCAGTGATGGATGCTGCGCTCATTAAAAGTGCCGCTGTGAAAGCAAGCATTGTAGATTTTTTCATATCTATTCCTCTTTTCATAGTCGAATTAATGTGCTGGTTCAGGGCTCCCGAAGGAACCCGTACCAGTTGTATCCATTTGCTAACTAAATTACATACCCATTTTCGCCATCATTGCAGCCATTTGGGCTTTCAATACTTCTACTTCACTTTGTAGACCAGCGTTTTGAGCTTTAATTTGTTCGTTTTCATATTTCAAGTCGGATACTTCACCTTTTAATCCGGCATTTTGAGCTTTCATTGCAGCCATTTCAGTTTGAACTGCGTATGCAGAACTGATAGGGCCTTTGCGGTAGCGGTCTGCTACAGCTGCTTCAGCATCTCTGTTACCAACTTTCCAAGTTACACCAGCATTCGCCATCATATGGCTAGAACCACCAGCCCAGGACAAGCCGCCATGGAACATTGTGGACTCGTTTTTGTAATGAGCTACGCCCACTGCAATCGCGGAGTTACCACGGTAGTTACCATAACCAGCCATGATTTGAGTTGGTTCCAATGGATCGTATTGCATAGGTTTCAATGCGGACAATGCTGCACCTTGAGCACCTACACGGCCGATTTCTTCGTTCAATTGATCAACGCGAGGGTCAACTGCGCCTTTTACGGAAAGGTCATAGTTTAAGCCGCCATCAGCAGATTCACTTTTCTTCAATACTACGGAATGATCATCGGATGTCAATGTAGTACGGGAATCTTTCAACTGTTTAACGTTTACTGCATCAGTATCATTAGTGCCTTTTTGAACATTAGTGATTTTGTTACCACCCATGTTGAGGTTGCCACCAGTGATATTTACAGTATCGCCACCGAAGGATACTTTAGGACCATTGGAGTTATTGGAAATGGAAGTGATGTTAGTGAGGTCACCTTTTACGTCGAAGGATACTTTACCGTTTGCATCAGTGTGAGCAGTAGTATTTACACCATTAGAGAAGTCTAAACCGTCAGATAACATTACTGTTCTAGCGTTGCCACCATTTTCTTTATAAGTCAATGGAATTTGCTTAGCTGCTTCTTTACCATTGAAGTTAACTTGGTAGTTAGTTGTATGGTTAGTAGCATTTGGTTGAACGTCTACAGTAATCGCTTTTTTATCACCAGATACAGTAACTGCTTCACGAGCTGCATCTTTAACGTCATTTTTATCTACAGATACTTCGTATGTTGCACCAGCTGCACCGAATGTATCGCCAGCTTTAGGAGCCACTTTAGCGATGTTATTAGCATCAGCTTTAGCTTGTACTTTTTCAGTAGATTTTTTAGCTGCTTCTTCTTGAACAAGTTTCAATTGTTCTTCAGTTGCTGCACGACCTTTAGTTGCGAAGTCAGCGGAATCAAGAGTTTTGTTAGTTAAGCCAGTGATGTCACCAGTTTTACCATCAAGCTTGATTGTGTTGTCGCCAGCTACGTTAACTACTTGATCACCTTTGAATTCTAATTTGCCATCGCCTTCGTTGTTAGTGATGGAAGTGATTTTGTTCAAATCGCCTTCAACATTAACTTTGTAAGGGTTAGCTTTAGAACCGTCGCCAGTCACTTTAGTGTTTTGACCGTCAACAAGGTTAGTTTTAGCTGCTTTCAATTGACGTACGTTAACCGCATCAGTATCGTTTACACCGTCTTCAACGTTAGTAATTTGTTTATTACCAGCATTGATGCCGTCTTTAGTTACGGATGGGCCGTTGTTGATTACTAAGCCACCATCAGTGATCTTAGTATCGCCAATTGTTACGGAGCCTTTATTAGTAAGATCTACATTGTTGCTCAATGCATATTCTACTTTAGCGCCGTTTTCGTCGCTAGTTTGTTTTACAGTGAGGTTTTTACCGCCGGAGAATTCAACAGTTTTACCATCTGTAATGCTCTTAGCTGTTGTTTCAGAATCAGCAGTAGTATTACCAGAAGATTTAACGTTGAAGCTGTTCATTGTACCAAGGCCAGCACCGCTAATTGTCATTTCGCCATTAGCAGATTTGGATACTGTGATACCGTCAGCACCTTTAACATTTACTTTACCGCCGTTAGCTGGAACATCTGTGCCATTAGCTTGGATTGTCCAGATATCGTCAGTGTTAGCGAATGTTTTGTCACCGTATTTAATGCGGTCCCCATCTTTCTTAATTGTTGTGTAATTATCAGGTGTACCTAAGTGGATTTCCTTAGTTTGGATGGAGTCGATGCCTTTGATGTTTTTATTCAAGCGAATGTTCAAAGTATCGTTACCATCAGCAGTTACAGCGATGTTACCTGCCGCAGATTCAAATGTTTTTTCTTGCTCTTCAGTAACGCCTTCACCTTTAACTTTAACTGTGGAGTTAAGTTTGTTTTTGTTTACAACGCTTTCGTTGTTACCAGTGAATTTCAAGCCGTCATCAGTAGTAGCAACTTCGTGTTTGTTGTTGTTGCTATCTTCGTAAACGATACGAGTCATACCGTTAGTACCGTTTTTACCGTCTACGCCGTCTTGACCGTTAGCACCTTTGAAAGTAAGACCATCTTTACCGTCTTTACCATTCAAGCCGATAGAGCCGTCTTTACCGTTGATTACAACAGCAGAACCGTCTTTACCGTTTACACCGATCTTACCGTCAACACCTGGTTTACCGTCTTTACCGTCATTACCAACTTTGATATCGTCGGACAATGCATAGTTGTAAGTGTGGTTGCCAGTTACTTTATCAACGATTTGTTCAACAGTTAAGTTTTTACCTGCACCGAAGTTTACAGTTGTGCCAGGTTTTACGATTGTTGCACTGTGATCGCCTACTGTGTTACCAGTAACGTCACCTTTCCAACCGGAGTTGTTGATTGTATCTACTACAGTTTTAACTGTTGCGATACCATTTTCACCATCTACACCTGGTTTGCCGTCAACGCCGTCTTTCACTTTACCAAGTGTTACGTCGTATTTAACAACACCGTTTGCATCAACGGAAGCTTTAGTGTAGTTACCGTCAACGAAGTTCAAACCTTCAGACAATTTAACTTTTTGTTTAGCACCGCCGTTAGCTGTGTAGTTAAGTTCAGCATCGCCAAGGTTAGTTGCTTTTGCATTTACTGTGTAAATGTTTTGACCATCAGCACCAATTGTTTTATCAACTGTTACGTTGTCACCAGCTTTAACTTCTGTCTTAGCAGATTTCAATTGTTTTACGTTAACTGCGTCAGTGTCATTTACGCCAGCTTTCACATTAGTGATGTTCAAGCCACCAGCATTGATGCCACCTTTAGTAATGGATGGACCATTGTTGATTACCAAACCACCGTCAGTGATCTTAGTATCGCCAATTGTTAAGGAACCTGCTGGAGTCAAGTTAACTTCTTTGGACAATTGAACTTTCAATTTGCCATCTACGTTGTTCACGCCGATGTTGTTGTCAGTCAATTTAGTGCTGTCCGCACCGCCAGTGATATCCAATGTTTGGTTCAATTTCTTAGCGATTACTTTAGATTTATCTGCACCTTGTGCATCATCGCCAGCATATTTCATGCCGTCATCAGTAGTAGCCACTTCGTGTTTGTTGTTGTTTTTATCTTCGTATACGATACGAGTCATGCCGTCTTTGCCGTTTTTACCGTCAACGCCATCTTGACCGTTAGCACCTTTAATAGTAAGACCGTCTTTGCCGTCTTTACCATTAAGGCCGATGGAACCATCTTTACCGTTGATTACAACAGCGGAACCATCTTTACCGTTTACGCCGATTTTACCATCAACACCGTCTTTGCCATCTTTACCGTCGTTACCAACTTTGATGTCATTAGACAATGCATATGTATAAGTTTGTTCACCAGTTGCATTATCGATTTTTTGAGTAATTGTCAAATTATCGCCTGCTGCGTAGGATACAGTTTTACCGTTGCCTACTGCTGTTACAGCGTGGTTACCAACTACATTACCTTTCGCATCTGTGGAGAAGGAGTAGCCGTCTTTGATTTGATCTGCCAAACCAGACAAGTCGATTTTCGCGATTGTACCAGCTTGGTTAGCACCATTGCCATCGTTGTATTTCAATGTAACGGATTTGTCTGCTGCATCATAGGAGTAAGATGTAGTAGCTTCACCTGCACGATCAGATTTAGTTGGTGCAATGTGTAAGTCGTTAGCTTTAGAAATACGTTTTACGTCGCCAATGTTAGCTGCGTTATCGATTACATCGCCGCCAGATTTAAGGTTAGTGATGTTGTTGCCACCCATGTTCACATTGCCGCCATCGAATTTGAATTCGTTGCCGCCAATTGTCATAGTTGCAGGGCCATCATTCTTAATGGAAGTGATGTTTTTCAAATCTTTGTTCAATTGAACTTCGAGAGTATCAGTACCATCAGCTTTTACGTTGATGTTACCAGAAGCGCTCTTGAAGGATGCAGAAGTTGTTTTATCTACGCCTTCACCTTGAACTTTAACAAGGCTGTTCAATTTGTTTTTGTTTACAACATCAGTGTTATTACCAGTGAATTTCAAGCCGTCATCAGTAGTAGCCACTTCGTGTTTGTTGTTGTTTTTGTCTTCGTATACGATACGAGTGATACCGTTAGTACCGTTTGTACCATTTACGCCGTCTTGACCATTAGCACCACGGATAGTAAGACCGTCTTTACCATCTTTACCATTGAGGCCGATGGAGCCGTCTTTACCGTTGATCACAACGGAAGAACCATCTTTACCATTTACGCCGATTTTACCATCAACGCCATCTTTACCGTCTTTGCCATCATTACCAATCTTGATATCGTTAGCCAAGTCGAATTCAACTTTAGCGCCGTCGTTGTTGCTAGTTTGTTTAACAGTCAAGTTTTTACCTGCTGCCATTTCAACTGTTTTACCATCAGTGATAGTTTTTGCAGTAGTTTCGGAATCAGCAGTTGTGTTACCAGAGGATTTCACATTCCATACGGATTGTGCAGCACCTGGAGCTACATGCAAGTCGTAAGTAACTTGGTTGCCGTTTTCAGTTTTGTTAACTGTTACGGAATTATCGTTGGAAGTTACTACTGTACGAGAATCTTTCAACTGTTTAACGTTAACTGCATCAGTATCATTTACGCCAGCTTTTACGTTAGTGATATTCAAGTTACCAGCATTAATACCAGTTTTAAGAACAGATGGGCCACCGGAGATAGTTAAGCCACCGTTATTAACAACAGTATCACCAATAGTTAAGGAACCAGATGGAGTCAAGTTTACGTTGTTGTTAAGATCGTATTTAACTACGCCATCAGCAGCTACGGAAGCTGTTGTGTTGGAACCATTAGTGAAGTTCAAACCTTTATCCAATGTAACTTTTTGGTCGTTAGAGCCATTCGCTTTATATGTCAAAGGAATTTGTTTAGCAGCTTTATCGCCATCAAATGTTACTGTATAAGTTGTGTTATGGTTTGTTTCATCTTGAACAGGTGTAACAGTGATAGGGTTGTTAGTAGTGTTCGTAGTATTTACAGTAACTGCTTCACGAGCTGCATCTTTAACAGCATTACGGGAAACATTTACTTCGTATTTAGCATTTGCATCACCAGTTTGTTTACCGTCAGCTACAGTGATGTCAGCGATGTTAGTGTCGCCTGCTGCAGCAGATTTTTTAACTACGCTTTCAACAGCAGCTTTATCGCCTGTAGGCAAGTTGCTCAAGTCGATCTTAGCTGTTTTGTTCACTGCATTATCATTGCCATCAACATATTCCAATGTAACTGTTTTATCAGCGTTCACTGTGTATGTTTTGTCTTTGATATGAATGTCGTTAGCTTTGGAGATACGGTTAACGTCGCCAATATTAGCTGCGTTATTGATCACATCGCCACCAGATTTAAGGTTAGTGATGTTGTTGTCGCCCATATTCACATTGCCGCCATCGAATTTGAATTCGTTACCGCCAATTGTGAAAGTAGCAGGACCTTCGTTTTTAATGGAAGTGATGTTTTTCAAATCTTTGTTCAATTGAAGCTCGAGAGTGTCAGTACCATCAGCTTTTACGTTGATGTTACCAGCAGCGCTCTTGAAGGATGCAGAAGTTGTTTTATCTACGCCTTCACCTTGAACTTTTACAAGGCTGTTCAATTTATGGTTGTTCACTGTATCAGTATTGTTACCAGTGAATTTTAAACCATCATCCAAAGTCGCAACTTCGTGTTTATTGTTAGTTTTATCTTCGTATACGATACGAGTGATGCCGTCTTTGCCGTTTACACCAGGTTGGCCTTTTTCAGCTTTCATAGAAAGACCGTCTTTACCATCTTTACCATTGAGGCCGATGGAGCCGTCTTTACCGTTGATTACAACAGAGGAACCATCTTTACCGTTTACGCCGATTTTACCGTCTACGCCATCTTTGCCATCTTTACCGTCGTTACCAACTTTGATGTCGTCGGACAATGCGTATTCAACTTTAGCACCGTCGTTGTTGCTAGTTTGTTTAACAGTCAAGTTTTTACCTGCTGCCATTTCAACTGTTTTACCGTCAGTGATAGTTTTAGCAGTTGCTTCGGAGTCAGCAGTTGTATTACCAGTGGATTTCACATTCCATACGGATTGTGCCGCACCTGGAGCTACATGCAAGTCATAAGTAACTTGGTTACCGTTTTCAGTTTTATTAACTGTTACGGATTTATCGTTAGATGTAACTACTGTACGGGAGTCTTTCAACTGTTTAACGTTAACTGCATCAGTATCATTTACGCCAGCTTTTACGTTAGTGATATTCAAGTTACCAGCGTTGATGCCAGTTTTAGTAACGGATGGGCCACCTGTAATTGTTAAGCCACCATTGTTAAGAATAGTGTCACCAATTTTCAAGGAACCATTTGGTGTTAAATCAACATCATTGGACAATGCATATGTGTAAGTATGTTCACCAGTTGCATTATCAATATTTTGAGCAACAGTTAAGTTTTTACCTGCTGCATAAGAAACAGTTTTACCATTTGCTACAGGTGTAACAGCATGGTTACCAACTACATTACCTTTAGCGTCAGTAGAGAAGGAATAACCGTCTTTGATTTGATCAGCCAAACCGGACAAGTCGATTTTTGCCACTGTACCAGATTGGTTAACACCGTTACCATCGTTATATTTCAATGTTACAGATTTGCTTGCTGCATCGTAAGCGTAAGATGTAGTAGTTTCACCTTGACGGTCAGAAGATGTTGGAGCAATGTGCAAGTCGTTAGCTTTAGAAATACGTTTTACGTCGCCAATATTAGCTGCGTTATTGATAACATCACCACCAGATTTAAGGTTAGTAATGTTTTGGTCACCCATGTTGATAGGGCCATTTGTGATGTTAATGGAGTTAGGGCCAAATTCCATTTTTGGACCATTTGTAGTATTGGAAATGGAATTGATGTTAACTAAGTCTTTGTTCACATCGTATTTAACAACGCCTTCAGCATCTACAGAAGCTGTTGTGTTTTTACCGTTTGTGAAGTTCAAACCTTTATCCAATGTAACTTTTTGTTCGTTTGTGCCATTCGCTTTGTAAGTCAAAGGAATTTGTTTAGCAGCTTTGTCGCCATCGAATGTTACTTGGTATGTAGTGTTATGATTTGCTTCGTCTTGTACAGGTGTAACAGTGATAGGGTTGTTAGTTGTGTTTGTAGTATTTACAGTTACTGCTTCACGAGCTGCGTCTTTTACGTCGTTACGGGATACGTTTACTTCGTAAGTTGCGCCTGCATCACCGAAGTTTTCACCAGCTTTAGGTGCGACTTTAGCGATGTTTTTGTCGCTAGAACCAGCTACGTCTGCTTTAGCTTGTACTTTTTCAGTAGAAGCTGCAGTAGGTTTTACGTTGTTAACATCTACAGTATATACAGTTTTTGTGCTGCCATCTGCATTTTGAATTACATTGCTAGTTACCTTCGCAGCGTTTTTACCTTCTACTACAACAGTGCTGTTCAATTTGTTTTTAGCGCTGTCGGACAAGTCAGCTACAACGTTGCTACCAGCTGCAGTTGTTGTAATGTACTCACCATTGTTAGCACCAACTACACCAAAGCTCAAACCACCTTGTTTGTTCAATTTTTGTAAATCAGTAGCACCAGTGTTACCAGTCAAACCAACTGTGTTATTGAACTTGTTATTAACAATGTTCAATTGTTCTTCAGTTGCAGCACGACCTTTTTTAGCGAAGTCTGGAGCATCCAACGTTACGTTAGTTAAACCAGTGATGTCACCAACTTTAGCATTCAAGTTAATGTTGTGATCACCTGCTACGTTAACAGTTTGGTTACCACCGAATACAACCTTGCCATCGCCAGCTTTGTTTGTGATGGATGTAATGTCGTTTAAATCACCTTCAACGTCTACTTTGAAAGTTTTAACGCCATTAATTTCACGGTTGCTAACCTTTGTATTCTTACCATTTTCCATATCGATGGATTTTTTAGCAAGATTTTGGATGACTGTTTCGCCACCCTTGTTGATATTGGAAAGATCTTGTTTAGCAATACCTGTGATAACAGCCGTTTCGTTAGGAACGTCTTTGTTGTTGCCATCAAGGTATGTCATTGTAACTTTTCCGTTGTTATCAACTGCGTATTCACCTGGTTTAATGTGACGTTCGTCAGCACGAACTTGTTTCAATTGGCTAACATTAACTGCATCGTTGTCGTTTACGCCAGCTTTCACATTAGTAATCTTCAAATCACCAGCATTGATACCAGTTTTTGTAATGGATGGACCACCGTTAATAGTCAAACCATTATCAGTAATGTTAGTGTCACCGATTTTGATAGACCCATCTGGAGTCAAATCGATGTCTTTATTCAATGCAAATTCAACAGCTGCATTACCATTATTATTAGTTTGTTTAATGGTCATGTTTTTGCCGGCTTGCATTTCCACAGTTTTGCCGTCACGGATTTCTTGAACGCCAGCAGAACCTTGTGCCACTTTACCTTCTGTAGCAGTAGATTTCACGTTGAAAGAGCTCATGTCGCCAGTTTTCAAACCGCTCAAGTCGATAACAGCTTTAGGCCCATTTACAGTTTTGCCATTACCATCTTGGTATGTTAATGTAACCTTTTTGTTAGCATCTACAGTGTATTCAGCCACATTGTTATTAGTGCCTGCTGTAGGAGCTACATGCAAGTCATTAGCTTTGGAAATACGAGTTACGTCGCCAATGTTAGCTGCGTTGTTGATTGTGTCGCCACCAGATTTAAGGTTAGTGATGTTGTGATCACCAAGATCCAAGTTACCACCAGTAATGCTGATGTTGTTAGAACCAAAGTTCATTGTAGGACCACCATTGTTAGTGATGGATGTAATTTCTTTAAGGTCCTTATTCAAGGAATATGTATATGTTTGTTGACCAAGAGATGTTTCAATATCTTGTTTAACTGTTAAGTTCTTACCAGCTGCGTAGTTAACTGTAGTACCGCTTTGAACTTTTGTAGGTGTTGCTTCACCGTCAAGTTTACCACCGTTAGCTGTAGCATTTGTTAAGAAGTCATATTTAGCAGCTGTGTCAGCAGCGTTGATTGTATAAGTAGTTCTACCATCAACAGTTACTTCGTTAACAGTAACGTTTTTACCAGCTTTCACCATGCCTTTGTCATCAAAGCCTACAGTGATTTTGGAGTCTTTCGCACCGTCATGAGCCGCTACAGTAGATACACGACCTGTACCGATTACGTTCAATTTACCGCCATCAGTTAAGAAGTCACTCTTACCAGTGTTACCAGTTACAGCAACGCCAACGTTTTTCAATTGAGCTACGTTAACAGCGTCAGTGTCTGCAGTACCTGCAGCAAGACCAGTCAATTGACGAGTCAAAGTGCTACCATTACCGATAGATACAGCAGCTGTAGTAGCGGTTTTTACATTACCAGTTAAAGGATTATATTTACGTTCATGAGGATCGGATGGGTTGTAACCTACAACACCTTTATCTGTAGTTGTAACAGAAGAAGCACCTAATGCTACACCTTCAGCAATATTAGCCTCTGCTACATCACCAAGAGCAGTACCTCTAGTTACATTAGCTTTAGCCACATGACCTACGGCAACACCATATTGGCCATTTGCACGAGTACCAGCACCTACAGCTACGCCAGATTCACCTTCAGTTTGAGATTGCATACCGATAGCAATGGAGTTTACACCCTTAGCAATTACTTTAGGAGAATCTTTACCACTTTGACCGATAGCGATAGCATTGTTACCAGAAGCTTCTGCACGTGCACCAATTACAGTAGCACCAGAACCGGATGCTTTAGTTTCACGACCGATAGCAATTGTATCTAAATGAGTCGCTTCATTATCACGACCGATGGCGATTTGAGAGTTTTCATCTGCAGTCGCTGCAAAGTTTCTGCCACCATTTGTGGAGTCAGTCAAGTTATTTTTACCGATGGAGATACCACCCATTGTTTTAGCATTATTAAATTGACCCAAAGTTACAGTGTCTGCCACGTGGGATGTATTTTCAGAACCAATGGCAACTGAGTTTTGGCCCTTTGCATTATTGTTGTAACCAGCAGCAAAAGAACCTGCACCAGTAGCATTAGTATATACACCCATAGCAGAAGCGCTAGTACCAGTGGCACTAGAGTAATTACCTACTACAGTAGAATATTCACCTGCTTTTTTAGGCGTTGTTTCCCAAGAGCCTTTGGTGTAATTAACATTATTGTAGGTACCAATAGCAACAGCAGCCTTAGCATCAGCATTATTTACATTACCAACAGCAACAGAACCATTGCCAGATGCAGTATTACCAGCACCAACAGCTGTTGCCGCACCACCTGTAGCCGTATTTCTATTACCTACAGCAGTAGTCGCATTATTAGTTGATGTATTTTTTGCACCAATAGCTACTTTGCCATCATGACCAGCTACATCATCCGTAGTATTTTGGTAACCTACAACGATGGAGTTTTGCCCAACGTTATAGTTTTGACCATTACTTTTTGGATAAGTATCAGCCCAAATATTTACATGACTACCACTAGTATCATAACCTGCTTGTGCTTCTAGAGGAGCAACACCACCCATAGCACCAGCTACAGCCAAGCCAGCTAATACGCTAGCCAATACTTTTTTCTTGCCGTTATTATTTTTAGCAGTTTCAGGTACTACTACGTAGCAGCCTTTAGATTTGCTATAAACGACCTTAAAAACCTTATTCATAGAAACTATGAACCCCTTTCTCTCTTATAAAGAAAACACTAAATGCCTTATATACATTTTTTGTTTCATGAATTGTTTATGACACACGTTCACTTACTATTCATTAAGATATTAATATGATAACAATTTATAAACTAATTGTAAATAGAAATTCCTA
>OFDA01000485.1_pt1 | contig 12249 bp, 7 predicted proteins | sample 1520921 | NCBI WGS metagenome assembly OFDA01 (sample SAMEA2699028, study PRJEB24076) | metagenome
ATATCACTCGTTACGAAATGGCTCAAATGGTAGCTAAAGCTATGGCTAACCAAGATAAAGCTAATGCAGAACAACAAGCAATGATTAATCGTTTGGCAGATGAATTCTCCAATGAATTGAACAACTTGGGCGTACGCGTTTCCAAATTGGAAGACCGTGTAGGGAATGTAAAAGTTACTGGTGATGCTCGTATCCGTTATCAAGGCTCTGAAGACAAAGGCGTTTACAAAGATGGTAGCAAATCCTTAACTGATGGCCGTGCTCGCGTTCAATTCAATGCAAAAGTAAATGATAAAACTGATGCAGTAGTTCGTGTTAAAGGTGGTTATGAATTCGGTGATGCTTCCAATGGTACAACTGCTAAAATTGACCGTGCGTATGTAGATCACAGATTTGGTCAAAACGTATCCGCTAAGGCAGGTCGTTTCAATCAAACAATTGGTGGCGGTTTAATGTACGATGATACATTCGACGGTGCTCAATTGAACGTTGGTAACGATAAAATTCAAGTACAAGGTGCTTATGGTTACATGATGGAAGGCGCTGCAGAAGGCAATGCTAAATCTGATAACCCATCTGTATCTTATGTAGGTGTTAAAGGCAAAATCGGTCAAGAATCCTCCGTTGGTGGTTTCTACTCCAGATTGTCTAGCGGTAAATTAGAACATAATGGCGCTAGCGTTGCTACTGATCATCAAAACGTATACGGCTTCAATGCAGACTTCCGCAAAGATAAAGTATGGGTTGGCGGTGAATGGTTGAAAGCTTCTGACGTAGCTAATTCTCAAGCTTGGACAGCTGGTGTAGGTTATGGTAACTACGACATCGCTAAGAAAGGTACTTGGGATGTGAAAGGTCAATACTTCAACCAAAAAGCTAATGCACCTATCGTAAGCTCCACTTGGGATCAAGCATATGATTTAACTAACACAAATAACGGTTACAAAGGTTATGTAGCGACAGTTGATTACGCTGTACAAGATAACGTAGGGTTAAGCGCTGGTTATGGTTTTAACTCTAAAGACCAAAGCGGTAAAGACTTATCCGATTTCTATCGTGCAGAACTTAACTACAAATTCTAATTGATAATCAAATAACACTATTATGAAAACCATCTCTTAATAACATATAATAGTATATATAAAGGAGTCCTCCTTAGAGGGCTCCTTTTTGTATGTAAAAATGGTTACATGCAATATGTAGTATGAGTATAAAATGACTCAAACATGAAGCTATATTAATAAATAGAAATAGTTAGAATGTATTTAATAAGTACAATTTAATAATAATGATGAGAATAAATATCATTATAAGAAAAAATGGATAAATTTGTATAAAATTTTGATTTTTTTGAGTTGTAAAAAATTTAGATAAAATCTAACTTTTCCAAGATTTCAAAAAATAAATTTTTTAAAATGAGAACGTAAATGAGAAAAAAGGGTTTACATCAAAATTTCTTCGTGCTAATATCATGGCAACAAGAGGCGGTAAGCAAAACATACTGAAATCTCGATGAAGAATTATGGTGAGGAAACGTGGACACTCCCAAGAGAATTCTAAATCTTGAAATTAGAATGAATTGTGAATCGCAACTTGTGAAAACAATTTTATTCTTATTTTTCAGAAAGAAGGAATTCAACTATGAAAAAACAATTCGCAGCAATCTTTGCAGCAACAGCAGTTTTGGGTGTAACTACTGCATTCGCAGCTAACCCATTCTCCGATGTAACTCCTGATTCTTGGGCATACCAAGCAGTTTCTCAATTAGCAGCTGCTGGTATCGTTAACGGTTATCCAGATGGCACTTTCAAAGGCCAAAACGATATCACTCGTTACGAAATGGCTCAAATGGTAGCTAAAGCTATGGCTAACCAAGACCGCGCTAACGCTGAACAACAAGCTATGATCAACCGTTTGGCTGATGAATTCTCCAACGAATTGAACAACTTGGGCGTTCGTGTAGCTCGTTTGGAAGACCGCGTTGGTAACGTAAAAGTAACTGGCGATATGCGTATTAAATGGGAAGACCAAGAACATGCTTCCTCCGATACTAACGGTCGTGCTCGTATCCAATTCAATGCAAAAGTAAACGATCGCACTGAAGCAGTTGCTCGTATTAAAGGCGCTTACACATTTGGTGATGCTAATGGTTCCACTGCAGTTTCCATGGACCGTGCATATGTAAACCATAAATTTGGCGAACGCGTATCTGCTAAAGCTGGTCGTTTCGGTCAAACATTTGGTTCTGGTTTAGCATATGACTCCACTTTCGATGGTGCTCAATTCAACGCTGGTAACGATAAAGTTGCTTTCCAAGCTGCTTATGGTTACTTGACTTCTTCCAACGTAAAAACTACACTTGGTGCTCCTGTAGCTAAAGATGCTAATGCTGAAGTAGTATACTTAGGCTTAAACGGTAAAGTAGGTAAACACGCTGATGTAGGCGGTTTCTACGCTCGTTTCAACGATAGCAAAGCTTTAGGTGTTAAAGCTGAAGATGGCGGTAGCGCAAAATATAACGTTTACAAAAACGTATATGGCTTCAATGCTAACACTAACTTCGACAAAGTTTGGGTTGGTGGCGAATGGGTAAAAGCTTCTAACGTTAAAGACTCCACAGCTTGGACTGCAGGCGTTGGTTATGGCGACTACAGCATCGCTAAAAAAGGTTCTTGGGACGTTAAAGGTCAATACTTCAACGCTAAAGAAAACGCACCTGTATTCGATTCCACTTGGAACCACAAATACATCCAAAACGCTAAAGGTTGGATGGCTTCCGTTGACTATGCATTACAACCAAACGTTGGCTTGTCCGCATACTACGGCTTCGACTGGAAAACAGCTGACAGCGCTAAAACTGACAAAGCTGACTTCTACCGTGCAGAACTTAACTACAAATTCTAATTTGATAGTTACGAATATAAAAGGGACTCCTTCGGGAGTCTCTTTTTTTGCACCCCTTATAAATGGTATAATAGATAAATACAGTAATTATATAAGGAGGTCTGCTGATGAATCCTTCTTTTTCACATATTCAGATGGTGGCCATTGATTGTGATGAAACATTGTTGCGCAGTGATAACACGGTGTCAGAGTATACAAAGGATGTGCTGCATCGATTGCAAGATAAAGATATTCGTATCACTATTGCGACAGGTCGTATGTATCAAACGGCAAAGCCGGTAGGTATGTCATTGCAGCTTGGTAATGTGCCGATGATATTATTTTCTGGAGGTCTCATCCAAGAATTAGAATCAGGTCGTAAGCTATTTGAACGGACTGTGCCATTAGATACGGTGCAACGCATTTGGAAAATAGCAAGTCAATATGGTTGGCATATTCAGTCATATGTAGATGATCATCTATTGTGTCATCATCAAGATTGGCAATCGGATTTATATGAACGTCAAACGGGGGCTAAAGCTGAATTTTTAGGCGATTCGTTGTATGAACTTTCACAAGAGCCGAATAAATTAATTGCTATAGATACTGTTAAAAACATAGATTCTATCATTGATACATTGACGCCCATTGTAGGCGATACGGCTACGTTAGTGCGGAGCCAAAAAGATTTTTTAGAAATTATTGCACCTCATGTATCCAAGGGCAATGCGTTAGAGCAGTTAGCACAGCACTATGGAATTGGACTAGAGCATATCGTATCCTTTGGCAATGCAGAGAACGATATATCTATGTTATCTAAAACGGGGTACTCAGTAGTCGTTGAAAATGCTGTGGATCATGTAAAATCGGTAGCCTGTGAGGTATGTGGGCATCATAATGAAGACGGCGTAGCTCATTGGATTGAAGAACATTTATTATAATGGAGTAAGGTATGGAAGCATTTCGTTTATTAATCGTAACTGGCATGTCTGGTGCTGGAAAAACACAGGTGTTACAGGCATTAGAAGATATGGGCTACCTTTGTGTAGATAATATTCCGCCTGTATTAATTCCAAAACTGAGTGAGATTTGTCGCCAAGGTGGGGTCCGCACCAATCGTGTGGCCCTCGTTGTCGATATTCGTGGCGGAGAGTTTTTTGAGGCTTTGTCTGCTTCGTTAGAGACCTTGAAAGAGATGAAGGTAGATTATGAAATCGTGTTCATGGATGCTAGCGATGAAACGTTGATTCGTCGATATAAAGAATCTCGCCGTAGTCATCCGCTCGCACCAAGCGGTCGCATTACAACAGGCCTAAGAAAAGAACGTCAAATTCTTGATTCTGTGCGTCATAAAGCGGATTATATTATCGATACAACGGATATGAAAACCGCATCCTTAAAGGAATACTTGAAAAAACGCTTTACTCAAGTGGCGGATAAACACGGCATGTCGGTAACTGTTGTGAGCTTTGGCTTTAAATACGGCTTGCCATTGGATGCAGATATGATCTGGGATGTTCGTTTCTTGCCAAATCCGTTTTATATTCCAGAATACCGTCATAAAACGGGGCGTGTACAGGTTGTTAACGACTATATTCACTCCTTTGATGTAACGGATGAATTTAAAACACACTATTTTAATACCATGGATTTTCTTGTGCCTAATTATGAGAAGGAAGGCAAAGCTCAATTTATTGTAGCCGTTGGCTGTACAGGCGGTATGCACCGCTCTGTTGCCATGGCAGAGGCTTTGTATGCTCATTTATTAGAAAAAGGTTATCGTGTCACGGTGGAACATCGGGATATGATGAAGAATAATGTGGAAGAAGATTTTAATCCACATCAAGCAGATCTAGGGGATTAAAAGGGGATTATATGTTACGAAAACGTTGGTTCCGGTGGTTAATCCCGGGCCTTAATATAAAACGTTGGCTTGCTCTCTATAGCTTGGGGGTAGGCTTATTAATCATAGGCATTTCACTATTATTTAACTATCAATGGTTATCGTATATAGAGGATATTGTTCTTGCCTATTCCTATTCCTTAACGGGATATTATAATTACAATGTATTGATTTTAGTGGGCGCAGTACTTATCGGTATAGCAGCTGTCTTAATTTTAGTTGGTACGAGCAAGGTTATTAAAACCATTATCCGTGCTGTTTTACCAGATCCATCTAGCAAGGTATCGGATATTATCTTTCAAAATATCCGCCTTGATAAAGGCCCTAAAATCGTCGTTATTGGTGGTGGTACGGGCTTATCCAATTTATTGCGTGGTTTGAAAGCTCACACATCTAATTTATCGGCTATCGTTACGGTTGCCGATGATGGCGGTTCTTCTGGTCGCTTGCGAGAAGATTTTAAAATGATTGCACCTGGCGATTTACGCAACTGTCTCATAGCTCTTGCAGAACAAGAAGGGGTTATGGAAAATCTTTTCCGCTATCGTTTTGAAGGGAACAATGAGCTCTCTGGTCATAGCTTTGGGAATCTCTTTATTACGGCGTTGGCACAGGTTTATGATGGCGATATAGAGGAGGCCCTCGAAGCGGCTAGTAAATTATTGCGTGTCCGCGGTCGTGTCATTCCGTCGTCTACAGAATTTATTCAACTCAGCGCTGAACTCATTGATGGCACAATTGTGGATGGTGAAAGTAATATTCCACACGCAGGAAAGAAGATTAAACGCGTATTTAGTAGTCCTGAACATCCAAAACCAGAAGGCGCTGCATTGCGCGCCATTGATGAAGCGGATGTTATCATATTAGGGCCTGGTAGTCTCTATACGAGTATCATTCCTAATTTATTGACCGACAAAATCGCGGATCATGTGCGCGCTAGTAAGGCCAATAAAATTTACATTGCCAATGTAATGACACAACCTGGTGAAACGTCAGGCTACACATTGGCTGATCATGTACAAGCTATCATCGACCATAGTGGGGGAGGCATCATCGATACGGTTCTCGCCAATGATGGACCTTTGCCGATTCAAATGGTAGAACAGTATAGTGCAGTTGGTTCAGAACCTGTGGCCATCGATTCTAAACGTTTACAAGACATGGGGATTCGCACGGTTAGAGCAACGCTCATTAGCCAAGAAAAACCGGCTATTCATGACCCAGAACGTTTAGGTAAGGTCCTTATGGATATCATATATGCTATGAAATCAGATATGGAACCACGGGTATTAGAATATTATTTACGCCGTGCGGATCATTAGAAAGGAAAACCTATGTCTTTTGCAGAAGATGTAAAAAATGAATTATGTGCCTATGAGCCTGAAACGGATACCGATGTGGCCATGAAAATTGAAGCATCCTGCTTATTGCGCATGGGTGGTTCCTTATTGCTCGGTATGAAGGGAGCTATCGGTATACGACTAGCCACTGCTAATAATGCGGTGGCTAGACGTTTGCTAGGCATACTTAAAAAACAATACGAATTGCCGACCCATGTTATGGTGCGCCAAGGTTTAAATTTGCGGAAAAAGAATATGTATACATTAACGGTGGATCCATCTCAAGAGGGGCGTCAAGCCTTAGAAGATTTGGCATTGTGGCCTGTTACCGAACAGTTGCCACGGAAGTGGTTACATTCAATGGAGGCGCGACGCGCCTTCTTGCGCGGCGCTTTTTTAGGGGGCGGATCCGTTAATAAACCACAAAGTGATTATCATCTTGAGTTTATGACGGGCAACGAAGCTTTTGCACGAGAAATTGTATATGTATTGAAATTATTTCACATTCATGCAGGTCTGACAGAGCGTAAAGAAGAATATGTGGTATATCTTAAAGAAGGCGATGCGGTAACAAATTGTTTACAGGTCATGGGTGCTCAATCGGCATTGATGGAATTTGAAAATGTACGCATCATGAAGACCGTTCGCAATCAGATCAATCGACAGGTAAATTGTGAGACTGCAAATTTACAAAAAACCGTAGATGCAGCGGTACGTCAAGTGAAAGCCATCCGTATATTGGATGAGCATATAGGTATTGATGCATTGCCGGATAAATTGAAAATTGTAGCTAGATTGCGCTGGAATAATCCGGAAGCAAGTTTAAAAGAATTAGAAGAAATGATGAATGGTACCTTATCTAAATCAGGTATTGGACATCGTTTGAAAAAGTTAGAAGCATTAGCCCTTACATATGATCCTATGGGGCTGGAAGAGGTTTAATATTATGTTATTTAAGAAAACATATAAGCTAGCGACGATGTTAGCAGTTATGGGAGCATTAACAGGTCATGCAGCAAGCGATATTGATTTGAACTCCATAGGATATTTTGCGTTTACTCCATTACCAGCGGAATTACAAGCGCAGAAGGATACATTGCTATTATCTGATAGTCCTGAATATGTAGGTCCCGTAGGCGGCGTTTTAAGTGCTGGTAGCATTAATGGGAAAGGGCGTATCTACTTTTACCATGTAAATGAAATGGCTGAACCTCATAAGATTGCCATTATCTTAGAGAATACAGGTAATGAACCAAATGGCATTGCCGTGTTCCGTGAACTAAAATCCATCGCCACATCAGATTATTTTGCGGCGGGCCGCGATTTATCACGAAAGGAATTAGAGCAACCATTGACGGATAAACCATTGTATTCCTTTGTGATGCCACCTAAGAGTCGTCAACTTGTATTTACCGATTTAGAACACTCGCCAATTCCTAAGGATGCTCTCTTTACAGGAATCGTGGATTTACAAACGAGTGCTCCTGTATTTGCACGGGTTATGATGATTCCTATGAATCTGAACTCTATTGAGTCCTCGTATTGGGTGAATAATTTGCCTATAGACCATGTGCGGTTGCGTGGTACTTTCACCGGTGCTGAGCGCGAAATGGCAGTAACAAAAGAATATAACACCACATTAGGTGGCGCCTATGTGGAACTGGGCAATGATAGAGAAGACCGTTTTGTAGAGGGCGTGGATGAGCTCGATAATAAAGCTTATGTAAAGGACGCAGGGAACTATGGTATTTCTTATACCGTTAAAATTCCTACAAGTGGCGAGGATCCTTTCCGCCTCTATTTCAATCCATTAGGCGGCGGTTATTCTGGTTCCTTTACTGTGAAAGCACAACGTCGTTGGCAGAAGGCACCTAGTGAAAGCATGACCTATCACATCGGTGGTGATGATGGTTTAATGGCATTAGGTCATAATACTGTATTAGATTCTCGATACATGGGGAACTATTACGGTGGCGATACGTTGACCATCGATTTCATGCCGGCTGGTGCTTCGAATTTACCAGTTCGTTTTTTACTGATTCCAGAAGCGTTAGCAAACCCTCAATATGCGCGCGTATTGGCCACTAATGAAGCTGGTCAGCGTGCATTAGAAGCAGAGGCGCAAAAAGAAGCAGCCGAAGCAGCTAAGAAGGTGGCTATTGAAGAAAAATATGTAGCAGCGAAGACTCAAAAAGAAGAACAAGCTCATCAATTAGCAGAGGCAGCTAAATTAGCGGCTGAAAAGGCAGCTGCTGCTCATAAAGCAGCTCAAGATAGACAGGCTGAATTAGATAAACGAGATGCAGAGGAACAAGCTAAACTCAAGGCAAAAGCCGATGCAGCTGCTGAACGAGCACGTGCTAAAGCGGAAGCTGATCGACAATTGGCTGAACAAAAAGCTAAGGCTGATGCCCAAAAAGCGGAAGCAGCACGCATTGCAGCAGAGCAAAAGGCGAAAGATGATGCGGCTAAGGCTGAAGCGGCTCGTATTGCAGCCGAACAAAAAGCCAAGGCTGATGCTCAAAAAGCAGAGGCAGCACGCATCGCAGCCGAACAAGCAGCTCGTGAAAAAGCAGAACGTGAGCAAGCTGCTCGAGAAGCAGCCGAGCAAAAAGCTCGTGAATATGCAACAAAATTAGAAGCACAACGGTTAGAAGCGCAGCGTAAGGCTGAAGAAGAACGCATTTTGGCTGAACAACGAGCTGAGGCTGCACGCATAGAGGCAGAACACAAAGCGGCAGAACAAGCGGCTAAAAACGAAGCAGAACGCCAAGAAGCGGCTAGAAAAGCAGAAGCGGCGCGTCAAGAGGCGGTTCGTCAGGCCGAGGAAAAACGCAAGGCTGCAGAAGCCAAAGCAGAGGCTGATCGAATTGCAGCCGAAGCAAAACGCGCTGATGAGGCTAGAAAAGCCGAAGAAGCTCGTCAGGAAGCATTGCGCAAGGCCGAAATGGCTCGTCAAGAAGCTGCTCGTAAAGCTGAGGAAGAGCGCCTAGCAGCTATTGCAAAAGCTCAAGAAGAAGCGCGTAAAGCCGAAGAACGTCGTATTGCAGAGGAAGCAAAACGGGCCGAAGAAGCGCGTAAAGCCGAAGAAGCACGCCGTGCCGAAGAGGCTCGTAAGGCTGAAGTTGCAAGAATTGCGGAAGCAGAACGTATTGCGGAAGCCGCTCGACAAGCTGAGGAAGCTCGCATCCGCGAAGAAAATCGCGCTGCAGAAGCGGCACGTAAAGCAGAGCGTGAACGGATTGCGAAGGAACAAGCAGAAGCGGCTAGAAAAGCCGAAGAAGCTCGCCAATTGGCAGAAAAACGGTACCGTGAATACGAAATTGCTCAAGAACAAGCCAAAGAGGCACGCCGTCGTGCTGATATTCAACGGGAAGCTCAGAAAAAAGCAGCTCAACGGGCTGAAGAAATCCGCTTAGCTGCACAACGACAAATTATCGCCAAGCGAAACGCAGAAATTGCACGTCAAAAATTGGCAGAAGAACGTGAAGCAGCGCGTATTGCAGCACAAGGTGGTAAACGTCGTAGCTTTGCCGAGTTAGATGATGTTAATACATCTGCCAATCAAGATGAAGATACTACACAAAATGCGGTATCTATTGATCAGTTGACCAGAAAACAACAGTAAACGAATCGGTGGATTTACATATTAAATCGGATGCCTGTTGAGGCATCCGATTTGTGTTTCTTCATGGGAATTACATTGACTTTCACAGGTAATTTCAGTACAATGAATAGAGATAAGTGCAATATACAGTACGAGATACTGTAGCATTACAAAATCCCTTTTAAATTGGTCCAGAGAGGCTAAAAAAGGACATATAGTTGAAGCGCCCTCAAGGGCTTCTTTGTGCAAACTATTCGACCTTTTGCCCTGGGGCAAGAGGTCTTTTTTGTTATACGGTTAGGAGGCAATCATGGGACAAGTGAGCTTGCATGGCAAACATTTGTTAGGGTTACAACATGCTACACCAGAAGAGATTAAATTGATTCTAGATGTAGCGAAAAAGATGAAGAAGGTTGTTTTGTCTGATGACAAAAAAATTCCTTACTTGAAAGGTAAGGCGATTATCAATCTATTCATGGAACCTAGTACACGTACGCGTAGTTCTTTTGAACTAGCAGGTAAATATTTAGGGGCAGATGTAATCAATATTACACCAAGTGGTTCCTCTATGGGTAAGGGTGAAAGCTTCCGCGATACATTATTAACATTGTCCTATATGGGGACGGATGCTATCGTAATGCGCAGCAGCGCAGAAGGGGCTCCTCTCTATGCGACAAAAGCCGTTGATCCTATCATCATCAATGCTGGCGATGGTGCCCATGAACATCCAACACAAGCATTACTCGATATGTTCTCCATCATTGAACGCAAAGGTTCATTAGAAGGTAAAAAAGTTGTTATCGTAGGCGATATTATGCATAGCCGTGTAGCTCGCTCCGATGTTTACGGTCTTACTAAAATGGGGGCCGACGTTCACTTGGCAGGTCCTCGCACCATGCTCTATCCTGAGCTTGAAAAAATGGGTGTTACCATTCATCACGATGTGCGTGAAGCTGTAAAAGATGCAGACGTTGTCAATGTACTTCGTATTCAATTAGAACGCATTCACTCCGCTCTATATCCAACAAATCGCGAATATGCGCGTATCTTTGGTATCAATAAAGATGTATTAAGCCTAGCAAAAGATGATGTTATGGTTATGCATCCAGGCCCAATGAACCGTGGCCTTGAAATTTCCCCAGATGTAGCCTACTGGGATCAATCCGTAATTCAAGAACAAGTACGCAATGGTGTATCCGTTCGTATGGCTGTGTTGTACTTAACAATTCATGGAGGTGACGGTAGTGAGCTTGCTTATTAAAAATGGTACGGTAGTCAATCCGGCAAAACAACAACATGAAGTAGCAGACGTTCTTGTGAAAGATGGTAAAATTGCAGCCATCGGTCAAAATTTAAGTGCAGATGGTGCTGAAGTATATGATGCAACAGGACTTATTATAGCACCGGGTCTTATCGATATTCATACACATTTGCGCGAACCAGGCCAAGAAGCAAAAGAAGATTTCCATTCTGGTACACAAGCGGCAGCGGCTGGTGGTTTTACACGCGTCGTGACCATGGCGAATACAACACCAGTAGTAGATAATGCGGCTCTTGTACGAGGTTTGAAAAAACAAGCTGAACTTACTGGTGTTGTAAAAGTAGAATTCATCGGTGCTGTATCTAAGAACCTTGAAGGTAAAGAACTTGCTGAATTAGGCGATATGGCTGAAGCTGGTGTTGTAGCGTATTCTGATGATGGACACTATGTAGAAAGCGCTGCTTTCATGCGCCGTGCATTGGAATATTCTTCCATGTTCAACAAAATGGTTATCGACCATGCAGAAGATATTAGCTTGACTAAAAATGGTCATATGCATGAAGGTTTCGTATCTTATGAAATGGGCGTTATCGGTCGTCCTGCAGTAGCTGAAGATTTGGCTGTAGCTCGCGATATCTTATTAGCGGAAATGACAGGCGGTCATATCCATATCGCTCACGTAAGTAGTAAAAATACGGTCGATATGGTACGTCGTGCAAAGGCTAAAGGGGTTAATGTAACTTGTGAAGTAACAAGCCAACATTTATCCTTTACGGATGAATATTTACGCGAATATAATCCTGCTTTCAAAATGGCACCGCCAATTCGCTCCGAAGATCATCGTCAAGCATTGCTAGAAGGTTTGAAAGATGGCACTATCGATGCTATCATTACAGACCATGCACCACATGCATTTGAAGAAAAAGACCATGAATTCTGCTGTGCTCCAAACGGATTTAGCGGTCTTGAAACATCCTTGGCCGGCGTTATTACTAATGCCTATGGTCCTGATAAACTTAGCATCGACCAAGTGGTGTACTACATGAGTACGCGTCCAGCTGAGTTAATGCATCTAGATGCAGGTGTGTTAGAAGTTGGTAAACCAGCAGATATTACAGTGTTCTCTACTACAGAACAATGGACTGTAGATAGAAATAAATTTTATACAAAAGGTAAAGTCAGTCCATTCGATGGCATGACTGTTACTGGTAAAGCAAAACTTACCGTTGTAGACGGTAACATCGTTATGAAGGAG
>OFDA01000490.1_pt1 | contig 12149 bp, 10 predicted proteins | sample 1520921 | NCBI WGS metagenome assembly OFDA01 (sample SAMEA2699028, study PRJEB24076) | metagenome
AACCCTGTCATAACATGCCTCTTAATCTAAATCTATGTAGATAATATTATATGTGTTTTAAAAATTTATTCATCTAAATAAAAATCATCTAATACATAAGTGGTAACAGGTGTAATATAAAGTCTATATTTAATTACTAAGTTAACCAACTCACTACCATCAATTAGCGTAATAGGCTTACCTTCTGATGCCGCTTTACGAGCCTGTTTAGTAAAAAGATTATTAGTAATAAAGACACCATAATCAGCCTGAAATTTACTCATGGCCCCAAGAAAACCATTAATATCAGGCTCACTCACTTTACCAGTATTATAACGTTTACATTGTATAACTACTCTAGTAGTTCTGAAGTCATCATCATCTCGATGATATCCATATCCATCAATACCACCATCATTAGAGATATTAACTCCTTTTTCTGTGAATTTAACCCCCATTTTAGTAAGTAAAGCCCTTGCAAATTGTTCAAATTTTGCTGGTGACATATTAGCTATAGCTTGTTGTAACTCGGTTTTAAAATCATCTACTGGATCTTTTTCAGCTGCAATATCATCTTCATTTTCATCTTCTACTTCAGAAAGGCTATCTTTTTTTATTTTCTTCTTTGAACGATTTCCCTCCCAATAAACTTTAGCTTTCTCTCTAACATCAGCTTCCACATCCAATGTCATAATATTAACCGCAAACCCCTTTTGAGTTAAAGTTATTTGTGAATTATATCGCTCATAAGAAAGCAACTTTACATAGTCTAACTCTTTAATCGCAAAATTAAATTTAAAGTCAAACTTCTTATATTGATTTCCTGTTTTCTTAGAGGTATAAAGCTTTTGTTCAAATTCAGCAATTCGCTCATCTACATCACAGATTCTTTCGCGAATCTCAGATCTATCAAGTTGACCACCTGCTTCTTGTAGCACTTGTAGAATCGGCTTAATTAAGAATGAAATTTGTTGCTCTGAATCTAATGTGTCAAAATACATAATAACTCCCCTATTTAATTTGCCTTATTAATAATATAATTTATCTCCCAAATCCCCAATTTCTCTTTTCATCATTTCTTCGATTACGAGAATATCTACTCTCTTTAGAAATTTGTTGCTGATGACCCTCTTTATCAATCCAATAAAAACGAACGTCATAATCATTTGACTTCCCTGAATTACTTTTATAACGACATATATTTTTAAATACTTCTATTCCATCTAAAACAAGGCTTTGAGTTCCTACAAAATATCCACATTGATCTATAAATACATCATTTAGTAAGTTATATGAGAAATCATCAATTTTAATTTCATCTACATGATTAATCAAATAGTTTGTCCGTTCAATTTTTTTATATTCCTCTAAAATCTCTTCATCCATATTAATATATTCATCTAATTCGCCACTATATTCAATATCAGAATTTTCTTTTAAAACTAATTCACCAGATAAATATAAACCACGAAGAATAGAAGCGCCCTTAGGGCTAACCTTGATAGTATCGTATTCAAAGTTACTTTCTACTGGAATCCATAATTCATTTATTTCATCCTTCGTAATAATCTGATGTCCTAATATCTTTTTAAATTTAAGATTAGAATCCACACACTCGGTATATTCTTGGTACAATTGTTTAATTATATTTTTAGATTTATTAGGCCTAATATTTTTTAATAATTTTAGTAAATACGTCAAGGTCTCATATCGTGTTGCACAATACTCTTCATAAGTATACATAGTAATCTACCTTTAATAACTCAGGATATACACTAAAATTTTACACTAACTTAAGCAATAATAAAACTCACCTTATTGATTAGTGCTAATTAATGCCGTATTTATAAAAACAATTAGAATTTAAGAAAAATACTTACTCACTAATTCTTCTATTTTCCCCTCTTTAGCATAAGGTATGGTATCTTCTTGCACAAAATTCTTTCTACTTACATCATCACTAATTTGCCCAAAGATAAAGTTTGTAGCAATCCGATAAATAATAGCAGATGGAGCAAAACCATACACTTGATTTTCAAGAATATGTTTCAAACGAACTTTATCATCTGGGAATTGTTGTTTCATAGATTCATTGTTATACATACGTTTAACTAATTCCGCAATATACAATCCAGATTTCATATAGAGATCAATATAGGTTTTCGTTGAATCAGCAAAAATATTAGGATTTTCTTTTTCAAGTTCATCAACCATTCGTTTTACTACTTTTTTAGGTGTAAAGATTTGATTTGTTTGTTGCGGTGGAATGTAATCAAAGATATCTTCTTTTTTATCTTCAAAGTAATTAGCAAGTTCTGCTTTTTTACGTAAGAATTCAAGTATAGCCTCATTAAATGTCGGCCCATCAAACAAATGACCTTTAAAGTCATCTCCACCATCACGTAAGTATCTAAATTGATCTAATGTGATTCCAGTAACTTCATGGAAAACATCTTCATCTACATAGGTATCAAAATTGTCTAGTGTAAGCTGCTCATCACCATATGCCATAAGGAAACTTGGAATTGTTCTAGCAAAGCCCCGTAGATGACCACGAATTTTTTCTTCATCACTATTCATTCGGTTTTGTAAAGCTTCTACTTCCTGTTGTTTAATGATTTGTTTAGGCAATTCATGTAATGTTGTACTAATATCTTTTGTAAATTTATCTTTATATTCTACTTTTACAGCACTAATTGCTTCTTCTCGTTCGGTTTCAATCGCTAGCTTTTCCTCATCTGATGTAGCAGCTTCAATTCTCTCTTTATATTCAGCTTCTTTATGTGCAATAGCAACATTTTGTGCCTTATCATTTTCTTCGGCTACCATCTTAATAGCATCTTTAATATCTTTTTCAATTCGTTGTGCTGCTCGATTTTTAAGACCATACGTCTCTTGCATTTCCTGAACAATTGGTGTAATAACAGGTGCAGTCACACGGGCTAGCATATCCTCCAGTGTCGGTTTTAAATCTTCATTACGTATCGTATTTTCAATACTTGTAATTGAACTTCTTAATTTATCCCCAAATAGAGCCTCTTGTTTATTAATAACGATTTCGTCTGGAACAATTGGATTATCATCATCATCTAAATCGACATCAACAATATCTATGTCATCGTTTCCCATAACAACTTTACCTTGAGATGCTTCAGGCAACTCACTTAGAATATCTAAAACAGTTTGAGTCGCTCTAAAAATACCAGCAATATTATCAAATAGAAGATTAGACATAAAACCGCGTTTAACAACTTCTTGAGCTTTAATTTGCTTAGGAATCGTCATTACCTGAGCCGCATCAATCTCTACCATTCGACCTGATGAGTCCTCAGCTATAACAGGGAAGAAGTTTAATAATTCACCAATATTCTCTTTTCTTTCATCAGTCGTACCATGGCCATTAGCAGTTGCCATAGATAAATCATTAGCAAACTTATCATAAATAATCAGTGTACGTTCTGGTGCAAAATCAAATACATAAGCTCGTTCTTTACGATAGTATTTACCTTTTTCTGTCCAAGAATATGGATTTTGTGCTCTAAAAGCAGCCTGCATATACTGAGCCGGTGACTTCATATTACATAGCATAATTACACCAGTCCATTCAGGTACGGTTACACCTGTTGTTAATTGTCCTACTGAAAGCGTAATTGTTTTCTCATGATCTGCTATAGCTTTACGAACAGCTGCTAGAGAACGAAGATTCTCAGTTCCCTCATCACTATTATGTTCATAAGCATTACCTGAACCTACAGCTAATACAATTCCATAATTTTCAAAAGTAGGATGATTTTCTAGTAACTTCTTAAGTGCCTTCGCTGAATTTACACGATCTAAAATCCAGAATGTATGCTTTAATTCATTACGTAGATCTTTTGTAGAGAATGGATATTTTTCATTATGTGTTAAAGTATCAAGCCACGCAACAACTGCTTCTTTATGAACAAATTCACCACTCTCATTAGTAGCAAAGAACTCATTCAAATCAAATGCATAGTCATAGTTTTCACCATCAACAGTTACACCATCATTAATGACATCTAAAACCATCTTAGACATTTGATAGGTAAACATATTCAATTGAGGTAATGCTTCGTATGGATTCTCACTTTCACACGTGCTATCCCAATTTTTCTTGGCTTGTTGTTCATCTGCATATGACCAATTATAAATCTGTTCATCACTAAATTGACCTTTGGCGATTGATTTAAATGGTGTACCTGACAAATGAAGGGTCCAACGTCTATGTATATTGCTAAATGCAAAATCGGATTTACGTGTATCCACCGCTTCATGAGCTTCATCTATGATAACTAAATCCCAATGTAAATCGGCCACCCATTTTAATTTATCGTATTCGCCACCAAAATACTTAGACCCTTTTAAATCTTGTAAGCTGATGAAAGCAATTTGTTTTGCCTCGTCATGTTCACTGAGATATTCAATAAATTGTTCTCGACTCATAGAAGGTCTATCTTTTAAAGAATCGGTACTGCTAACAAATTTATATTCTGTAGTTCCCGCAATAAATTGATCAAAATCGTCATACCATGAATTCGCGACAGCTGGACGATTGGTAAGCACTAAAACATTTGTTACACCTAATCGTTTAACTAAATCATAGGTTGATAATGTTTTACCAAACCGAGGTTTTGCGTTCCATAGGAATTCACTGTTTTCATGACTATTGAAATAAGCCAATGTTTTTGTAACAGCTTCGTCTTGCTCCCGACGTAACGCATATTCATTACTTTTCCCTGGTTGATAACCGGATACATCATGACGAATAAACTTGTTAAATAAACCTTCCGATTTCTCCGGTGTACCATTGAAATAAAACCACTCTGTTTTCGGTCTACGTTCTATATCATGAAACTTTAGGAAACCGTGAAAATCATGGTCTTTAAAATTGAGGCCTTTATCTGGTCCATCTACATATTCAGCTAAATGATCCCATAAAATTTCAGTTTTAATAGCTGCCGTATGGGTTTGCTCACGAATTCGAGTCTCCACATCTCGCTCCGTGTACCCAATCTTAATCCATCCATCATTAGTGGTAACCTGTGGTGTAGTATATGCATAGATTTTAGGTTCTACAACCTTCCCTGTTTTAATCTCTGTCCCCATTAGTCCATAGCCCTCACTTTTGATTCAATGAAATCTATTTCATCTTGTGAAAGATTATATTTTTTGTACAATTGTTGGTCTATATTTTCAATGGACTGAGACCAATCAATATCTGAATTAGAGGTAAAATCTTGAAGTGGAACTTTACGCCAAGCTTCTTTTTTATTATCTTGGGTTACTTTTAAAATTCCAAGCATAGTCCGTGCAAATTTTGATTTTATATATTTAATACAAGCATCCGCCTCATCGTAACTATTAAAGCTACCAACTGAAATAAATGTTTGAGTGTGTCCGTAATAAGGCTTGCCAATTAAAGGTGTTGATAGAGGCTCTCCTAATACGCCCGAACCATTAGCTTTAGGTAAAATTACTTTATAATTAACAAAATTATCTGGACTATTTATATACTCTCTTTTAATCCACTTCTCACACCTAACATTATTTTCACGGCCAATAATTTTAATATAGTCACTTTCATTTTCATTAGGATTAAGTTGTGAGTGAAAGAGTTCAGGTAATTTCTCAAAAATATTAGTGGTAACATCAAACTTGTGACCTTTACTTAATCTATTTTCTATATAAGGATGTTCAACATGAATACATTGACTAAATTTATAACTTTCTGGAGCATAAATTAATTCACTAAAAGAATCATCCCCACTAATCAAAGATACTTTATCCATAATAGTATTTAATTCTAAAAAAGGAGTAAATGTTCCAATAGGCCCAAATTCTTCTTTATTATCGGAGTAAGTAATAACTACGCCCCCCTTTATATCAGTATTTGGAAAAACTCTAGAAGAATTTTGCTCATAATAATTTACTTTAAAATGAGGGTCATTAAGTTTTTTACGATTCCAAGCTTTAGGTGTTTTACCTGCATTAAATAAAAATCTTGCGGGTGTAATTAAACAGACTTTATCAGCAATCTCTTCTGCTGCATCCATCATATAATTATAAATAGGTTTATCACTTGTACCTTCAGTTTCCTCCTGATATGGAGGATTCCCAATTACTACATCAAATTTCATCATTTCATCTCCCTTAGAAATTGAATCCATAGATACTAACACTTTATTTTTCCAATCTTTGACAAGCGTAAACATATCCCCTTGCTTCTCTAGATTATTTACTTCATCAAATAGATTAAGTTGAATATTGCCCTTTGAATCATCTGAATATGGGGTTTGCTTAGTTAAACCATTCATTTGGAATATATTATAAGAAATAATGGTTGCTATTTGTTTAATTACCTTCATTGTCGGTAATTTACCAAATTTATAATCGTAATATTCACAAAATGATAATAACAAATTTTCACGCGCTAAGAGTAACGAATCACCTTGTAATTCATAGCCATAGCTAGATTCATAAGCTATTTTAGACCATTTAATAAACTCTTTCTCCGTATTTGATTGTTCAGCTATTCTTTGCAATTTTCGATCTAAAAAACCAACACGTTTATCAACAGGAATAATGTCGCCAGTTATAGAATCATAACGAGTTACTATATATGGCCCCTCACCACAAGCCAGTTCTAACCAACGTAAAGCAATGAAGCTTTCAAAAGAAATGACTCCTATTTCATCCAGTACAATAGATACTTGCTTATCAACAAGCCAAGGTGGAGTAAATACTTCACCACGTTTACGAGTGCGTAGCTCTTGATTACGTTTATTCTTTTCAACACGTGGTTGAATAATCGAGTCATAAGGACCTATAATTAGATTTTTTTTAATAGGCTGGTCAGCACAAAAAGGCTTCCCCATACCTTCATAAGAAGGAGAAGCCCATACAATATTTTTATTTGTAGTCCGATCTTTTAGTAAAATTGTCAACAGCGTTCCAGAATCATTAGCAATCCCTTCTTCGCTAATATCCACTGTTAATAATTGCATATAAGCCTCATTTCAAATTAATGTTACATTTGTAATTATTATATAATTATTCATCCAAATTTTAAAGTACGCTTTGCTTTATAGAATAATAACGCACTAAATTCGTAATAATACCCAATAATATAAAGTGACATATATATTATATACAAAATACCACATCATACAGGACAAAAAATCCCTATCTGATGTGGTATTATTTTCTTTACGCTCTACTTCCTCACTATATACAAAATGTAATACTACTTTTGGGATTCTTCAATGTCGGAAATCCATATTTCTCCAACACATGTAAAATCTTTTGAATAGTCTCTTTGATACTATCTTTAGAAACAGGTATAGAAATTACGATATATATGATTCCATCAGCTTTTGCAGGATAAATACTTACAACACAATCTTGGCTATGTATAATTCGGAGCAAATATACATCATAGATTGACTCAACATAAAAATCAAACTCCTGATTTTCATATACTACATCAGGTATGTCGTGTACTGGTGCTACTGTACAATCAGATATTTTAAAAGAATCTGAATCAAAATGTACTCTACAATTATGTTTTCGTTTTATCCGTTCAAATTGTTCATCTATCATGTTTCACCACATCACTAATTAGTCGCCCCAAATCTATAGCATTTTTAGATGTAATAACAGGTTTACCAGTTCTAGCTTCAATAGATTTACGTGCATCACCAGCAATAGAACCACCATCTTGAGCAACTTTTTTATTCTCGTCTAATCCTTGAGGATTAGTTGCCTCCGCAATATCCTTTGTAGCCGTTTCAGCTAACATATTTAAGATAAGTTCTGTAGTAGACATATTATCTCGTAGATTTTCTTTTTTTAGCCCCTTAAAGTCCTTATATTCTCTAGTCGTCATTCCAGACCAAGCTTTAGAGATTTCATTCGTTAGGATAGCATATTCATTACCAGCTTTAACACCATGATCTTGCCAAGTATCGGTTAATTCTTTACGAACTTGAATGGCCTGTAATCGTTGATTAATCCATTCTCGGCTATAGCCCTTACGCGCATATGATTCTAAAGCCCTATCAATCGTGAGTTCCGGATCAATGATTTCATCAATACGTTCTTTACCAACCTCTGCTAACCACATTTTAAAAGGTTCTGCCTTAGGTGATGGAACAGATTGTATGATACGGAAAATACCTTGCATATCAACTACATCAGTCTTATATGACTTACCATCTGTCGACTTAAGTTTCAGTTGTCGACAAAATGTCGACAACTCACTTCGTTCTTCTTCTGACATACGTTTTTTCACACGATACCAATAGTCACGCGGATTATTGCTTTCAGTCAGAGAACCTATAACATCAACTACACTAAAATACCACTCTTCCCTTTCATTATCCCACACAGAACGAATTTGACTACCTTCAAATATCTTTACATCATCACTCATACATCTTCCTCCTCTCTTTAAATACAAATATATGTTCTATATTATTATCTATAGTATACGTCTTTTAGCATAAGAAATAAAGATATTTTCTAGAAAAATAGAAATCTTTTTTAACTTTCATCACACATAAAAAGCCCTCTATCACAAGGTATATACCTCGCAACAGAGAGCCTATAGTTACATGAAAAAATCTAACCTATGGTGAGAGTTACTTCACAAGGTATTTTTAAATTCCTTACATTATCTATTATTTCGTATTCTTAATATCAACCGTCGCCATATCTTTTGGCATCTTAGCCCCAAGTCCACTTTGGAATGTATTATAATAATCCTTATTGTTATTAGTGTCTACATATTGCACAATATCTCGCAAGTCTTTTTCGACCAAAGAATTCGTATTATAGGTCATAATAAAGTGATTGTACACATATTGTTTATCATGGGATATTAACATATAAATCGTTGTTTTAGGACGCTTAATTTGCATATATACGGATGACATAGCATCATTCCATACGGTAGCAAATTGGATTGGTTGATGCATCGAATACTTGTCAGTTAGAATAATACTGCGTACAGCTTTCGGGAAAATCTTCTCTGGATGTTGTATATCTTCAGCCTCAACTGGCATTACCATGATACCTTCTCTATACTGATCGCTATCGTATACATACATGTACGAATCATTCTTATCTTCCCGTATCATTTTACTTGTTTTTAGCATTAAGAATGTAAAATCATTAATTCTTAATGCTTTACTTTTTGAAAGTATATCCTTCGCTGGTTCAATGGATGGTAATACATAGTTAACCAACGGGGACATTATCATGTCTTTAGTCTTATCAACACCTTGAGCTTTTAACACGCTAAACTGTTTTCTAGGCATAAAATTATAACCCACATGATACGAAATCGTCGGTGTATTCTTCATCGTAAAATTAAGACTCCCCACCATTGGTGCATCCTTAGCATACGTGACATCCCATGTCGCTTTTTCAATCGTAGGATACGTAAATTTACCAGCATATAATGAATGGTCATCACCACGAAATACGCCAGCTGTTTTCTCAGCGATAGCTTTCATATCATCAACAGTCAATTTGCTATAAGGAATCTTACTATCCTCCCAATTATTGCCTGCTGGTTGATGACGTAATTCATAAGCCATCATACCATTGGGGCTCATAATCATTGCATTTCTGAAAGCAGGTGTGCCATCTGCAATCTTCTCAGTATTCCCATATCGACTCGAATAAGGCATGGTGAATTTTACATTGGCTCCATCCTCTTTCAAAATAAATATGGATGAAGAAAAATCTAATGCATGGTTCAACTCACGATTTGAATAAATGATATCATTTAAATCAAATTCGCCATTACCTACTACTTGTTTAGGCATATATGTTTTTATATCCTTTTCAACATCCCATTCCATCTGTTGCGCATCCGCATCAGTCTTACGATAGTTCTGATACGCATCCTTTGATACCGTCGGATCTGCACCAGGTATATTAATATCAATTGCATGACCACCCAATGTAACACAACTTAAACAAAGCGTAGCCATCAATACACGTTTCATCATAATAACGCTTCCTTTCACATAAACTCTCTCAAATAGTATATATGTATAGAATATCATATTTCGTTTGACTTATAGTAGTATAATATAAGTATAAAAACTAGGAGGTGATTACTATGAAATTTACTAAACGTATACTCATCATGACTGCTTTAGCCGTGACTGCTGTAGTGTCCACAGGATTTGCTTATGATTATGTATGCAATAATTCTCAGTACAATTGCAATACTAACACACAATACAACTGCAATAACAATGCTAACTATGCACCATGTAACAATAACAACCAAAACTATTGCGGTCCAAATTCTAATACTAGAGGATGCGGCGGATATAGAAGATAATATATTAGACATAACAGAAGCCTATAGTACGATTTTCGTACTATAGGCTTTTATCATCTATAAGTATACATAACTCTATAGCACATTAACATAAACAAGGTTAAATAAGTGTCGACAAATTGTCGACACTTATTTATACTGAACCTAGAGTCATCAACGTGAGTTAGGCTCATCACCGAAAAACGCCTAACGTATAAAAGCATTCGCAGTGCTTACACGTTAGGCGCATTCTAAATTTGCAATTTTGTAGATGGGCCTAACGCTAGCTACACGTTGATGGCTCTCTTTATATTTATAATATAACATACTTTACGTTATATAGCAAAAATACAAAATTCAAAGTATCTTACATTTTATTAATGCACAATCAATCCAGCTATCCCCCACAGTATGGCCATAATTCCAAATATAAACCCCCATATGCTAAGGAACGAATAGATCATAGATTGATGTGGATAGATTCTGATGGAATAAGAGCTATAATCATCATTACCACCCATCAAAAATCGACTAATGTTGCCAAAGATCTTAGCCATCGGACTAGGGTTATCGTTAAATACGATTTGATATATCCCCGGCTCAGCATGAAATGTATAAAGCTCGAGTCGTACGTCGATTACTTTAGTCACGCTAGCGGGTATATAGCTAGTTCTTAATGGGACTTCCCGTTCTGTTTCACAGTTAATAAGCTGCAATCCAAACATCCCTAAGGGAGACTTTTTAAATCGATTACCATTAAGCCATACCCCATAGCGACCAGCTGTTTCAATGGTAAAAACACCTTTATCCGTTCTATAGGGCATATCATGTATAGCCGAGATAGTAAAAATCTTCACCATATACCGAAGGCTAATCACCAGTAAGAACAGCCCGATGGGTATCATTAATAATGTTACATACAATATAACGCCACCTTTATTACGAGTTCATGCGGTTAAAGTATTCAATAGATTGCGGTGTAAATCCAATATAAGTAGTGCCATTAGAATAAGGTCCTAATTCATATGGTTGGTAAACTAGATCGATGTTCCCCTTACCGCGTAGGCAGTAGTTATCAGTTACATATTTTACACTCCAGCCTTGAGGAATACGGCTCTTTGTATGGGAACCTGTGTAGTAATCTAATACATAAGATCGTAATCCTCTGTCCAACTGTTCTGCATTAGCGATTTTTACATAATTGTATAGAGGAACACGTTGACCTGTTATTTTATTATATACAAGTCCTCTGGTATTAGTCATACCATGAACGGCACCGGCATAGTAATGATAGGTCGTCAATAGAATGGAAACAACTTGGCTATCTTCATAGGTTACCTTATAATTTTGAGCCACCTTATAAATATGTTGGTTGTAATACATATCCTTTGCTTCTAGCACATAGTTTGCGATATCTGTATTAATCGCTTGTTGAGCATAAGCAGAATCAGTATATACCAAAGGATATTTTAAATCTAAATTGGCATCTGATTGGCTACCAGTTACAACTTTTGCATAGCCTGGTATGGCTAACATAGCACCTACGGCCCCTAAAACTAAAGCTTTCTTTAATACGTTCATACTAATCCCTCCTCTACCTGAGATTTGTTAACGAAATATCTATACTGAGTATTTCGCCATGAACTAGTAAATCTCCTTTTTATTGTTTCTGTACCATCGTACTAGAGGAGGCTTTCACCATACAAAAAAGGACCCTTCAAAGAGAGTCCTTAATTTGTTATGGTATGCTATTAAGCGTTTTTAGCTACTTCAACAAGTTTAGCGAATGCTGCTGCATCGTTAACTGCCAAGT
>OFDA01000497.1_pt1 | contig 12030 bp, 8 predicted proteins | sample 1520921 | NCBI WGS metagenome assembly OFDA01 (sample SAMEA2699028, study PRJEB24076) | metagenome
TCTATCGCTATTCGGATGCCGTCAAACGAAAAGCCGTGCGCATGCGCCAAAAAGGACACACCTGGCATGAGATTGCGGAAGCTACGGGCGTCGGCGCGAGCACCTGCAAGCGGTGGATGGATAAACTCGGCCAGTCAGCATCCAAGGGCCGTACGGATGAAATCAGACCCTAAGCGGCGCATAAAAATCAGCGGAAACGATCTTCAGGCGAGAGGGTGGGGCAGCCAAGGACAGGGGCACCGAGCGGTGCTGCCGGACTCTATTTTTTCGTTCAGCAGGAGGATTTCGGATCCATTTTGGGGTGAATCCTATTCGCCGAAAGGTTCGTCAGCGGCTGACTGCTCCCAGATGCTTTCTTTGGCTTGACGTTCGAAGCCTTGGGGGCTTCATCGTTGGTGCCTTGAATATCCGTTCTTTCGCTCTGCGGCTGCACGCCAAAAATCATGGTTAAGTAGCCCTTGAAATATTCTTCAAGGTTAAGCGGCATCACCTTGTCGATGATCCCTGCCCAGAAAATGCCCTGCATGACGGGCGCCATGAGCACCATGGGGTATTTCTTCACAAAGTCGGGGACATTGGAGGCTTCAATTTCCGTTCGAAGCGGGCTGCCCGGCGCGAAGTGCGGAATCAGAAATTTTTCGTAGATCGGACGCGTGAGCTCGGGGCGGTGGAGACCTTCAGACCAGACAACACGCAGGATTCGAGCCAGCCGCCCGTGACCATTGTCGGCGAGGAGCCCCACTTCCGTTCGCCAAAGTCTTTCAATCAGCGGCAGCGATGCGTGTTCGCTCGGCTGATCGAATTCTTTTTGGATTAGGACAGCGACTTCTTCGGCAAGCCCCAGCAGCAGCGCTTCCTTTCCCTTGAAGTATCCGTAGATGGTGCCTTTGGAGACGCCGGCCCGATGTGCAATATCTTCGACAAGCGCAGCCGAAAAACCTTTTGCTTCAAATTCGTCGAGTGCTGCATTCAGAATGCTTCTGCGGCGGTCTTCAGATTTTTTAGCCATATGCGTTGTCCAGTAAGCCCGACGCCGGCGTCTTGTCGGGAGAGGTCGGCAGTCTATTGAATCTTATGCCGGAAAAGCCAGGACGCCCAGGCAAGCGAGAGTACACCGGCTAATACGATCGGGATGAGAGAAGGAACAAGATCAGCGAAGCCGGCATTTTCGAAGTAAATCGCCCGAAGCGCCACAATGGCATGCCGCAGGGGGTTGATCAGCGTCAGAGTCTGCAGCCATTCGGGCATCGCACGGATCGAAGTGAAGAGTCCCGAAAGGATAACGCACGGCAGCAGGAAGAAAATCACCATCACCATGGACTGCTGAATATTGTTCGCCAAGGCAGAAATAGCGAGTCCCACGCCAACGAAGCATAGCGATATGCCGACGATGAAAAGGCCAAGCGTCAGGTAAGAACCCGCGAAGGGCAGTTCGAACCAGAATAGCCCGATCAGGAAAATCGCGAGCGCCTGAAGACAGGCGATGATCGTGGGCGGTACGGCTTTGCCGGCCAGAATTTCAAGTGAGGAGGCGGGCGTCATGAGCATCATGTCAAACGATCCTTCCTCACGTTCGCGGGCAACGGAGAGTCCTGACAAAAGCAACACCTGCAGCATGGAAAGCATAATCGTAAGCGACGGAATGATGGCGTAGCGCGTAATGCCGTTCTCATTCCAGCGGTAGCGCTCAACGACGGCAAAAGCGGAGGATCTGCCGCGGTCAGCATTGATCTGGGCAACGATGCTGTTCACGTAGCCCATGGCAACGCCGGCCGTCGTGGAGTTTCTGGCGTCTGCGGCGGCGAAGACCTGACCGTTCTTTTCAAAATCCGGCGGGAAGTAGAGGCCGAGGAGCGCTGTGCTTGATGAGATCGTTTCTTCAAATTCGCCGAGCGACCGCGGCGCGGCCTTGAGTTCGAAAATACCGGTTCCGGTTATTCGGCGCACGACTTCCATGGAGCTCGAGGAGTGCGAAGCGTCGTAGTAGGTCCAGGGGACGCGCTCGAGGTTGAAGGTGGCGCCGTAGCCAAAGAGAACGGCCTGCACAATGACGGGAACAACGAGAATGAGGCGTGAGCCCTTGTCCTTTAAGAGCGCGACGAATTCTTTCCCGGCAATGGCAATGATGCGGTTAATCGAGGCCAAAAGCGCATCAAGGAGCTGAAAGCGGTTCGAGCGGGTCATGATGCGGCCTTTTTTGGGGAGTGCTTAGCTTCAAGCGGCGATTTGCCGAGCACTTTCAGGGCGCCGGCAAATAGCCCCGCGGTCCAAAGCGCGATCACCAGCGCGTTGACGGCAAGGGTCACAGGCTGTCCGCCCGAGAGAAAACAGATGCGGAAGGTTTCAACCGCATAGGTGGGCGGCAGCAGTCTGCCGACCACTTCAATCCAAACAGGGACGCTTCGCAGGTCGAAGATGAAGCCCGAAAGCATCATGGTCGGCATAAAGGAGGCGAGCACTGCCGCTTCGGTTGCGAGGAACTGACTTTTGGTTTTGGCCGAGACAAAAAGCCCCAGCGCTGCCGCCCATCCGATAAAGAGAAAGCCGGTGCCGAGGAGGACCCAGAGACTGCCGCGAAGCGGTTCATTGAAGAGCAGGAAGGCGAGGATGAGGCAGAGCAGAAAGCCGCAGTAGGCGATGAACGAGTAAGCCGTCCATTTGGAGAGCAGTATTTCAAGCGATGAGGCAGGCGTCGCAAAGAGCGACGTGAGGGTGCCGCGCTCCCATTCTCGGGCGATGACGATGCTTCCCATCAGGCTGGCGGACACCGCCGAAACGATGACCAGAAGGCCCGGCACGAGATACCAGCGGGAATTGGCTTCATCGTTGAACCACGTTCTGGGGACGATGGTCACGGCCGGCAGATCGGCGTTCTGCACGCTCGAACTGATGCGCCCCTCCTGGATCATCTTGGCGGCGGTCTGCGCCAAGATGCCGGCGGCATAGTTGCGAAAGATCATGGCTGAATTGCTGTCGACCCCGTAAATCGTGAGCTGAACCTGTCCTCGGCCGGAAGTCAGGGCGCGTTCGAAGCCGTTCGGAATTTCGAGAATAAACTCGATGTCTCGTTTTTCGAGCAGCGCTTCGGCTTGCGGACGGCCCTGCACGGTGCGGACGGCAAACTGCTTGTTGGCTGAGAGGTCGCGCGTAAATGCGAGCGCAGCCGGGGTGCGCTCCTTCAGTACCACGGCAGCCGGCACGGCTTCCATATCCATGGAAACGCCGTAGCCGTAAATGAAAAGCATGAGAAGCGGAAGCGCCAGTCCCATAAACAGGATGGAGCGATCGCGAAAGATCTCAATGGCTTCCTTTTTAAGGAGACTCAGGAAGCGGCGGGGTGAAAAGCGCAGGGCGTTCATGAGGGAGTCTCCTGACTGCGGCGGCCTGCTTCAACGATGGCGACGAATGCGTCCTCAATCGACATGCGGTCAACGACGAGATTTTGTCCGCTGACGGCGGAGAGAACGGCCGCGCGCTGCTTCACTTCTCGCGGCGTTCCCAGCGCCAGCACCTTTCCCGCATCCTGAATGAGGAAGCGGTCGCAGTATTCCGCTTCTTCGAGAAAATGCGTCGTCACCACGACTGAGGTGCCCGCAGCCGCCAGCGCATTGATGCGGCGCCAGAAGGCGCGGCGGCTTGCAAGGTCGGCCCCTGATGTGGCTTCGTCCAAAAAGAGGATTTCGGGGGAATGGATCAGTCCGCAGGCCATGGAAAGATCTCGTTTGGCGCCGAATGAAAGCGATCCGGCTGTGGTGTCGCGGCGATCCGTCAGGCCGAAATCTTCAAGCGAAGCATCAATGCGGTCCTGCAGCGCTTGGCCGAAAAAGCCGTAGCTGCGTCCGAAATACCGCAGGTTCTGCTCGACAGACAATTTGCCGTAGAGGGAAAACTTCTGTGCAACGTAGCCAATGCGGGCACGTGCTCCCGCCTTGGCGGTGCGCAGGTCGTAGCTCGCCACTTCAATTTGTCCTTTGGATGGCACAAGGAGCCCGCAAAGCATGCGGAAAGTAGTGGTTTTCCCCGCGCCGTTGGGGCCGAGGAGTCCGAAGATTTCTCCGCGCCTCACCTCAAACGAGGTGTCAGCCACGGCAACAAAATTGCCGAACTTGCGGGCAATGCCGTCGGCGCGAATGACGACAGGACGCTCGGCACTGTCATCGACCGAAGCGGCCGATGCGGCCAATGCGCCGGAGGCGTCTGACGGGGGGCTGGCGAAACGATTCGCGGTTTTGGGTGCTCGCGGGAAGGTAAGGAGCGCATAGGCATCTTCGAGCGAGGGTTGGCGCGGCACGAACCCCGAAGGCATGCGGGCGTCCTTCACCGGAAGCGTCGGCGCGAGCGTCGTTGCCGCAGCGCCTCCCATCCTCGGCACGATGTCTAGAAATAGGGCGTCCGAGCGCGTGGCGGCGGTTTCTTCCGATAAGCGTCGGCAGAGCATTTGCGCGTCGTGTTCGGCGCGGTTGGCAAGCGGGAGCAGGTAGGTGCGCCCCTTTGCGCGCGAGATGAAGCTCTGCGGATTTTCGTCGGCAATGATGCGGCCCGACTCAAAAAGGAGCACGCGGTCAGCGGCCTCGGCTTCTTCCAAATACGCTGTTGAAAAGACGCACGTCATGGGGGTGTCTGCGAGCATCCTGCGCACCACCGACCAGAGTTCGCGTCGTGAGAGGGGATCCACGCCCACGGTGGGTTCGTCTAGGAGCAAGAGATCGGGGATCCGCAGGAGTGCGCTGGCGAGCGCGAGTTTTTGCTTCATGCCGCCCGAAAGCTTTCCAGCCTGACGTTCTTCAAATCCGGCAAGTCCGGTCATGCTGAGGAGCTCCGCGATGCGGCGCTCGAGGCCGGCAGCGCCATCGGCCTCCCCCTCAAATCCCCGCAGGCCCGCAAAGACCTCCAGGTTTTCTCGGCACGAGAGCGTTTTATAGAGCCCAAGCGTCTGCGGCATGAAGGCAATGCGAGTGGTGAAGTCTTCGTTGTCGGGGTCCGGCGTCGTGCCGAGGACCGAGAGACGGCCTTCGTCCGGTGCTTCCAGACCGCAGAGGAGCCGTATGAAAGTGGATTTGCCCGCGCCGTCCGGTCCCACCAATGCAATGAGCCTATCGGAGGCCTCGGCGCCTCCCGCTTTGAGGCTGATGCCGTCCACCGCACGGATCGGACGGGCATCGTCGAGGGGGTTGGGAAAAGTCTTGACAACGCCCTCAAGATGGATCGCTGGGGCTGAAGCCATCGTCATGGCGCGGCCTTGCTCGAAAGGTCCAGGAAACCGCTTTGAGCCTCGGCTTGCGGCGCGAAGTCCACCGTCACGGGCTGGCCCAGACGGAGCTTATTTTCCGGATCCGAAAGCGTGAGGCGGACTTCATAGACGAGGAGTGTGCGCAGATCCTGTGTCTGCACAGTCTTAGGCGTGAATTCCGCTTCCGGGGAGATGTAGCCCACCGTGGCTTCGTACGCCGGCGTCGTATCCGTGGTGATGCGGGCTGGGGCGCCCTCTTTAATGAAGCCGAGCTGCGTTTCCGTCACATAAGCCCGCACCCACTTGGGCGAAGTGACGGCAATTTCATAGACGCGCTTGCTCGCACTCGCCATGTCGCCCGGTTCAAGCAGGCGGCTGCGGATAACGCCGTCGACGGGCGATTCAATGCGGCTTGCCACATCAATTTGGTAGTCGAGCGCCTTGAGCGCAGCCTCCCCTGCATCGCGGGCAGCCTTTTTGGCGCGAATTTCTTCAGGGCGCAGGCCTGCAGTGAGGCGCGCAAGATCGGCTTGCGCCGCGGCGAATACCTTGGTTAGATTGTCGGCATTGGATCGCGCTTCATCGAGCGCCTGATCAGACGCCACATGGGCGCGGTAAAGCTTTTGCGTGCGTGCCAGCGTGGTCTGCGCCAGTTTGGCGCTGCTTTCGGCCGCTTCGGCCTGCGCGCGAGCCGCATCAATCTCTTCGGTGCGATAGCCTTCAAGCGCAAGCTTCCAGTCAGCGTCAAGGCCTTCGAGCTGCGCGGCCGTGCGTTCACGCTCAATATTCAATGCCCTCAGATCGAGTTCACCCAAGGGTTCGCCCTTTTTCACGCGTTCACCTTCCTCTTTGGCAAGCGAGGCAATGCGGCCGGAGGTTTCGAACATGAGGTCAACGGTGCGCATATCGACGGTTCCCCAGGCCACGGTCGGCGGGACACTGCGATGGGCTTCCCACCAATTGAGGCCGTAGTAGAGGGCTGCTGCGGCGGCAGCGCCGACAAGAAGAACGATCTTTTTTGCGCTCGACATGGTGGCGAAATCCTTAGCGTGCATTCTGAACTGACCAGTCAGTTTAGAATCATTTTAGGCGTATTCTTCGCGCTCGTCTATGCAGACAGTCATGGCCGGAACTAAAAATAATCAAGAGACCGTATAGGAGACATTGCGCAGAAGAATGCCGAGAAAAGCGGCAGCGACTGCGACCGTGAGGAGTGCATAAAAGGCCCAGCCTTCAACGGATTTTTCTTTGGTCTTCAGGTCCCGCACGGTCGAAAAGCCGATGTAAAGGCCAAAAAGCCCCACTGCGCCGACAAAGAGCATATTGCCGGTACTGAGTGCCGAATGTGACGACCACAGAGCATAAAGAAGCATGAAGCCGCAGGCCGTGGCGACCAATCCGCCCAGCAGGGCGAGCGCCTTAAAGAGATAAAGCCCAGCTTTAAAGAAGCGCCGGCGGCGGGGCTCAGGAATTTGATCGAGTTCAGAGACTTCCATAGCGTATGCACTCAGAGGGGTCAGCGGCGAGGGGGCTTAGCGGACCGAGAAACGGCAGGCGAAGATTTGCCGCCTTTGGGCTTCCTGAGACTCATCGACGATGTGCCGGGAGCGGCAGGGGCGGGCGGAAGCGGGTCTGACGGCAGGGCCAGTTTGGCGAGCACGTCATAGACCGTCTGCAGGCGTTTCTCGGGATCAGGGTTGGCGACGTTAAGTTTGAGGCGCTCGGGCCCAAGCATCTGCGCGTCGCGACGCGACTGCAGGAGCTTCACGAGGGCGAGCGGATCGAGGTTGGGCTTAGGCGTAAAGGCAATAATGATCGCCGCGGGAGCGGCATCAATACGGCGGATGCCGATCGCTTCGCACTTGAGGCGCAGTTTATGCACTTCAATGAGGCGTCGGGCGGCGTCAGGGAGTTTCCCGTAGCAGTCGACGAGCGCTTCGGTGGATTTTTCAAGGGCGGCACGGTCTTCAGCCGAAGCAAAGGCTTTGTAAAAGGCCAGGCGCTGCGAAACGTCGGGCACATAGGCCGAGGGGAGTAGCGCCGGGGCGTGAAGATTGATATCCGTCGAGAGCTGCAGCGGATCGCCCGCCTGCGGCGTTTCACCGCGCTTTAAGGCCTTCACGGCCTGCATGAGCATGCGGTTATAGAGGTCGTAGCCCACCTCGGCGATTTCGCCGCTTTGATGTTCGCCGAGCACCTCGCCGGCGCCGCGGATTTCCAAGTCGTGCATGGCGAGGTAAAAACCTGAACCCAAATCTTCAAGGGCCTGAATGGCATCGAGACGCTTCTGGGCATCCTTCGTGAAGGCCCCGTCGGGCGGCGTGAGCAGATAGGCATACGCCTGATGGTGTGATCGGCCGACGCGGCCGCGCAGCTGATGGAGCTGCGCGAGACCAAATTTGTCGGCACGCTCAATGATGATCGTATTGGCCGACGGCACATCAATGCCGGTTTCAATAATCGTGGAGCACAAGAGCACGTTAAAGCGCTGCTGGTAGAAGTCGCGCATCACGTGCTCAAGCTCGCGTTCGCGCATTTGCCCGTGGGCAACGGCAATGCGGGCTTCGGGCACAAGCGTTTCGAGCCGAGCGCGGGCGTTTTCGATGGTGTTCACTTCGTTATGCAGGTAGTAGACCTGTCCGCCGCGCTTTAATTCGCGAAGCACTGCTTCACGGATCGTTCCGTCCTGTTCGCTCGTCACAAAGGTCTTCACAGCAAGGCGGCGTTCGGGAGCAGTGGCGATGACGGAGAAGTCGCGGATACCTTCAAGACTCATTGACAGCGTGCGGGGAATCGGCGTCGCCGTAAGCGTGAGCACATCGACTTCAGCACGGATTTTGCGGAGCACTTCCTTTTGGCGCACGCCGAAGCGGTGCTCCTCATCAATGACGACGAGCCCCAGATTTTTGAACTGGGCTTTGTCGGAAAGAAGTTTATGCGTGCCGATCACAATATCGACTGTGCCGTCGGCTAAGCCCGCGAGTACTTTGGCCGATTCTTTCCCGGTGCGAAAGCGTGAGAGTTCGGCAACCGTCACCGGCCAGGCGCGGAAGCGGTCGCGGAACGTGGCGGCGTGCTGCTCGGCCAAAAGGGTGGTCGGACAGAGAACCGCCACCTGACGCCCCGACATGGAGGCGATAAAGGCGGCGCGAAGTGCGACTTCAGTTTTGCCAAAGCCCACATCACCGCAGACCAACCGGTCCATCGACTTCCCTGAAGTCATGTCGTCGACCACCGCATTGATGGCCGCGGACTGATCGGGGGTTTCATCAAAAGCGAAGCCTTCGCGAAAGGCTTGATAGTCTGCCGGATCGATCTTGAAGCGGATGCCTTCGCGCGTGCGGCGAATGGCATACAGATTTAAGAGCTCGGCCGCCGTATCGCGAACTTCCTGCGCGGCCTTGCGCTTGGCCTTTTCCCAATCGCCGCGCCCCAATTGATGGAGCGGCGCATGCTCCGGATCGGCGCCGGCGTAGCGCGAGATGAGCTGCAGATTAGTAATGGGCACGAAAAGCTTGGCGTCGTTCTTATAGGTGATCTCCAAAAATTCCGCGTCGCCGTCCGGCGTCTCCATATGCACGAGGCCTTGATAGCGCCCGATGCCGTGGTCGGCATGGACGACAGCGTCGCCGGGTTTGAGTTCGGCGACGTCGCGCACCATCATCTCCAAGGTCGTCGCGTGCTTCACGCGGCGCAGACGATGGCGGCGGGGACTGGCGGCATAAAGCTCTGCTTCCGAGAGAATAACGATTTCCGGATGATGGAAAACAGCGCCGGAAAAGAGCGGTGCGGCGGCGATGCCGAGCGCTGAATCAGCATCGAGGAAGGTCTGCCAATCGGGGAATTCTTCTACACTCAGGCCGCCCGTGCGCAGGAGCTGCGACATGGTTTCCATACGGCCGGCGGAGGGCGCAGCGATCAATGTGCGCACTCCCTGCATTGCCGATTCGCGCGTACGTTCCAAAAGCTTCCCGACCGGATTCTGGCTCTTGCGGTCAACTTCAATGCCGGTCAAGCGTTTCAGATCCTCTGCGTTCTCTTTTTTCTCGACCGTGAAGCGCGCAAAGTTCGCGAGCGACTTGAAGAATTCTTCGGGTTTGAGCCAAATGCGCTCGGGCGCAAGCGCCGGACGCTGCGGATCGGCCGCGAGCACTTTGTAGCGCGAGGCCATGTCGCGCCCGAATGCCTGCAGCGCAGCTTCAATGTCGCCCAAGAGAAATACCCGTGCATTCGGAGGAAGATAGTCCGTGAGCGCAGCGGTTTCGTCAAAAAAGAGCGGGAGATAGTATTCGATCCCCGGCGGGAGAATTTCCTTTTCAATGTCGCAGTAAACGATGCTCTTTTTCGGGTCGCCCGCAAACTCTCTGCGCCAGCGCTGACGGAAGGCGAGGAGCGCCTCCGGGTCAACCGGGAATTCATGGCCGGGAAGCAGCCGGATTTCCTCGGCAGACTCCATCGAGCGCTGCGTATCCACATCAAACCAGCGGATGGATTCGATTTCGTCATCAAAGAAATCCAGTCGGAAGGGACGTTCAGACCCCATGGGGAAGACGTCGACGATGCTGCCGCGAACGGCAAATTCACCGGCGGCGAGCACTTGCTTCACATTAGCGTAGCCCGCGGCGGCAAGGCGCTTTTGCAGCGTCGTCAAGGAGATTTGTTCGCCCTGATGAAAGAAAAACGTATTGGCGCCGATATAAGAAACGGGTGAAAGCCGCTGAGAGGCCGTCACGGCAGAGGTGAGCAGCACGTCTGCGCCGCCCTTCGGCGCGGTCAGCCGATAAAGGGCTTCAAGGCGCTCAGAGACTAATTCTTCCTGCGGCGAAAGCACGTCGTAGGGGAGCGTTTCCCAATCCGGCAGCGGCCGAACATCCAGCTTCGGCTCGAACCACGGCATCTCCTGCGCGAGACGCGGCACGTCGGCCGGGTCGGCGCAGACCACCAGTACCCGTTCGCCTCGAGCACGTGCTTCCAGCGCAGCTTGAGCCAAGGCGGCAGCATCGCTGGTTTGAGCGGAAATCGTAAGGCGAAGCCGATCACCCGGCTTTACGCGGGCAAGGTCGTCGGCAAAGATCGGGCCGAGAGAAGTCATGATGAATACGGGGTGCGGCAAAGCGCCCGGAAAGACTGCTGAAGCGGAAAAAAGAGAGATCTCCATTATGCACAAGGCGGTGATCAATGGAATGTTGAACGGAGAATCCCTAGAAACGAGAGCGTTGCGAGGAATGGCGTGTGCTAGCCTTAGAGCCTTTTCCTGAGGAGGAGGAATTTCAGAAATGCAGGCATTAACGCTCAGGCAGCGAAGTTTGGTGGGCCTCACGCTTTTTGCGATGTTTTTTGGCGCAGGCAACCTTATTTTTCCGCCCTGGCTCGGCGTGCAGGCCGGAACAGAGTCGCTCTCGGCCTTCATCGGCTTTCTCATTACCGCTGTCGGCTTCCCGATTCTCGGTGTGATGGCCGTAGCGGAATCCGGGGGCTTAAAGAACCTCGGCGCCCGAGTGCATCCGGTCTTTGCCTTCATCTTCATGTTCCTCATCTATCTCTCGATCGGCCCTTGCCTGGCGATTCCGCGTACGGCGAGCACGTCGTTCGAGATGGTGGTGCGGCCGCTTCTCGCCGAGAACGGTTTGCTCGAAGCCCCGTTCTTAGGCTGGACGGCGCTGGGCTTTTCTCAGCTTGCCTATTCAGTGCTTTTCTTCTTGGCGGCTTTTTTAGTAGCCCTGAACCCTGAAAAGCTGACGAGCCGTCTGGGCAAATTTCTATGCCCCACACTTATTACGCTTATCTGCGTGCTCTGGCTCGGCGCCTTTATCAATCCCATTGGCGAAGCCGGTGCGCCCGCAGCTGCTTATGCGGGCGCAGCGCTTGCGCACGGCTTCATCGACGGCTATCAGACGATGGATACGCTGGCGGCTCTGAATTTCGGTCTCATCATTGCAATGAACATTCGTGCGATGGGTATTAAGAGCGAAGGCGCCGTCGTGAAGGAAACGGTTTTTGCCGGCTGCATTGCCGCGGCCGTCTTCTTTGTGGTCTACGGTGCGCTCACGCAGATCGGTGCAGAAGCGGGCGGCGCATTCACCGGGATGGAAAACGGCGCTCAAACGCTCACGGCTGTCGCTGACAAACTTTTCGGCACCGCAGGACAGGTGCTCCTTGGACTCGTCTTCTTCATTGCATGCTTCAATACCTGCGTGGGTTTGATTGCCTGCTGCTCGGACTATTTCTCCGGACTCTTTCCCAAGCTCGGGTACCGCGGCTGGGCCGTGGTATTTGCGGTCGTCAGCATGGTGATCAGCAATGCCGGTCTCACGCTCATTCTGAAGTTTTCGATCCCTGTGCTGGTGGCTATCTATCCGCTCGCCATCGTGCTGATCGCGTTGGGTCTCATTAACTTGGCCTGGAAAAATCTTCACCTGCACCGCTGGGTTTATCCGCTTTCGATGCTCTTTACGGGTGTTGTTTCCGTGACTGCCGGGCTGGAAGCTTTCGGTCTCAATGTGCCCTTTTTGTCGAATCTTTGCGCAGATCTCCCCTGGTCCAACATTGATTTGGGATGGATTTCGCCGGCGATCGGAGGTGCGGCAGCGGGGCTCTTCCTCTCATGGAAGATTCCGCATGCCTGTGATCCAAGAACCTGAGTGTTCTTAAGCATTTCAGCAGTACAAACGGCGCGGATAAATTGAAATTTCCGCGCCGTTTGTTATAGGGAGATGTGCGGATTTAAACGAGCGTTCAATCGTTTAACCCCAACTCCCGGGGATGCACCTAGTCCCGGAACACCCGCGGGGGCAAGGGCA
>OFDA01000498.1_pt1 | contig 12016 bp, 3 predicted proteins | sample 1520921 | NCBI WGS metagenome assembly OFDA01 (sample SAMEA2699028, study PRJEB24076) | metagenome
ACCACTGGGCATATGAAGCAGTGAGTGACCTATCCCGTCGTGGTTTAGTAGAAGGCTACCCAGATGGTACATTTGGTGGTGATCGCTTATTAACTCGCTACGAATTTGCTCAGATCGTATACCGTGCTCTTCAAAACGGCGTACAAGTAGACGAACAACTGGTAACAGAATTCAGTCCTGAAATGGCATTGTTCCGTGTTGACACAGTGGCTAAAAATCATCAAGGACAACCAACGATTGAACGTGTTCGTGTCAATAAAAAATAGTTGATTATATAAGGTATATAAAATAATACAATATATAAGACTCATAAAAATATATTATAAAACCCGTAACTATGTAGCGGCTAGTATATCTCATCCGATGTACTAGCCGCTATTTGTCGTATAAATAAAATTGATATAACAAATCAGTTACAGTCGCTTAAAATTTCATAATACTTTCATAAAATCATATCGAATATATTGAAAATGTGAATGTAACGTGATATTTTATATATGTATGTATAAAAGTAGACTGTTATTGTCTACTTTTATAAATGAATGAGTCATCAATAATAAATGATATATATTAGTATGAGGAGATACGTGGACTGTGAATAAGATATTTAAAGTGATTTGGTCTAAATCAAAACAATGTTATGTCGTTGTATCGGAAATGGCGAAGAATACGACGGGGAAAAAGAAGATTATAGTGGCTAGTATTCTGGCAGGGCTAGCGATGTCAACAATGGGGCCGAATGTAATGGCGGTGTCCTCCATTCCGTTTACTGATAAACCATCATCAGCACTTGGTAATGGTTCAGTTAAACCAGGGACAACTAATGGTGTTGCTATAGGTAATGCAGCCTATAGCGATTCTCATCAATCCATCGCAATTGGTTTTAGAAGTCTTGCATCAGGTACCTTCCTAGGCGGTTCCATTAAGCCATCTGTTGCAGTCGGTGCAGGCGCACATGCTGAAGGCAATAATACAGTTGCTATCGGTACTGTTGCAGAGAATAGAGCTTCCTATGGTGTTTCATTGGGGAATGAAAGTAAGGTAACATCCGGATCAGATTATGGGATTGCTATTGGTTATCAAACGCAAGTATCAGCTGTTCATAGCATGGCAATAGGTGAAAAGGCTAATGCATCTGCTACACTTGCTATAGCTCTTGGTGCGAATGCAAAAGCTACAGGGGCCTACTCTTATACTGCTGGGTTTAACTCCGAATCTGGTGGCGAGGCGGCTATTGCCGTTGGTAAATCTGCTAGTGCTGGTGGTGAATCTGCTGTAGCAGTAGGTAATGGTACAGTTGCTACTGCTGGTGATGCTGTAGCTATTGGTACGTCATCTCAAGCTACAGGGGGAGACTCTATCGCATTAGGGAAAAATGCGAATGCTAGTAATGGCGATTCCATTGCAATCGGTCAAGATACAGTATCTAATCAAATTAATTCTGTAGCACTCGGCAAGAGCTCTCAAGCTACTGGCGGTTCAGCAACTGCACTAGGGCCACAAGCAAAGGCAACTGGCTCTGCTGCAGTGGCAATTGGTCTCAATTCAGAGGCTAATCAAAGCAGTGCCGTTGCTATTGGACAGAGCAGTCTAGCTTCTGGACTTAATGCTATTGCTAGTGGTTATAAATCTGCTGCTAGTGGTGAAAACGCTGCAGCCTACGGTAATACGGCAAAGGCAGTCGGCAAGAACTCATTGGCATTGGGTGCTAATACACAAGCTACTGTAGAAGGTGGCGTAGCATTGGGTGCTGGTTCCATAGCGAATACAGTAGCTGGTGCTGGCTATAATCCGAATACAGGACGAACAAATACATTTACTGGCTTATCTGGTAATGCGTTAACAAGCACTTGGGCCGCTGTTTCTATTGGCGATGGTACCAATACACGTCAATTAACAGGTCTTGCAGCTGGTACTAACAATACTGATGCGGTCAACGTAGCACAACTTAAGAGCATGAACCTTGCTTTCACAGCCGACGGCAGCACAAAGGGCGACGTTAATTTGACAAATAGTGCATTAAACGTAGTCGGTGATAGCACGTATATTACGACAAAGGGCAATAATCAAACGCTTACCATTTCTGGTAAAAAGCAAAATATTACTGTTACGAATGGTACGGCTAGTGCTAGCGCAGGCATGGCGGACGCTAATAATGTAGCGCAAGCGATTAACCAAGCAAATGCGGATCAAACCATTAGCTATAAGGCGAATGGCGGTACGGCTAATACGGTTAAGGTATCCGATGGTCTTAATTTTACCAATGGTGCAAGCACAGTTGCTACGGTAGGTGCGAATGGACAAGTAACTTATGACTTGAATACGACAACGAAACAATCGATTACGGATTCGTCAACAGCTGTCAATCGTACAATTTCTCTTGGTGGATCCACAGGGTCCACGACGGCTAAAAAATTGGCCTCTGGGGATGTTAAATTTAACATTAAGGGACAAACTGGAACCAGTGCGTTGATTACGACATCTGCTACTGGCGATGATGTAACCATTGCACCAACGTCTAAATTGACCGATGCTGTTACGGCTGCTGAAAATGCAGCGAATAAGGACTTGTCTAACCTGTCTACAGCTGGTAATACGAATATCAAAAATTTGGCTAAAACAGCGGCTGCTTGGAATGTATCGACGAATGGCAGTGGTACAACAACAGTGTCCGGTGGCGACACTGTGAACTTTGTTAATGGCGATAACATTGCTGTAACTAATACAGGTCGTACGATTACAATTGGTACTGCTAAGAACGTATCCTTTGATAAAGTGACTGTCGGTGGTGTAGTTCTTGATAAAACAGATGGCATCAATGCAGGTAATAAGGAAATTAAAGGTATTGCTACTGGCACGACAGCTACGTCTGCAGTGAATAAACAACAAATGGACGATGCTGTGAAAGCAGCTTCCGATGCTACAACAGCATTGGGCAAGAACACCATTGCCCTTGGTAGTGATTCTGGTTCCACCTCAGCCAAGAAACTTAACACAAGTGCTATAACTTTTAATATCAAAGGCGACACAGGTGCTAATGCCTTAATCACCACAACAGCTACAGGGGATAATGTGTCTATTACACCAACCGCTAAATTGACCAATGCCGTGGCAGCTGCTGAAAATGCAGCAAACAAGAATTTGTCCAATATTTCCTCTAGCGGTGAAACGGTTATTAAAAATTTAGCTAAAGGGGCTGCCCAAGATGCTGTGAAAGTAGCTGGTACGGGACTTGCCACGGTATCTGATAATACCGTGGGCGGCGTTAAAACATATACGGTAGACGTGAATACCGGTAATTTGGTGGTAGCTGCCAATGGACAAGTCGGTGCTGCTGGTACAACAGGTGCATCTGGTGCGGCCGGTTCTAATGGCGTAGCTACAACACAAAACGTAGCGACTGCTATTAACGATGCTGTGACTAAAGCAAAAGCAAGCACAACACAAGCCTTAGCCGATGCAGAACATAAATTTGCTGGCGATACAGGTACCACATCTGTACGTAAACACGGTGAAGTATTATCCATTAAAGGTGGCGTTACAACACCAGCTGATTTAAGCACTGGCAATATCGGTGTCATATCTGATGGAGCAGGCACATTGAATATCCGACTTGCGAAGGTATTGAGTGGTTTAACATCGGCAACCTTCACTACTGCTGGTGGCAATACTACTGTTATCAATGGTGATGGTGTAACCATTACACCAAGTGGTACTGGTGCCTCTGCTATCTCCATGACAACAGATGGAATCAATGCTGGTGGTACAGAAATTAAGAATATTGCTGATGGTACGGCTGCTGATTCCGCCGTTAGCAAAGGCCAAATGGAAACAGCCATTGCTAATGCACAAACAGCAGCTACATCTACTGAAAAGGTAGTCGCTAAAACATTATCTGGCGATAACAACTTGGCTACTGTAACTGGTCAAACAGGTACCGCTAAGGGTGAAACCTATGAAGTAGCCGTATCTGAAAATGCTGTTAAGAACGTAGCTAAAGCAGCAGCACAAGACGCTGTAACTGTAACAGGTACAGGCCTTGCTACGGTATCTGATAATACAGTGGGCGGCGTTAAAACATACACGGTAGACGTGAATACGGGCAATTTGGTGGTGGCTGCCAATGGGCAAGTCGGTGCTGCTGGTGCGACAGGTGCATCTGGTGCGGCTGGTTCTAATGGTGTAGCTACAACACAAAACGTAGCAACTGCTATTAACGATGCTGTAACAAAAGCAAATGCCAATAATGCACAAGCTTTAGCTGATGCAAAACACAATTTTGCTGGCGATGATGCTACCGTAATTAGCCGTAAACATGGTGAACAACTCAACATTAAAGGTGGCGCATCCACAACTGCTACAGACCTTACATCTGGTAATATCGCAGTGGTAGGTGACACAACAACTGGCACATTAAATATCAAGATGGCAAAAGCCTTAACAGGTTTAACATCTGCTACATTTACAGATGGATCCGGCAATACACAAACAGTAACAGGTGGTTCCTCTACTATCACGGATGGTGCTGGTCATACAACTGCTATGACTAAAGGCGGCCTATCCACTACTGACGGTACAAACACAACGACAGTAGCACCGGCTGGTATCACTGCCACTGATGGTACTAACACTGTTAAGTTAAATGGTTCTGGTATCGATGCTGGTAATACACAAATTAAGAATGTGGGCAAAGCAACTACTGATGATGCTGCAGTTAATAAGAAACAAATGGATGATGCTGTAAAATCAGCTACCGATGCGACTACAGCATTGGGTAACAACACAATTGCTCTTGGTGGTGATACCGGTTCTACAACAGCGAAGAAACTTAGCACAAATGCTATTACCTTCAACATCAAAGGTGACACAGGCGCTAACGCGTTAATCACTACATCTGCTACCGGTGATAATGTAACCATTGCACCAACCGCTAAATTGACAGCAGCTGTGACAGCGGCGGAAAACTCTGCTGATAAGGATTTGTCCAATATTTCATCTGCTGGTAAAACAGTGATCAAAGACTTGGCAGTCACATCTGCACAAGATGCTGTTAATGTAACAGGTACAGGTCTTGCTACGGTATCTGATAATACAACTGGTGGTGTGAAAACATACACTGTGAATGTAGATGAAGGTAAACTCGTCCTTGATGATACAACAGGTCAAATCGGTGCCAACGGTGCTACACAAGGTACGACAGCTGGTAAAAATGGCGTAGCTACAACACAAAACGTAGCGACTGCTATTAATGATGCTGTAACTAAGGCAAAAGCAAGCACAACACAAGCCTTAGCCGATGCAGAACATAAATTTGATGGTGATACAGGTGCCACATCTGTCCGTAAACACGGTGAAGTATTATCCATTAAAGGCGGAGTAACAACGCCAGCTGATTTAAGCACAGGTAACATCGGTGTCGTATCCGATGGAGCAGGTACATTGAACATTCGCCTTGCGAAGGTATTGAGTGGTTTAACATCCGCAACCTTCACCACTGCTAGTGGCAATACTACTGTTATTAATGGTGATGGTGTAACCATTACACCAAGTGGTACTGGTGCCTCTGCTATCTCTATGACAACGGATGGTATCAATGCGGGTGGTACAGAAATCAAGAATATTGCCGATGGTACAGCAGCTACTTCTGCCGTTAGCAAAGGCCAAATGGAAACAGCCATTGCTAATGCACAAACAGCAGCTACATCCACTGAAAAGGTAATTGCTGAGGCATTAACAGGTGATACTAACTTAGCCACTGTAACAGGCCAAACGGGTACCGCTAAGGGTGAAACCTATGAAGTAGCCGTATCTGAGAACGCAGTTAAGAACGTTGCTAAAGCAGCAGCACAAGATGCTGTAACTGTAACAGGTACAGGCCTTGCTACAGTATCTGATAATACAACAGGCGGTGTGAAAACATACACGGTTAATGTAGATGAAGGTAAACTCGTCCTTGATGATACAACAGGTCAAATCGGTGCTAATGGTGCTACACAAGGTACGACAGCTGGTAAAAATGGCGTAGCTACAACACAAAACGTAGCGACTGCTATTAATGATGCTGTAACTAAGGCAAAAGCAAGCACAACACAAGCCTTAGCCGATGCAGAACATAAATTTGATGGTGATACAGGTGCCACATCTGTCCGTAAACACGGTGAAGTATTATCCATTAAAGGCGGAGTAACAACGCCAGCTGATTTAAGCACAGGCAACATTGGTGTCGTATCTGATGGGGCAGGCACATTGAACATTCGTCTTGCGAAGGTATTGAGCGGTTTAACATCTGCTACATTTACAGATGGATCTGGCAATACACAAACCGTAACAGGTGCTTCCTCTACTATTACAGATGGCGCGGGTAACACAACCGCTATGACTAAAGGTGGTCTATCTACTACTGATGGTACAAACACAACGACAGTAGCACCGGCTGGTGTCACTGCAACTGATGGTACTAACACTGTTAAGTTGAATGGTTCTGGTATTGATGCTGGTAATACACAAATTAAGAACGTTGGCAAAGCCACTACTGATGATGCTGCGGTTAACAAGAAACAAATGGATGATGCTGTAAAATCAGCCACCGATGCGACTACAGCATTGGGTAACAACACGATTGCCCTTGGTGGTGATACCGGTTCTACAACAGCGAAGAAACTTAGCACCAATGCTATTACGTTCAACATTAAAGGTGACACAGGCGCTAATGCGTTAATCACTACATCTGCTACCGGTGATGATGTAACCATTGCACCAACCGCTAAATTGACAGCGGCTGTGACAGCGGCGGAAAACTCTGCTGATAAGGATTTGTCTAATATTTCATCTGCTGGTAAAACAGTGATCAAAGATTTGGCAGTCACATCTGCACAAGATGCTGTTAATATAACAGGTACAGGCCTTGCTACGGTATCTGACAATACAACTGGTGGTGTGAAAACATACACTGTAGATGTGAAGGCTGGTAATTTAGTGGTTGATGCCAATGGTCAAGCTGGTGCTGCTGGTGCAACAGGCACAGGTGGTGCCGTAGGTACTGATGGCGTAGCTACAACACAAAACGTAGCAACAGCTATTAATGATGCGATTACTAAATCCAATGCCAATACGGCACAAGCTCTTGCTGATGCAGAACATAAATTTGATGGTGATACAGGTTCCACATCTGTCCGTAAACACGGTGAAGTATTATCCATCAAAGGTGGCGTAGCGAACGCAGCTGATTTGACAACAGGCAACATCGGTGTCGTATCCGATGGGGCAGGCACATTGAACATTCGCCTTGCGAAGGTATTGAACGGTTTAACATCTGCTACGTTCAAAGATGCATCCGGTAATACTACTATGGTGACAGGTGGTTCCACTACGATTGCAGATACATCTGGTAATACCCAAACATTGGCACCAACGAAATCTGAAATTAAGGATACTAATGGTGTATCCACTGTTACTACAAAAGATGGTGTAACAGCTAAAGATGCCAGCGGTCAAACGACATCTTTAACTAAAGGTGGCGTCGATGCAACTGATGGAAATGGTAACACTACATCCTTAACGAATACGGGAGTAAGTACAACCGATGGTCATGGACATACAACAGGTCTTATAAACGGTGGCCTATCCACTACTGACGGTACGAATACAACAACCGTAGCACCAACAGGTATTACTGCCACTGATGGTACCAACACTGTTAAATTAAATGGTTCTGGTATTGATGCTGGTAATACAGAAATTAAGAACGTTGGTAAAGCAACTACCGATGATGCTGCTGTTAATAAGAAACAAATGGATGATGCCATTACTAAAGCTACTGCGGATGCAACCCACGAATTTGGTGGTGATGATGCAACCGTTGTAAGTCGTAAACACGGCGAAAAACTTACTATTAAAGGTGGCGCTTCTACCAATGCTGCAGATCTCACATCTGGTAATATCGCGGTAATTGGTGATACAAATGGTACATTGAACCTTAAACTCGCAAAAGTCTTGACCGGCTTAACATCTGCTACATTTACAGATGGAAATGGTAATACACAAACCGTAACAGGTGGTTCCTCTACCATTTCCGATGCAGCTGGTAACTCTACTGTTGTCTCTAAAGGTGGCGTAACAACAACCGATGCAGCAGGTAACTCAACTACAACCGCACCTACTGGTGTAACTGTAACTCCTGCTGGTGGTACACAAATCTCTATTACAACTGATGGCATCAATGCAGGTGGTAAAGAGGTTAAAGGTATTGCCAATGGTACAACCAATGATGCTGCTGTAAATAAAGGCCAAATGGATGCTGCTGTTCAAAATGCTTTGGACGGCACTCAAGCTTTGGGTAACAATACTATAACTCTTGGTGGCGATACTGGCTCTACGGATGCAAAAAAATTGAATACATCTGGTGGTATTCAATTTAATATCAAAGGTGAAAGCGGTGCCAATGCGTTGATTAGAACAACTGCATCGGGTAATACCGTATCTATCGCATCTACTGATAAATTAAATAATGCCGTAGCAGCCGCTGAAAATGCAGCTAATAAAGATTTATCCAATCTCAGTGCGAATGGTGAATCCCGGATTAAAGACTTGGCAAAATCTGCTGCATCCTGGAATGTTCAAACCAATGGTGGTGCTACAACAGCCGTATCCGGTGGGGATACTGTTAACTTCGTAGATGGTAAGAACATTACAATTACCAACACTGGCAGAGCGATTACTGTTGCCACTAAAGATGATGTAACCTTTAACAAGATTACTGTTGGTGGTATGACCCTCGATAACAATGGTATGGATGCCGGTAACAAGGAAATTAAAAATGTGGCTGCTGGTACAACAGCAAATTCTGCAGTGAATAAACAACAATTAGACAATGCGATTTCTGGTGTAAGCAATATCAACTATACAACCAGCAGTACTACTGATCGCGCTGGTAGCACACCAGTACATTCCGTTTCCTTGTCAACAGGATTTAATTTTAAAGGTGATGGCAACATTCAAGTTACTCAAGATGCAGCCAATAATGGTGTTATTCACTATGCGATGAATCCTAACTTGTCTGGTATCACGTCCATTACCGGTGCTGGTAATGGAGCGCCAACGATGACTTTCAACAGTCAAAATGGCAATACCCCAGCCAATGTGTCCATTAATTCTAATTTGGATATGGGCGGCCATCGTATTACCGGTGTAGGTCCTGCGGAAAAACCAACAGATGCGGTAAATAAACAACAAGTGGATCAAGCCCTTCGTGGACTTACGGGTATGGCAGACAATGCAGCAAGACAATATGCTAGTAAGGCTGGCGCCAATGCAGCCGCTTTAGCAGCATTGAAGCCAATTCAATATGATCCATTAGAGCCAACACAAATTATGGCTGGTGTGGGTAATTACAAATCACAAACTGCTGTGGCACTCGGTATGGCGCATTATACCAACGAAAATACGATGTTCAACATCGGTGTATCCCTCGATAGCCATGACAACATGGTCAACGCTGGTGTAACCCATAAATTTGGCTATAGCCCTGAAAAGAAGGCTATTCCAGATCGCTATAAAGGTGGACCAATTAGTTCCATCTATGTAATGCAAGATGAAATGCAAGCCTTGTTGGCTAAAGACCAAGAAAAGGATGCTGTAATCTCTAAACAGGCTAGTGAAATTGATACACTTCGCCAACAAAATGAAGATATGCAACGTAAAATTGATATGATTCTTGCTAAATTACAATAATAGTATAATGTAAGATATACAACAAAAGCGGATAGTGAGTTTGAACTGCACTCCCAGAATTGGATACAATTTTGGGGGTGCAGTTTTTTAGAGGCGATTTGATTTGAAGAAAATCTAATGTGTTAATATTGATAAGTATAGATTATAATATAAGAAGAGAATATGTAGGGAGATAACGATAGATTTTATATATTATAAACTAGAATGAACAGAGGCGTTTTGTAATATAAATGTGTTAGTGTTAACTTAGTGTTGTAGGAGTTGAAGATATGTTACCGTTAGGTGTTGATGAAGTTGCTATTGGTCTATTGTTATTATTATTTGGAGGGAAAGATAAGAAATTCGAGGCAGAAAGACGGGGACTTGAACGAGCTGCAAGAATTTTTACGCCTATTCTTGAAGAAGTAATACAATTAGAGGAACAGTTAAAAAATAAATATTCCGTTAAGAAGGAATGTTTTAATGGTTTAATAGAAGAGAAGGCAAAGTATCTTAAAAAATTAGAGCAAGATATACCGAGATATAAAAAAGCCTACGAGGTGAAGTTAAAATACGATATAGAAAAATGCAAATCACAACGTATTGGGGGAATCACAAGCACAATGGGTAATGGCTCGTTGAGTACTATAGCGACAGGAACGGGTGGTATTATTGGTGGACCATTATATAAATTCCCCTGGGAGATAGAAGATGAGATAAAAAAACGGGAAGCAGAACTTAAAGCTATTGAAAATCAAGGATTTGAAAATGCAAAAGTAATGTGGGAGAAACAGATAGCTGAACATAGAAAAGGAATAGACATAATAAAGGTTAAAGGGGATAAAGAATCTCAAGAATTGATAAAAATATATGACGAATGTACTTTTAAAGTGATAGAATTAGAAAAAACTGTTGCCTATTATCAAGAGCGAGTAGGTGATTTGGGATGAGTACGGCTGATGAATTACTAGCAAGGAAAAATGCTACTATAAAAGCTTTAGATAATACGATTAGTTCGTTAGATGATATACAAAAAGAAACAAAACGGTTACACTCTATTGCTATTAATACTACCAATATACTTACTGACTTAGATGAAGAATTTTCTAAGCGTACTTCGTTAGGCTGGCAAGATATAAAATTTTTATTCGCTGCCACTGCTTTGCAATGTATTAGGATATATGTTATCAATACACTTACTAAAGTGCAACCAGCAGGGGCAGGAAATGTAAAGGAGAACTTTTTACATAAAATACAAGGCAAATTGTTAGGAACGTTAAATGATGGTGTACCTTTATCACCTGCTCCATATTATGCACCATTGATGCAAATTTGTACTGCTCGTGGTGTTCCTTATGATGCTACAAGATTTAAAGGTATAAATCATGGTTTTTTTAAAGAAGCAAATCATCGTTTTGCTACATTTGGTCATGATCCTATAGTTGGTCTTATTGTAGGGACTTCTAATATACTCACTAATACAATTACTTGTAGATCGAAAGGTCCCTTGCCAGTCCCAATCACCTGTCATGTCGAATATGATATGGATTTAAAAAATCCATGTATAGGTGATGTGTGTTCTACTATAGAGGCATTAAAGGCAGCATCTTCTAGACTTGATAATGATGCGACTTCTATTGTAGCCGCATTGATAAAGCAGGTTATTCATATAGGTACGGATCTCTATACACCTTGTGGCATTCAAATTCCAGGGGCTAATTTAATACTTAATAATCGATATGCAGAGGAACTAACAAAATATATTAGCACAGGGGACATTATTAAGTTTGGTATGTCTTATAAGATTTATAATCTTATTAATATACTCATCAGTTCTGTACATATGCTTACCTGTCCTTCTACAGATCATCGAGAAAGAGAATTATATCATGTAAAAACAATGAAAATATTAGAATATTCTAATATTATTGCTACAGGTAGTGATGTAATTATTCATGCAGTACGAGCTTATTTTGGGAATGCAAAAGTGTTAAAAGAAATCGATTTTGCAGGCCTTATTGGAACTATAATAATGCTCTTTAGAAATGAGACGATAAAAAGGAAAATTAAAAGAGAATTTATTTTAGGTGAATATGAACGTATAGTTTTAGGTGATTCTTATAATCCAACAGAGTCATATTTATTGGACTCTTATAAATAGTCATTTTAAAACTATATATTATAAAAACAACAAAACGAGGCAACGGCCATATGGTCGTTGCCTCGTTTTCATATTCAAATTATTTCTCAAAATACCCCAACATTTCAATGTGTGTCAACACTTCGTCCATGTATTCTTCGGTCGGTA
>OFDA01000499.1_pt1 | contig 12009 bp, 7 predicted proteins | sample 1520921 | NCBI WGS metagenome assembly OFDA01 (sample SAMEA2699028, study PRJEB24076) | metagenome
ACTCGCCATTTACGCCGTTCTTGTAGTTCTCCTTAGCAACCGAAATCATCAGCTTGATACGGTTGAGCTGGTTAACCTCGGATGCGCCTGGGTCGTAGTCGACAGCAACAATGTTGGACTCAGGGTGCATCTGGCGCAGGCGCTTGATGACCGCCTTGCCCACAACGTGATTGGGCAAGCAAGCAAATGGTTGAGCGCAGACGATGTTTGGCGTGCCCGTCTCAATGAGGTCGCACATCTCAGCGGTGAGCAGCCAACCCTCACCCATCGTGTTGCAGAGCGAAAGAATCTGCTCGGCCTTCTCGGCCAGCTCATCGATGTTGGGGTACGGCTCAAAGCGCTCGGACTTCTCCAGCATCTTGTTGATTGGTGCGCGTAGACCCTGAACCATCTTGATGACCGCGATGTGCGTCATGCGGCTCTTAAACGAGGTACCCAGCTCCTTGTGCGTGTTGATCGCGTTGGAGAGGCCAAACAGGAAGAAGTCGACCAGACCCGGAACGTTGGCCTCGCAGCCTTCGGACTCGATGACCTTGACCAGCTCATTGTTAGCCGTTGGGTGGAACTTAACCAGAATCTCGCCGACGACACCGACGCGTGGCTTCTGGCGGTCGTTGACCACGGGCAGGCTGTCAAACAGTTCAATGGTACGCTGGCACTGCTTGTAGAATTCCTTGCGAGAAATTCCGTTAATCTTGGAACGTGTATCAGCCATGAGCTGGTCATACAGCTCATTTGCGGAACCCTTAACGGCCTCGTAGGGACGCACGCGATACAGCAGCTGCATGATCAGGTCGCCGTACAGGAGCGCGTAGACTGCCTTGATAAGCAAATCGGGCTTGAACAACTTGAATCCTGGGTTATCCTCGTCAAGGCCGGAAGCGGCGGAGACGGAAATGACCGGAATCTCTGGATGACCTGCGTCTTTGAGCGCCTTACGAATCAATGCAATGTAGTTGGTTGCACGGCAGCCACCGCCGGCCTGCGAAATCAAAACCGCGGTCTTGGTCAGATCATACTTGCCCGAAAGCACTGCCTCCATAATCTGGCCCGTGACCAGGATGGATGGGTAGCAGATGTCGTTGTTGACGTAGCGAAGGCCCATGTCAACGGCGCCCTGGTCAACCGAAGGCAGCAGCACAACGTTGTAGCCCGCACCCTTCAGCAGCTCCTCTACCAGCTCAAAGTGAATCGGCGCCATCTGTGGAGCCAGGATGGTGTAGCCCGCTTCCTGCATCTCCTTGGTGTAGCGGACCTTCTCGTAAGCTGCGGATTCTGCCTCGCGGTACACCGGCGCACGGCGAGAAGAACTAGCGCTTCTGGCCTTTTCCAGAGAGCCATCGGCCATGCGAACGCCCTGAGGAACGGCCTCGGTAACCAGACCGGCAGCTGCAAGTCGCTCCAGCTCTGCCTGCTGCTCGTTCAGGGCTGCCATCAGGGAGCGGATACGAATACGTGCAGCGCCCAAGTTGGAGACCTGGTCAACCTTGAGCATGGTGTAGATTTTGCCCGAAGCCTCAAGAATCTCCTGGACCTGGTCGGTGGTCAGTGCGTCAAGTCCGCAACCAAACGAGAAGAGCTGGATGAGGTCCAGGTCATTTCGGGATGCAACAAAGCGAGCCGCACGATACAGGCGCGAGTGGTACATCCACTGGTCAACGATGCGGATTGGGCGCTCAGGCATCATCTTGTGAGCAACGGAATCCTCGGTGAGAACGGCAAAGCCAAAGGAAGAGACCAGCTCAGGGATGGCGTGGTTGATCTCTGGGTCGTTGTGATATGGACGACCTGCAAGAACAATACCGTGAGCGTCGTGCTCCTCAATCCACGCAAGAGCCTCGTCACCCGCGCGGTGCATCTGGTCCTTGACGTTGATGTCTTCCTGCCATGCGGCCTCAACAGCGGCGTCAATTTCGGCGCGCGTGATGTGCTCGCCACGGAAGCGACCCTTACCAGCCTGGGCGTCCTTCTCGCGCTGTTCGCTGATGAGCTCGTACAAACGGCGCTTGAGCTCGTTCTTCTTGTCATACGGAATGAACGGAGCCATGTACTGGATGGACGGATCGGAGAGCTCGTCCACGTTGAGGCCCAGCGCCTGAGGGTAGCTCATGACAATTGGGCAGTTGTAGTGGTTGGTTGCGGAGTCGTCCTCCTTGCGCTCCCAACGAATACACGGCATCCAAATGAAGTCTGGGTCCTTGGCCAGCAAGTTCATGATGTGGCCGTGGGAAAGCTTTGCAGGATAGCAGGCGGACTCGGAAGGCATGGACTCGATGCCCATGTCGTACGTCTTTGCGGTGGTCTGGTCGGACAGAATGACCGAGAAGCCTAGCTTAGTGAAAAACGTGTGCCAGAACGGATAGTTCTCGTACATGTTCAAACAGCAGCTTATTCTTGAACGCAAAGAGGTTTGGGGCCTCATTCTTCTTGGCACCACGCTTCTTACCTGCGCCTTTCTCGCAACGGTTACCGGTGATAAACCTGTGTCCGCTGCCAAAGTCGTTGATGGTAAGCATGCAGCTGTTAGGGCAGATGCGGCAGTGTGTGTTAGTAAGCTTGACCTGCAGATTATCGATGGACTCGCGGTCAAGCAGAGTGGATACGCCATCAATACCTGCGCGGTCGCGGGCGAGAAGAGCGGCGCCGTAGGCACCCATGACACCTGCAATATCAGGACGGATGACATCTCTGCCGGTGAGCAGCTCAAAAGCACGGAGCGTTGCGTCGGACATGAAGGTACCGCCCTGAACAATGCAGTGCTCGCCAATCTCGCTGAAGTCGCGGAGCTTGATGACCTTGAACAGGGCATTCTTGATGACGGAGTATGAAAGACCAGCAGCAACGTCGCCGATGGTTGCACCCTCCTTCTGCGCCTGCTTAACGCGGGAGTTCATGAAGACGGTACAGCGGGATCCCAGGTCAACAGGGAGTGTTGCCTTGGTTGCAGCGGTTGCGAACTCGCGGACGTCCATCTTCATGGAGTCGGCAAAGGATGCAATAAAGGAGCCGCAGCCTGCAGAGCAAGCCTCGTTCAGCATGATGTGCTCAATGACGCCGTCTTTGACCTGCAGACACTTCATGTCCTGGCCGCCAATATCAAGAATGAAATCAACGTCTGGGACAAATGCCTTAGCACCGCGCAGGTGAGCAACAGTCTCAATCTCGCCAGAGTCTGCGCGGAGAGCCTCAATCAGGATGCCCTCACCATAACCGGTGGTTGTAACGTGGCCAATAATGCAGTCGGAAGGCATCTCGTCGTAGATGGAGTCCATGATCTTGCGAGCAGTACCCAGGATATCGCCGTTGTTATTGTCGTACCAGGTGTAAAGCAGCTCGCCCTTCTCGCCAACAACAGCAGCCTTCATGGTGGTAGAACCTGCGTCGATGCCGATAAACACGCGACCGTGATAGTTGGCAAGCTGGCCCTTAGGGACTACCTCCTGGTCGTGGCGAGCCTTGAAGTCGTCAAAGTCCTGCTGGGTAGCAAAGAGTGGGTCCAGACGGGCAACCTCGGAGCCCTGGATGTCCTTGAGGTTGTCCAGCGCCTCCATGACCTGCGTAAAGGTGATTGGTCGATCGGACTCGCCCGCCAGAGCAGCGCCCGTTGCAACAAAGAGGTGAGCGTTTTGTGGCAAGACGATGTGCTCGTCGTCCAAGTTAAGCGTGATGTAGAAGCGACGGCGCAGCTCAGAGAGGTACTGCAGCGGGCCGCCGAGAAACGCGACGTAGCCGCGGATAGGGTGACCACAAGCCAGGCCCGATACGGTCTGGTTTGCAACGGCCTGGAAGATGGAAGCAGCAATGTCGGCAGGAGCGGCACCCTCGTTGAGCAACGGCTGAACGTCTGACTTAGCAAAAACGCCGCAGCGAGATGCAATTGGGTAGATCTGCTTGACGTCTTTTGCCAGCTCATTGAGGCCAGTTGCGTCGGTCTTGAGGAGAGACGCCATCTGGTCGATAAACGCACCGGTACCACCTGCGCAGGTACCATTCATGCGCTGCTCAATACCGTTGTCAAAGTAGATGATCTTTGCGTCCTCGCCGCCCAGCTCAATGGCTACGTCGGTCTGAGGAATCAGCGTCTCAACAGCGCGCTTGGAAGCGATGACCTCCTGGACAAACTCCAGATCAAGCCATTGTGCCAGCAGCATTCCGCCGGAACCGGTGATTGCGGCGTACATGGGTGTCTCGCCAATGTGCTTCTGGGCTTTGACAAACAGGGAGCGAGCCGTTGCGCGGACATCCGTGTGGTGTCGCTCGTAGTTTGCGTAGACCAGCGTGCCATCCTCGTCGATGACAGACAGCTTTACCGTTGTGGAACCAACGTCAATGCCCAGCATAAGGTGGGCCTGAGACAGGTCAAGTGGGACGTTTGGTGCAAGCTCCGCACCATTCTCTACCAGCTCAAACTTTGGACTAATCATTGTTTTCCTCTCCGAGAACAAGAGTTGCAAGCGCAAATCGTGGAACATCTAACTTGATTGGCTTGCCGTACAGATCGCCAGGTGCAACAAACATAAGGCCGGTCATAAGGCCTGCCATCTGCTCGTCGCTCTCGCGCATACCGCCGATTAACCAGCGGATAAGAACGCCGACCTCGGCAGAAATTGCGAAGGTCAGATAGTAGTCAAAGAAGGGACCAAGTGCGCGCGGATCAAGATCGTGCAGGGCGCGCTGGGCGATAACCTCGTGTACCAGGTGCTTTAGCTTGTCCTGGAACGCAGGGTCGCCGCCGTTGCCCAGCAAGGGGCGCAGGTAGAAGCCGTGCTTGCGAATGCTTCGGAGCATCTCCGTTGCACCGGGGCATGGCTTGTAGGAGTCAATGGCCTCTCTGAGCTCAACAAGGTTGACGCGAGCAAGCTGCTCAACAGCAGGTCGCAGCTCCGCCAGCGCTTCCTTTTCGATGTGAAGCACCAGGTCAGGGATATCTTTGTAGTGGGAATAAAAGGTTCGACGCGTGAGGCCAGCGCGCTCCGTTACGCCCGTGACGGTCACGGAGGTAAGGTCGCCGGTTGCGTCTATCTCTTCTGCCAGGGCTTTTCTGAGCGCCGCGCGAGTTCTGGCGGTGCGTCGATCAAGCTTGCAAGCTGACAAAACAGCAGGTGCAGACAATGTTTGCGTCATACGTTTCTGAAGCCTCTCCTGGTTGCAGGTACGTACTGGGTGCACGGGCGCGCGTGAGCAGCGCGGGTGGCGCGGGTGGCGCGGTGCGGGTGCGCTGCAGCACAACAACACCGTAGCACCCGACTTATTGCACATACTGAGTATTATTACACACTCTGTGCAATAACTGCAACCGCGAGAAGACCGATTTTCTCGCCAAGTCTGCTCTGCCGACTAAGTTTTCTATCTTGGCCTGCTAGCGCGCCTGATTTCTGCAAAGAATCTGTAACCTTTGCCTGAAAACATAAAAGAATCGGTGGATTCTGCCTGATTTCATCAAAGAATCTGTGTCCCAAACACCGATTCTTTGCACTTTTCAGGCAGGGTTTAAAGCGCATCCGAGCTCGCCCTTTCATGGAGCCTGATTTTCTCGCCATGTCTGAACAATTTGCCGGAAAAGCGCGCCATGTCTGAGTGGTTTTGCCGGTTTTTCTCGCCATGTCTGAGTGAATTTACTCAGACATGATGCAGTTTTAGGCTCAAAATTTAGGGCCACGTAGTTTATCTTTCACGCGCCTGATTTCATCAAAGAATCTGTAAATTTTGCCTAAAAATGTAAAAGAATCGGTGGATTTGCCTGATTTTGTCAAAGAATCTGTATTCAAAATACAGATTCTTTGCACTTTTCAGGCGCGCATGCTGTTATGGCGCACCTGGCGAGAAACCCCGTGCACTCCCCGCCGGCGCTTCGCGCGTCCGACCTGCAAGTTTGTCTGCACACGACGCTGTTACCACACAAAAAACCGGTGCCCACCTGCGTGAACACCGGTCTGACCTGCATGTTATGTAGAGCTTCCAGCTTGCACGCTCTGACCTGCATGTTATGTGGAGCCCGGACCTGCGCACCCCGCACCCGCGCGCCGCGTCCGCTACCTGCGCTTACGCGAAGCGCTCGACGCCGTCCTTGGAGACGCGCGCAAAGAACAGTGGCTCCAGCTCGGAAGCGCTCTCGCCAAAGACCAGAGCCTCGCGGAAGATGCGCTCGCCCTCGTCAAGACGGCTTTCGTCGCCAGTCAGAAGCGTTGCAATAACATCGCCCTTCTCGACATAATCGCCGGTCTTGCGCTCAAGGATAATACCAGCCGCAGGGTCAATCGGATCGCCCTTCTTCTCGCGACCGGCGCCCAGAGCAACGGAGGAAATGCCCACCAGCTCAGCGTTCATAGAAGTGATATATCCGCTGGTCTCGGACACAATGTCGCGGCGGAATGGCGCAGCCTCAAACTTGGTGGTATCAAAGATGACCTCGTCGGTGCCACCCTGAGCCTTGACCATCTGAGCCAGCTTAGCCAAGCCCTCGCCGTTTGCAATCTGCTGGCGAGCCAGCTTGCGGCAGTCCTCAACGCTCCCCTTACCTGCGAGGTTAAGCATATTTGCGGCAAGTTCAACGCAGACATCGGTCAGATCCTCAGGACCCTCACCCTTAAGCGTGGACACTGCCTCGATGACCTCGAGGGAGTTGCCCACGTTTTTGCCCAGAGGACGGTCCATACCAGTAATCAGCGCTGCGGTGGTGCGGCCAACGTGCTCACCGATGGAAACCATGGCATCTGCCAGCTCAATTGCGGAGTCGACGTCCTTCATGAAGGCGCCGGAACCACACTTAACGTCCAGCAAAATGCAGTCGGAACCGGAAGCAATCTTCTTGCTCATGATGCTCGATGCAATCAGAGGCACCGAGTCAACTGTTGCGGTAACGTCGCGAAGCGCGTAGAGCTTTTTGTCGGCTGGAACAAGATTGCCCGTCTGACCTGCCACAGCAACGCCAATCTCGGAGACCTGCTTGAAGAAGTCGGGCTCGGAAATCTCAATGGAAAGTCCTGGGATCGCCTCAAGTTTGTCCAGCGTACCGCCCGTATGGCCCAGGCCGCGACCGCTCATCTTGGCAACCTTGACGCCCAGAGATGCAACAAGTGGGCCAACAACCAGCGTGGTCTTATCGCCAACGCCGCCGGTAGAGTGCTTATCAACCTTGATACCAGGGATTGCCGAGAGGTCCATCATGTCGCCAGACTCTGCCATTGCCATGGTCAGATGAGCCGTCTCGTGCGCAGTCATACCCTTGTAGAAGATGGCCATCGCAAGCGCGGAAGCCTGATAATCGGGAATATCCCCAGCTACATAACCCGAGACAAAGTAGTCAATCTCGGCGTCAGTAAGCTCGCCGCCGTCGCGCTTCTTTTCAATCACGTCATACATGCGCATAGTTGAACCTCTTTTCGCTGTTCGCGTTCGTTGCCGTTCGCAGCGCCGTCAGGCGCGTTCGTTGCTGTTCGCATTAACTCTCTAGTAAAAGAGCCGGTAGCGAGAAACTCTACCGGCTCGCAATTTTATGCAACCTACCAGGTTATCTGCACCCGAAAGCGCAGGCTGCTTGATACCGCAGCTTACTGGTTACTCTTGCTGTGCTCGCCGCACCCGCAAGCGCAACCGTGGTCGCCCGCGCCGTGCTCGTGGCCACCGTCGGCACCCTTCACGGCGTCGTCACCCGATGCGCCAGCAGGACTGAACCCACCCAGATCCTCGGGACCAAATCCCATAGGCAAGATATCCTGGAGCAGATACTCGCGAGGAGCCGCGTCTACCTTGCCCAGCACAATACGGAATGTTGCAGGATCGCACCACTCGCGAATAACCTGCCTGCATACACCACAAGGAGTGCACCAAGCTGTTGGAGCTTCTCCCTCGGGACCACCAACAACCGCAATGGCCACAAAATCCCTGCGACCCTCAAACACCGCGCGGAAAAACGCCGTGCGCTCGGCGCAGTTAGAAGGCGTATACGCAGCGTTTTCTAGGTTGGCACCTCCGTATACCGTGCCGTCGGAGCACAAAAGCGCAGCTCCAACAGCATAGTGAGAGTACGGTACATAGGCGTGGTTGCGCGCCTCAATAGCAAGCTGAACAAGCGCCTCGTTAGAAACGTGGCAAGAACCCTCTACCTCTGCCATTATGCACGACTTCCTTTGACGTATGGCACGCCGTCTGCCTTAGGAGCAACGGACTTACCAACAAAGAGGACCAGTGTAATGATAGTGATGAAGTATGGAAGCATTGCAATGATCTGGCTTGGGATTGGAGTTGCGCCGCCACCAAGAAGAATTGCAAGTGCCTGAGTAAAGCCAAAGAGCAGGCAAGCTGCATAGGTGTTCAGAGGCTTCCACTTACCAAAGATAACCGCTGCCAGTGCAATAAAGCCCTGACCAGAAATAGCGGTCTGAGTGAACTGAGAAATAATTGCCAGCGTTACAGAAGCGCCACCAAATCCTGCAAGAACACCAGAAACAATAACGCAGAGGTAGCGAGTCTTACGAACGCTAATGCCCAGCGTCTCGGATGCGTGTGGGTGCTCGCCAACGGAGCGAATACGCAGGCCCCACTTGGTGCGATACAGCACAAACCAGACGAGAAGGGCGGTTAAAAGTGCAAGTACCACGGTAATGTCTACGTTCAAGCTGGAATAAGGTGTGTCGTTAAAGGCACCCTCACCAAAGAGCTTTGGGAGCTTGGTGACTGCTGGAGACATTGCAGCACCATCAAACAAAAGACGGCAGGCAAACAGAGCAATGCCAGGTGCCAGCAGGTTAATTGCAACACCAGAAACTGTCTGGTCAGCGTTAAACGTAATAGATGCCATGGCGTGCAAAAGCGCAATAAGACCGCCTGCAATACCTGCACAAAGGAAGCCAATCCAAGGGTTTCCGGTGAGGTAGCTGCCCGCAACGCCTGCAAAGGCACCAACACCCATCATGCCCTCAATACCAATGTTGACAACACCGGAGCGCTCGGAGACAACGCCGCCCAGAGCACCAAAAATAAGAGGTGTCGAGTACATGAGGGTAACGGAAACAAGAAGAATCAGGTTAGTGAGCATTGTTTGCCTCCTCCTGAGAAGGGTCGGACGCATCACTCACTTGAGCAGCAAGCTTTGCCTCTTCTTCCTTAGCCTTCTGGGCACGCTTGTGATCAAGACGGTCGGCAAGCATTGGAATAACGCCACCCAGAGCCATAAAGAACACGATGGTACCAATAACAATGTTGATAATCTCGGAAGGTGCACCAACCGTCTGCTGAACCGTCTGGCCACCATAAAGAAGGCCAGCAAACAGGAAGGACGCAGGAATACATGCCACAGGATTGCAGTTGGCGATAAACGCAACGGACAGACCGTTAAAGCCGTTGTTCTCAAATGCTGCCAGCGTTGCGATACTGTGAGGAGCAATACCGGTAATGGTCAGAGCACCTGCAAGTCCGCAGAGTGCACCAGAAATAGCCATGCAAAGCGTAAGGTTTTTCTTAACGTTGATACCGGTAAACTGTGCAGCGTCGCGGTTAAAACCAACAGCGCGCATCTCATAACCAACCTTGGTGCGCATAAGCAGCCAGCCAATAAAGATAGCTGCGATAATAGCAACAGGTTCATCAATGTTTACATCGGTACGCATAATAGCGTCGCCAATAACAGGAATATTGCGAATTGCCTCAGCACCGTCCTCGGAATTCTTCATGCCATAGAACAGTGTGGTGTAGCCAGACTCGTTAATAGAGTACGAAGAAGTTGAATTTGGTTGGTGGAACTGTGGAAGAGAAACCACAAAGTTGCAGAGGTAAAGGCTGATCCAGTTAAACATAATGCTAGTAATAACCTCGTTGATGCCAAACTGAGCCTTAAGCCATCCAATAATGGCACCAATACCTGCGCCGCCTGCGGTACCAACCAAAACAACTACAGGAATCTGCAGCACAGGAGGAAGATCAAGACTGTAGCCAACAATAACGGCGAGGATAGTACCTACAATGTACTGACCCTCAGCTCCAATGTTAAAGAGGCCAACGCGGAATGCAAAAGCAACAGCAATACCCGTAAAGAGCAAAGGTGTTGCCTTAATAATGACGTTAGAAATGTATTTTGGCTTACCTACCATGCCGCCAATAAGAGCCTCAAACGAGCTGATAGGGTCATAACCTGCAACAACCAAAATAATAGAAGCAACCAACAGGCCAACAAAAATAGCAACAATTGCTGACGTAATTGGTTTTCTCATTATCTTTGTAAGCGTACTCACTCGGCGTCACCTCCTGCCATCAGCAGGCCAGCCTGCTCTTCAGTGATAGTACCTTGGTCAAACTCACCAACATTTTTGCCAGCGTAAATAATTGCCATCTTATCGGCAACGTCCATAATCTCGTCCAGCTCAAAGGAAATCAGCAAAATTGCTGCTCCACGGTACCTCTCGAGAATAAGCGCTTTGTGGACAAACTCAATAGCACCAACATCAAGACCGCGCGTTGGCTGAATGGCAATGAGGACGTCTGGGTTGGAAGAGACCTCACGGGCGATAATAACCTTCTGCTGGTTACCGCCGGAAAGTCCCACTGCCTGATGCTCTGCGCACTCAGCAGGACGAATATCAAACTCGTCAATCAGCTTCTGAGAGAATTCTTTTATCTTTGCCAGGTCAAGTGCAATGCCCTTACCAAAGGTCTCCTCGTTGTGGCGCTCAAGCACCATGTTCTCGGCAACCGTAAAGGGCAGAACCAGACCCCAACGGTGACGGTCTGAAGGAATAGTGGCAACTGCGTGGTCAATGACCGTTTTAGGGGTTGTGCCCTGAATCTCTTCACCCTTGACAGAAATGGTGCCCGACTCAGGTTTGACCAGTGCGTTTATGGCATCGGCAAGTTCTTTCTGGCCGTTGCCGTCAATGCCTGCAAGACCAACAATCTCGCCGGCACGAATATCCAAATTAAAGCCGTTTACCTGCTCAATGCCGCGCTCGTCCTTGACGTGGAGGTCCTTAATAGAGAGAACAACCTCGCCAGGAGTTGCTGGCTTCTTTTCTACATGCAGGTTAACGTTTCTACCCACCATAAGTGTTGCAAGCTCGGTCTCGGATGTCTTGGAGACATCAACGGTGCTCATGTACTTGCCGCGACGAATAATGGTGCACTCGTCAGCAGAAGACATAATCTCTTTAAGCTTGTGAGTAATAACAATGATGGTTTTACCTTTGCTTACCAGGTCATGCATGATCTGAATAAGCTTCTCAATCTCCTGCGGTGTAAGAACTGCCGTAGGCTCATCAAGAATCAGCGTATCAGCACCGCGATACAGGGCCTTCAAAATCTCAACACGCTGCTGCATACCAACAGAAATGTCTTCAATCTTGGCGTCAGGGTCTACGTCAAAGCCGTATTCCTCAACAATCTCCAGGACCTTCTCACGAGCTCGCTTTGGATCAAGGACGCCACCAGCCTTAGTGACCTCGTTGCCCAAAACAATATTTTCTGTAACAGTAAAGTTCTCGACCAGCATAAAGTGCTGGTGAACCATTCCGATTCCCAAGCTAGCTGCTTTAGATGGTGAATCGAGGTTGACAACTTGACCGTTGACCGCGATTTCACCACTGGTTGGTTCAAGAAGCCCTGCTAACATATTCATGAGCGTGGACTTTCCATCCCCATTTTCTCCTAAAAGTGCATGAATTTCACCTTTACGAAGTTCAAGGTTAATTTTGTCATTAGCAACAAATTCGCCAAAAATCTTGGTGATTTCATGCATTTCAATGACATTTTCGTGTGCCATATGCTCTCCCTTTCAGAGTTTTATTTTGTTTCAATAAAACCTACTAAAGAAACTTAGCAAGCTCTATTGAGACAAAACTATATGTCTCAATTCTTAAAGAAGCGGCCCAAGACCGCTTCCTAAGAAATGACTTCCCTCAATTATTTTTCAGGAACTTTTACGCTTCCATCAAGGATTTTAGCTTTTGCATCTTCAACAGCCTTTTTACCTTCTTCTGAAAGATTAGTTGTTACTAGGTCAACCCCTTTATCTTTCAATGA
>OFDA01000504.1_pt1 | contig 11966 bp, 6 predicted proteins | sample 1520921 | NCBI WGS metagenome assembly OFDA01 (sample SAMEA2699028, study PRJEB24076) | metagenome
TTAAATAACATATCTATTTGATTAATAAAGAAACGTGTACGCAATTATTAGAAAATTGCAATGAATGTCGGGGAAATTTGAGAAATATCCCGTTCTCCTAAGCGGATGTGCTTAGAGGCGGCAAACAAAACCATCGAGGAAAAGTGCACTATTACTGCACTAGAGATGGAAACGAAAAGAAGTTTCCTTAAAGCTCAATCAACTACGTCTTTTATTTTGGAGATTCTGCGATGAAATTCACTGCCTTGCATTTGACTGATGCCGCTTCGGCAGCATCTGCTGCAGGCGGGCAGAGTCTCCGGCTTCCGCCCCTGCACCTAGGGCTGCGACTGCCGCCGCGGTCGGCGCTGCACCTTAGGGTGGAGGACGGTTTCTGCTGAAGCTTTGTGCTTCAAGCTTTTCGAGGCCGCCCTCCCGCCCCGCACCAACGCGCAGAGGGTTGACCTGACTGCATGACTGCATTAATGGCGGTCTGCGCTGAGCGCATCCCGATGCCTGCAGTCTTTCTGTTGAAAGACCGCATCAAACGATTTCCAGCTCTTTTCCTGAGGATGCCGTCATGTTCCAGTCCTTTGCCTTCATGTCCCGCCGAGACTTTATTGCTGCCGCCGCTATGGCCGCTGCCGGGATCGTCTGCTCGTCGCCCCGCGGCGTTTTTGCCGCCGAGCCCGAAAAGCGCTCGGTGACCATTGCCGTCGGCGGCAAGAATCTCTACTACTACCTGCCGATGGCGCTCGCCGATTGGATGGGCTTTTATAAGGACGAAGGACTTGACGTCAAAGTCGTGGATTTTCAGGGCGGATCGAAATCCCTTCAGGCTGTAGTAGGCGGCTCAGCGGATGTGGTTTCGGGAGCGTTTGAGCACACGCTTTCGATGCAGACCAAGCGCCAGTCCATGCAGGCGTTTGTGCTTCAGGATCGTGCGCCGCAGTGTGTTTTTGCCATTAACCGCCGCACCATGAAGGGTGTAAAGGATCCCGCTGCGCTCAAAGGCCGCCGCATCGGCGTGACGGCGCCGGGGTCGCATTCGCACGTGATGGCCAACTTCGTGATGGCGCGTGCGGGTGTGAAGTCTAATGAATATTCGGCTATCGGCATTGGTTCGGGCGCAGGCGCTGTGGCCGCGGTCCGCTCTGGGCAGGTGGATGCTTTCGTCGGGCTCGATCCGGTCGTCACACAGCTCGAAGAAGCCGATGCCATTGACATTGTGGTCGACACCCGCCGCGTGGAAGAAGGCGACGCACTCTATAACGGCCCGATGGTCGCGGGCTGCCTCTACGCGCCTCAGACCTTCATTGACCGCAATCCGGAAACGGTTCAGCGCATGACGAATGCGGTCATTCGTTCGCTCAAAACCATCGCCGCGATTACGCCCGAGGAGCTCATGAAGTCCGTGCCGAAGGCCGCCTTCCTCGGCAATCCGAAGCTCTACGCCGAATGCTTCCTGCGTAATCGCCCGGCCATGTCGATTGACGGCCGGTTCCCGGAGGGGTGCGTTGAGACCGCCGCCAAAGCGCTCGCTTCGGTGAAGCCCGAACTGGCCGACTTCAAGTTTGATGCCGCGGCTGCATACACCAACCGCTTCGCGGATGCCGCGAAGAAGGCCTGATTTCTAACCCCATTATCAACACTTTCAACACTTCGCCCGGGGAATAACCCCCCGGGCCGCGCCAATAATCCAAAGCCGCTTTCATGGAAGCGCGGCAGAGGCGCAAAACCCTAAAACAAAAAAGAAATTCATAGAGGAAGCGGTCTGATGTCGAGCGAGACAAATGAACCGATTGGTGCGGCTCGAAACCCTGCGCCGGCCATAGCATTTGAAAACGTTACCTGCAGCTTTGAAACGCCCGAGGGCGTTTATACCGCTACGAAGGATGTGTCCTTTTCGATCGGCGACGGCGAGTTTGTGAGCGTCGTCGGTCCGACGGGCTGCGGAAAGTCGACGCTGCTTAACGCTGCGGCCGGGCTTTTAAAGCCCGCTGCCGGGCGCGTCTTGATTTACGGCGAAGCCCTGAACGGCATCAACCATCGGGCCGGCTACATGTTTCAGGCCGAAAGCCTGATGCCCTGGGCGACGGCGATTGACAACGTCATGATGAGTCTGAAATTCCGCGGTATCCCGGAAAATGAGGCGCGTGAGGCGGGCTTTGACTGGCTCGAACGCGTGGGGCTCGAGCGTTTTGCCGACCGCTATCCGCATGAACTTTCGGGTGGCATGCGTAAGCGCGTTGCCATGGCCCAGACCATGATTGCCGACCCGGACATTCTTCTCATGGATGAATCCTTCTCAGCGCTCGACATTCAGACGCGGCAGCTGATGGAAAACGAACTGCTTGAACTCTGGCAGGCGAAGAAAAAGGCCGTGCTTTTTATTACCCATGATTTGGATGAGGCCATTGCCATGTCCGACCGTGTGGTCGTGATGTCGGCAGGTCCCGCTTCGCATCCCTTGGGGAGTTTCCCCATTGCCATTCCGCGTCCGCGCAACGTTGCCGAAATCCGTACCCGCGCGGACTTTAACGAATGCTATTCGGCTATTTGGGAGGTGCTCCGCGAAGAGGTACTGAAGAGCTACCGCGAACACCGCACGCACGTCGGCACACTGGCGAGCTGATTGGAGAGAGAGGGAGACACATCATGCAGCGCAAAGGTTTTCAGATTCGAATTTGGCAGTGGGGGCTCCTTGCTGCGATCTTCGTCTTTTGGTGGGCGATGACAAAGCCCGGATTTATTCCGGCGTTTTTCTTCTCCGACGACAGTCAAGCCGCCTTCTTTTTCGGCGAACCGGTGATCATTCTTCAGCGTATTTGGGAGTGGTTTGCAGGCGGCGAAATTTACAGCCACCTCGGCGTTACGCTTTATGAAACCGTCATGGCCTTTGTGATCGGCACGGTTGCAGGGCTCGCCGTCGGTCTCTGGCTCGCGCTCTCGCCGGTGGCGGCAGCCGTGGCGGACCCCTTCATCAAGGGGTTCAATTCCATGCCCCGCGTCATCCTTGCGCCGATTTTCGCCGTGTGGTTCGGACTCGGGCCGGCCTCCAAGATTGCGCTCGGCTTCACGCTCGTCTTCTTCATTGTCTTTTTCAATGTCTATCAGGGCGTGCGCGAAGTGAATCCCAATGTTCTCGCAAGCGCCAAGATGCTCGGCGCCACGCGCCGGCAGCTCCTGCGCTACGTCTATCTGCCGAGCGCCATGAGCTGGGTCTTTTCGAGCCTGCATACCTCGGTGGGCATGGCGTTTGTCGCAGCCGTGATCGGTGAATATTTGGGCTCGGCAGAAGGCGTGGGCTATCTGATTCTGCAGGCCGAAACGACCTTTGACATGAATACCGTGATGGCCGGCATTTTGGTGCTGACAGCCTGTGCACTGATCCTCGACCGCATCGTGACGGAAGTTGAAAAGCGCCTGATGCGCTGGCAGCCGACGGTTTGACGGGTGAGCGAGATCCAACCGCTTAACACAGCATTTTTTAAATTCTTCCTCTTTGGGCTCTCTAGGATCAGCAGATCGCGAGAGCCCTCTTTTTTTTGGTTTTCTCGACCCCAAGGACATGGGACGGAGGGAGAAAAAACAACCCGTCAACAACACCCCGATCGGTTGACAGTCTGTTGACCAGCATATAAGCACTTTGACTGCCGCTCTAGGCATTAGAACAAATCCTCTGGCCGGAAACGGGACTTGGCTATTACGCTGACTCATGCGTAGTTTCATTTAAAGGAGCGTCAAATGATCCGAGTTTCTCTGCTTTCTGTCGCTGCGGTACTGGCTTTTGCGGCGGGCACCGCACCCTCGGCTTTTGCAAAGGACGGCGTGTACACGTCTACGACCTTGGGCCGAAATGGCGACGTCACGGTCCAGACGACCATCACGAACGGACGCATCGCAGACGTGAAGGTGCTCGATTGGTCGGAAACGCATCCTATTGCAGACCTGCCGCGAGTGAAGGTGCCGGCAGACATCGTCAAAAATCAGAGCCTTGGCGTTGATGTCGTTTCGGGCGCAACGCTCACTTCGTTTGCCATTATCAACGGCGTGAGAGATGCGCTCAAACAAGCGGGACTCAATCCCGCTGACTTCTCAAAGAAGATTGCACCGCAGCCGAAATTAACCGACACGGTCGAAGAATCGGCCGATATCGTCATTATTGGCGCCGGGGGCGCTGGTCTTTCGGCAGCCGTAACGGCCGCTAAAGCCGGCAAGAGCGTCATTGTGATGGAAAAGACACACTACGCCGGCGGCAACACCAGTGTTGCGGGCGGGTGCTACAACGCTGCCGATCCCGCTCTGGAAGCGAAGCAGGAAATGTCTCCTCAGCGCCGTGCATCGGTTGACGCACTGCTCGCTGAACCGGTGCGCAGCAAGCTTCACGGCGAACTGATTCAGAAGGTCAAGGAGCAGCTCGCTCAATACGACGCCAAAGGCGGGAAATACCTTTTTGATTCGGTAGAGCTCCATGCGCTTCAGTCCTGGAAAGCAGGCGATTACGCCGGGAATCTCGATCTCGTTTATGAGCTCGCCAAAGGGGCGCCGGAGATGCAAAAAGAGCTTGCCGAGATGGGATTCAAGTGGAATTCGGGTACGGAGCAGGTGGTCGGCGCCCTGTGGCCGCGCTCCAACCGCGCGAGCAACTATAAGTCCGGCGTGGGTTATATCGACACCTTCTTAAATGAAATCAAAACAAAACATCTGCCCGTCACCTTCATCATGAATACGGCAGCATCCGACATCCTGATGAAGGATGGACGTGCGGCCGGCGTTGTCGGCACTGCAGAAAACGGCAGAACTTTTAAAGTATTGGCCAAAGACGGCGTCATCCTCACGACGGGCGGTTTCAGTGCCAATGTCGATATGCGCGTCCATTACGACACCATCTGGGATAAAAAGATTGGGAATGGCGTCATGACGACCAATGTGCCGTCGATTACCGGCGACGGCATCAAAATGGCACAGAAGGTCGGGGCAAACCTGATTGATATGGGCTACATCCAGCTCCTTCCGACGACGGATCCCTATACCGGCGCCACCAATCATGCGGTTTCGCTCACCACGGGCATCTATCTCAATACGGACGGCAAACGTTTCGTCAATGAACTCGGGCGCAGAGACGAACTCGCCCGCGCAGCGCTTGCTCAGCCGGGCCACAAGTTCTTCATTTTGGCAACGAGCGATGCCAATAAGATCGATAAGGAAGGACGGAATCAATACGGAATTAAGGTGGCCGATCTCATCAAATCAAAGAAAGTCTTTGAAGCGAACACCTGGGATGAATTGGCTGAGAAGGCCGGCATCAACAAAGAGAACATGAAGAAGACAATTGCCGATTGGAATGCTTTCTGCCGCAATCCGGTCAACGATCCTTTCGGCCGTGTTTCCTGTGACCCAGGCGTGCGGCTCGACGGCAAGGGGCCGTTCTATGCCACTGTCTTCACGCCTTCCGTGCACCACACGATGGGCGGTGTGCAGATTAACGGCAAGGCTCAGGTTCTCGATACCAAAGGCACGGTTATTCCAGGGCTCTATGCCGCCGGCGAAGTAACGGGCGGCGTGCATGGGAAAAATCGAGTCGGCTGCAATGCCGTGCCGGATGCTTTGGTGTTCGGGCGTATTGCTGCACTCAACGCGGTGCACTAAGATCGGCAACGGTCATTAAGTAAAGACTAAAAGAGGAGAAGACCACGCTGATAAGGAACCGTAAAACGTGGTCTTTTCTTTTGAATCTTTTCTTGGACTCAGTTCGCTGATGAGGTCATTTCAAAGGAAAGGGTTTTCTGACAAAATCGAATTATTTAAGCCTTTGATTTTGTACCGTGAACCTGCCTCGCAGATGCAGATCCTCTCTGAGGCCGGTACTTTTTTCGATGGAAGGTTTCGCTATGCCGGCCATGCCGTTATTTATTTCCGTCAGTGAAGCGGCTTCGCTTCCTAACCCTTGTTTCATTGATGTTCGCTCACGCGTGGTTCACGGATGGGATGCTTTCGGGGCTTACTGCAGGGGGCATGTTGCCGGAGCTCAGTTTCTGGCTTTTGACTGCGTGTTTGCTCGTGACCCGGTCTTTGAGCTTGGACGTCATCCCTGGCCGGATCGCCGCACCGTTGCCGCACATCTCCTCGGTGTTTTGGGGCCGGCCGGCAATGCTCATCATCGCGTGATCTTTTATGACGACGGCGGCATGAATTTTGCTGCACGGGCGGCGCTCTGCGCTCGTTGGGCAGGTTTCAAGAATGCCCAGATTCTCGACGGCGGCCTTTCGGCTTGGGTGCGGTGCGGCTTGCCGCTCAATGATGGCGCACCGGCTGCTGCAGACCATCCTGCGGCTGAGAGGGTGAACGATTTTCTGCGGCAAACGATCGCTGGCGCCGTTCCTCAGATTCTTGGCAAAGCGGCATTTTTCAACGCTGTAAAGCAGGGTGACCGATTGGTGATTGATGGCCGACCGCGGGAGCGCTTTGCGGGGCGAACGGAAAATCTGGATGCTCGGCCCGGGCATGTGCCAGGTGCGGTCAATCGTCCGGCCACAGAAAATCTCGATGCTGATGGCTCTCTCAAGTCTCGAGAAGCGCTTCGTCGTGAATGGGGCGCTGTGATGGGCGGCAGAGATCCGCGAAGCATCGTTCAGATGTGCGGCTCGGGTGTGGCGGCATGTCTGAATGCGGCAGCACTTGATGCGGCCGGCATTTTGCCAATCGCTGAGGCAGTGCTTTACCCAGGCTCTTGGTCGCAGTGGGCGGCAGACTCTAATTTGCCGGCGGAAATCGGTTATCGCGATACCGCGGAATAACTCGTATTTTTTGGGTTTACTGCCAGCCTTTGGCGAAGGTGCTCTTCAAAGGCAGGGTAATGTCTTGTTTGCATAAATGAAATGCGATATCCAATAAAGGATATTAAAAAACGGAACTATTCAAATATCTTTCTTGCTCATTTCTAGAAAGATTCTTGCCAAAAAATAAATATCGGTTTGGCATTGCTGACAGTGAAGCAGCTCTCAATCTCAGCGCTCTATGAGTGTTGACAGCAGGACGGCTCAAGTGCCAAAAGCAAACGAAGCTTTCGATGCACCGAGCGTCAGTTTTGACGGATCCATTGGCGGTCGGACAGCGAGCCGCTGCGTATGAGGCGGAGAGTGATCGGTTAGGACGAATAAATGTTGGACCGATTTCTGTGTGGATAAGTTGGTTTGAGTTAACGCTTTCAACTAACGATTTCCTTGCTGAGGACTCGGCAAAGGAGATGACTCGAACGACACAGGAATCTTCAGCTCTTAACGATTCTCAAATTGGCCTGAAATGCTGCACCGTTCTCGAATGTATTTCGTTTTCCGGTGGTCAGGGAAGTGGTGCCGCAGGAAGCCGGTAATGACTTCCGCTTGGCTGATTGGAGGATGGACCTGCTCGAAGAATTGTTTGCAGAAAGCGAGAACGCCTTAGGTTTGCATTGCCCAGCAGCAGTCGTGATAGCTCCAATTTATTGGAGGCGGCATGGGGGCATTTCGTAGGGACTTTCCAAGCGTGAGGAGGTCGGGTATGTTTACATGCCAAATGCAGACTGAGGCGCAAGAAATTGCATACATCAACCGTGTGTTTACGTAATCTTATTTAGATGTTGCATATGAGCAAACTGCATTATTTAAGCGTTAACACTACCCATTCCAATCGTTAAAGTTTACGCATTTTGATAGTTTTTAGATGATGTTGACACATCCATTCCTACACTCCCGTCAGTGCTTTGCGCACTTGTTCTGTTTATGGCGTGTAAACGCTGATGCAGAAAGAACCTCATTATTCTTGGAGTAAAAGAATGAATCGTAATTTCAAGGTGGTCTTCTCTAAAGCACGTGGTGCGCTGATGGTGGTTAACGAAGCCACATCGAGCGTCCAGGCTAAGGGTACAAAGACCGTTATCGCCGCCGCTGTCGCTGCGCTCTCTCTCGGCGCAGGCGTGGCTTCGGCTGCCGGCGTGGAGTATGCTTCCGCTGAAATCGGCTCTGGTGCTTCTTTGACAGTGAATGCTGACGGCAACACACCGTCTGGTGTTGTTGGTACGAAGGCTGACGGCACGACCGGTACGATGACGAAGGAAGATACGGTTGCCAGCACTGGTGCCTATACGCTCAGCGGCGGCGAACTGATCATCAACGGTGCCGCCTTTACCGGGACGGTTGCCGCTGATACCGATGCCAAGAAGGCCAACGGTACGATTACTCTTAACGCTACCAACAAAGATGCTGTTGGCACGGGCGTCACCTACACAGGTCTTGAGGCGGGTACTTACAGCACCCTCAACCTTAACCTCAATGTCTTTAATGCTGCAGCGACAAGTGGTACTCCTGGCAGCGTGAAGATCGGTGATTCTTCCAAGAACCTTGAACTCAAGGCTGGTACTCTCACGACGGGCACTATTGCTTCTTCCGTCTCAGGTTCTACCAACAAAGCCACTGCAGAAATTACAGGCAATGCTTTGACCTTTGGTGAAGGAACCTCCCTGATTGACGGCACACAGGAACCGGATATTAACAAGCCAGGCTCTTCCTATATCATCAATAACGCCGCTGACGTTACGCTAAAAATTACCGGTGCCGGCCTCACTCGCTTCATGAAGGGCGAAATCAATAATGCCGGCACGATGGAAGTGACCGCCCAAAGCAGCAACGTTCGCGTCACTGATCAGGTTGCTGTCAACAATACGGGCGATCTGACGCTTACGGCTACGAATGGTAATGTGAACTTCGAAAGCGACTATACCGCTGGTGCTACGGGTCACTTGGTTCTCAAGGGCAACAATGTTCTGTTTGCCGGTGACCTCACTGCAGACTCTTTGAAGTTCGGTTCGGCTAATACTGATCTGACAAAGGAAACCAATCAGGTTGTTATCGATGGCACGACTTCGAACAAGCTTAACTACGAAAGCAACGTCGACGTCAAGACGCTTACGATTGAAGATAACAAGACTACAGTCAACGGCGTTCTAAAGGCTGACGCTACCGCCATCACTGATGGTAAGCAGCAGGCCGGTCTCACTGTTGCAGACGATACAAATACCGACAACATGTTCGTCAGAGCTGCCGCTGTCTCCTTGGGTGACATTACCGTTGGCAGCGCTGCGAGCGGTGCTACGGGTGGCACCTCCTTTACTCTGACGAACAACGCCGAGAATGCTGTTGAAGCCTCTTCCCTCACGGTTGTTAAGAACTCGAACGTCAACACCTTCACGCTCGCCAATGGTGACTTCTCTGTCGGCAAGCTCACCAACCAGGGTAAGGTGACCCTCACAGGCGGTGAATTCTCCCTTACGGGCGAAGGCTCCAACGCTTCCGGTGCTGAGATCACTCTCGCAGACTCCGCGGTTGCCTCCCTCGTCGTTGCTGAAGGTGCCTCCCTCCAGAATCAGGGATCGATTGTTAATAACAACAGCCAAGGCAAGATCTATGTTGGCGGTACGCTGACGAATGCACCTGCGGTTACGGGTACATCTCCGGTTGCGGCCGGCACCATCAAGGCCGCCGCCGTTGAAGTTGACGGCGTTCTCTCGACCGCGCTGGATGCCACGACCTACGACGTAGCCAAGACGACGATCAATACTGCTGGTGAACTCCAGACTTCGTATAACGCTCGTCTTGACGGTAAGACGCCGTCTACATCCGATGTGGCGGATGCTCTTTCGATTTCCAAGCAGATCGACCTTGAAGGCAAGATCACTGCTGCCGGCGCTGAAGTTCAGAAATACATCGTCGCTGCCGGCGGTACGTTCAATATTAATTCTGATAAGACCTTCGACACTGTGCAGGTTGCCGGTACATTTGCAACCAAAGACGCCGACGTCACCCTCTCAGTCCTCGATGTGAAGGATACCGGTACGGCTACCGTCGATAGCGGCACGCTCAACGTCACGACGCTTAAGACCGCAGCCGCGACCAACACCGTCACCGTCGAAGATGGCACGCTCGCAACCTCGCTTACCGGTCTCGGTCTGAAGTACGACGCAACGGCTGGTTTCAGCAATGTTGCTACAGCTGCTCAAGTTGCGAACGGTTCGATTGTCCTTGGGACATCCAGTCTCCTCGACCTTGATCTTGGTTCCGTCACGGAAGTGTCAAGCACTAAGCTTACGGGCCTTACGAGCCTTGTGAATGACTCCACCTCTAAGGGTCTCATTGACATTGGCGCCACTCAGATCAAGGAAGTTAAAGAGTCTATTACAGACGGCAAGATCGAGTACTCTAAACTCAACGCTATCGCCGGCGTGACCAACGACACCATCAAGTCCCTTACCGTTACAAAAGTTGGTGAATCGATCTCTGGTAAAGACGCGATCTACGGCACTATCGAACAGGGTGATTTCGCGGCCGCATCTAAGGACTTCACCATCACCGATGTCAGTCTTACGCTGACCGGCACGGGCAACCTCGTTTCCTACACGAATACGACTGACGGCAAAAAAGTTCCGACGCTCAGCACCATTAAGTTCTCTTCCGCTGATTCCGAACTCGTCACCACCGGTGAAGGCGCTCAGATCGGTCAGATTGGTGATGGCAATGATGCTACGAACGGCTCCCTCTACGTCAAGTCTGGCGACCTGACTGCTAACGGTTCCGTTACGATTAATAGCCTTGAAGTCGCATCCGGCGCCAAGCTCTCGATTGCCGATGATAAGGACGGCAAGGGCTATGCCGTTACGACTGGGTCTGCTAGTAATGAAGCTACCGCCCTTATCTCCGGCGAACTTGCTGCAGCCAACAGCGATGTGACGTTTGGTTCGACGGCAAAGGCCGCCAATGCCGATGGCACATACTCGTTCGACAACGTCAACAAGGTCACCGGCAAGCTTGCTGCCAAGACTTTGACGCTTGCGGGCGATATGCTTGTCAATCAGGGCGGTACCGTCGAAGCAGGTGAACTCAATGTTGCCTCCGGTAAGACTGTCTATGTCGGCGACTCTGCGAGCGCCGGTTCCCTCTCGGTGGGTGAACTTGCTGCCGGCGACATTTACGCCGCCCCGACTTGGAAGGAAGACGGCTCCGCCGCCGCGGTTTCCCTTGTTGCCGTGAAGAAAGCCGTAGCCGATACAGTCGTTGAAGCTGGCCGCTCTTCGATCGTTTCTGTCGGTACGGATGACGTCGCCGCCGGTATGACCGCTTTCGCCAAGACGGGCTTCACGCTCGCCAAGACGGATGCCGCCAAGAAGGAGTATTCGATCAATACCAAGACCGTTAACTCCGTCGTCTACGCTGAAGGCCTTCAGTATGCTGGTAATGTCCATGCCGGCAAAGACAATGCGGGCGTTTCCATCGGAGCTAACTCGATGCTCTTGATTGATGCCACCAAGGTCGATACGACGAAGAAGACGTCGGTCTTTACGAAGGCTGTTTCGCTGGACGACAATGCCATCCTTTACGTTGACAATGTTAAGAACGGCGACAAGATCAGCCTGAGCGCAGCAGCTTCCTCTATCGGCGGTAAGCTCGTCCACGAAGGCGACTTGCTGATGGGTGCCAACGACGCTGATCGTAAGGAAGGCGTCCTCAGCTTCGAAATGGAAGATCAGGCAGATTTGGCTAAGTACGGTATCACTGGCGCCGGCTTCGGCGTCATCTATGCCATGTACGAAAACGGCGAAAATGTCGGCAACGACAATGCCGTGTTCTTCCGCAATCTCGTGTCGACGCAGACTTCTGCTGCCTACCAGCAGTTCTCTAACGGCGAATATGACTGGAACACCCAGACGCTCAACACGATCCTGAACGACGTCGCCGCCATCGGCGCCACGACGGGTGCTCAGGCCGTGACGATGGATGCCGTCAACCAGATGGCTGACACCGTTGCTGCCCGCACGTCCATCCTCACGCAGCGCGCTCAGGGCGTCAACGTGTGGGTCGACGTCAACGGCGGCCGCTTCGAAGGCAAGAAAGTCATGGACGGTGCGGGCTACTCGTCCGACATCTATGCCGGCACCCTCGGCGCCGACTACCAGT
>OFDA01000515.1_pt1 | contig 11710 bp, 9 predicted proteins | sample 1520921 | NCBI WGS metagenome assembly OFDA01 (sample SAMEA2699028, study PRJEB24076) | metagenome
CAATCGTGCTCCTTCGGCCACTCGGACAACTCTCCATATAAAACCGCACGGGACAGTATAGCGGATTTCTCACCAATATAGAACGAGAAGTTCTGTGTATTTTTAATACTTGTGTAGTATTGTCATACTCATAAAAAGTAAAACACCAGTAGGAGGTATGGATGCCACCGTTTTTCTCGCCATATGGCACAGATGCAATTTCTGTGGGCATCCCCTACTGGCTAGACCTTCTAACGGTAATTATTGGTGCAATCTCGGGAATCTTGGTTGCAAGAGATCGTCACTTAGACCTTGTGGGCTTTGTGGGTCTTGGCCTTTTAGGCGGCCTGGGTGGCGGGCTTATCAGGGACGTCATGATGCAAGAAGGTGGCGTCTACATGCTCAACTCGCCCTACGCCATTCCGGCTGCCGTTTTTACCGCTGTCTTACTGTTTATGTTCCCCGAACCGCTTGACAGATTCCCTCGCATGCTTGAGTGGACCGACATTATTTCCGTTGGCCTCTTTGCTGTCGTTGGTACCGATAAAGCCCTGGTATATCACCTGCTTCCTTTCTCGGTCATTCTGATGGGAAGCATTACGGGCGTTGGTGGCGGTATGCTTCGCGATGTATTTCTTGGCGATATACCTCGTATTTTCCAGCGAAGCAATCTCTACGCGTTTTGCGCAGTTGCTGGCACTACCTCATATTGGGCACTTGTTTCCTACGCTGGAGTCACCAAAATCTGGGCAGCCGTTGTCTGCGTTGCAGTTACCGTTTGCCTGAGGCGTTGGTCGCTCAAGTACAACGTGCTTTCTCCGGCCGATGTTGACCTTACGCCGCACGTAATGCGCAGTGTTAACAAGCTTCGTCAAAAAGCTCAGAAGCCGGGTAAGCAACCTGAGCAGAACACCCCATCAAAGTAGCATCCAGCCACAATCGGGCGGTTTTGGGCGGTTTTGGGCGGTTCTGGGCGGTTCTACATCGCTCTTACATGCCGTTTACCAGCACTTTATTTAAAATCTGCCTAAAACAAAACTGGCGAGAAACCCTTGCAGCTGCAAGTTCTTCTCGCCAGATTGGTTATCTGTAAACGACGCTGTTACTTCTTAACCATGCCGTTGCGGACTGCCCACTTACGGCGCTCGGTCTCGGAAAGAATACGCTTACGCATGCGGATGTTTTGTGGCGTGATCTCAACAAGCTCGTCGTCCATGATGTACTCCAGAGCCTCTTCCAGCGTAAACAGGCGTGGAGGAGTCAGCTGAACTGAAATATCTGCAGTTGAAGACCTCTGGTTGCCCAAAGACTTGGTGCGTGCAATGTTAACAACCATGTCACCTGGCCTTGAACGCTCGCCAACCAGCATGCCTTCGTAGCACTCAACGCCTGGAGAAACAAAGAGCTGGCCGCGCTCCTGAAGCGTACCAAGTGCGTAGGCAACAGCCTTCTCTGTGGACATGGAGATCATGGCACCGTTCTGGCGGCTACCAATATCACCTGCAAAAGGACCGTACTCAAGGAAGGTGTGGTAGAAGACAGCGTCACCGTGGGTGACGTTCATGACGCGCGTCTTGAGGCCCATGATGCCGCGGGTTGGAATCTTGAACTCAAGGTGCGTCTGAGTCTCGCCGGTGTCCATGATGGACATGGTGCCGCCAACGTTACCAAAGACCTCAATGACCTTGCCGGCATACTCTGGGTTGCACTCAACAACAGCCTGCTCAATAGGCTCAAGCGTGTGGCCCTGAGCATCCTTCTTGAACAGAACGCGAGGACGACCAACCTGGAATTCAAAGCCCTCGCGGCGCATGCTCTCCATAAGAACGGAGAGGTGCAAAATACCACGACCAGAAACCTCAATGCCCGTCTTATCAGGAAGCTCCTCGATGCGCATGGTGACGTTATTCTCGCGCTCTGTCATCAGGCGCTCTTTAAGCTGACGGCCACCAACAATATCTCCCTCACGGCCAACAAGTGGCGAGGTAGAAGGCTCAAAAATAATGGAAAGAGTTGGTGGATCAATCTCAATTGGATCCAGCTCAACAGGGTTCTCTGGATCAGTGTAGACGTCACCAATATCAGTGTTATAAACACAAACAATTTCCGCAATATCACCTGCGTCAACCTCGCTGCACTCCTTACGGCCAAGGTAGTCAAAGGTGAACAGCTGCTTGACCTGGCTCATAGCGCGGGAACCGTCGTTTTTGACAACAAGAATCTTGTCGCCAGTATGAACTGTTCCGGAATAGACACGGCCAATACCAATGCGGCCCAGGTAGTCGGAGTGATCGATGGTGACACACTGCATAGCAAGAGGTCCGTCAATATCAACATCTGGAGCTGGAAGGCCATCAATAATCATGTCGAGAAGTGGGAACATGTTGTCGTTGTCATCATTTGGATCAAGGCGAGCGTAACCATTAACGCCAGAAGCAAAGATGACGTGCTCCATGGTGAACTCAAGCTGCTCATCAGTTGCGCCGAGGTCCATCATCAGATCAAGAGAATCGTTGACAACAGCCTCTGGACGAGCGCCGTCACGGTCAATCTTGTTGACAACCATCATGATAGAAAGGCCTGCGTCGATAGCGTGGCGCAGAACAAAGCGAGTCTGTGGCATAGGGCCCTCGGCTGCGTCAACCAGCAGAAGTGCACCGTCAGCCATCTTCAAAACACGCTCTACCTCGCCGCCGAAGTCGGCGTGGCCAGGGGTATCAATAACGTTAATCTTGACGCCCTTGTACTCAATAGAGATATTCTTTGCCAGAATAGTAATTCCGCGCTCACGCTCCTGATCGTTGGAGTCCAGGATTCTCTCTTGAACCTGCTGGTTCTCGCGGAATGCATCGGTTGCCTTAAGCATCTGGTCAACCATGGTGGTTTTACCGTGGTCAACGTGGGCGATGATAGCAATATTTCTGATGTTGTCTTGACGCATAAGTCTCTATCTCTCGAAGGTATGTGTTTGGACTTGCTACTTCAGGTCCAATTTTTATCAGCTTTAGAACTTTAGTGCAATTACGTGCCTAGAGCGCCCAGAAATTTCAATGAACGCAGCTTTTTCATTACAGAAGTGGCTCAAGCTCCCCTGCTGGAGCGGGATCAGACCACACAAACTGGTCACCTTGGCCTTTTCCGTGAACTAAAGAATATGCCGAGAAACTCTTATAGCCCTTCTCGCCAAACTCAAGAAGCACGGCATCTTCGTAACCGCCCTCTTTGAGCAGTTGAATGGCTCCCTCATATACAAGCGCATAGCGAACAGGCTCCTCGAGCCCTGCTTCTTTATCGCCCTTCTGTTTTGCCAAGTGAAGCACGCGCTTATGGGCGCCCTCAAGCAGCTCCTCTGGGCCGTCATCGGAGAACTCATAGCTTGCAACCGTGCCTGCTGCATCCTCAACTACAAGCAAAACGTTGAGTGATTGGCCATCTGCAAGCAGGTCAAACGCATCTCCAAGCAGCTCAGTTGAGAGCATATCAAGCTGGGGAGAAACTCCATCTTTGCGCTCGTTGTTTTCGGCCATGCCGCTCCTTAGCGTTGTTTTTTTGTAACTATTGTTCTCTATGATACATCGCACAAGAAAAGAGGTCGAAAGCAAAAAGCCTTCGACCTCTTAGGTTTGTCAGATATCTGTCAAAAATCTGACAGCAGAGGTGTTACAACGGCAAAACACCGTCTCTGAAAGCACGAGCACTTACTCTGCCAGTGCCTCACGGATGCGCGTAGTAACTCCCTCAAGCCTATAGCACTCAACATACTGGCGAAGAGGGCGCTTAATGTGGTCAACCACAAAACGCTGTCCATCAATATTGAACTCAGCAAGGTTCTTGTACAGGTGCTCGGTTGCGGCTTTGACCTCGTCATCATTGAATGCGTAGTGACCGGAAATATCAAGAATATCCAGAGACAGTTTGTGATCAGCCAGAATCTGCTCAACAGTCAGATTGACCTGGTCACCCACCATCCACTTGCGCCAACGCTCAGTCTCAATTGCCTTGACCAACAGGGTGTTTCTCAAGCCAGAGACCTCGTCTGCCTTCAGGAGACCTTCTTTAACCAGAAGATCCTCTACATCGCAAAGCTTCAGATATGCGCGAGTCTCCTCTGTTCCGTACTGTGGAGCTACGTTTGAAGCGGTTACATTTGCAGGAGTGTGCTCAAGCAGCGTCACGTCATCAAGGTAATCTGCGTTGTGCTCCTTAAGACCAACACCGTAGCTCTTGGCCATCTCAGCAAGGCTAATAGCAGCCTCAAAATCGTAGTGGCCAACCTGCTCCGTAAGACGTGTAAGCGTTCCCGTCTGTCCAACAATAAAGGTTGGCATGGGCAGGCCCTTAACAGTCAACTCACTCTTAAGCTGCTCAATGAAGGTGTGATACTTGTCGGTAGAGGTCAAGCCACCATTTGTTTCCTCGGTACCAACCTCATAGCCAATCTCAGGAAGACCGCGAGAAACACGTTCCTTCTCGCACCACTCAATCAAATCAACTGTACGGCGAAGAACCACATCAAGCGGAATAACCTTGCCAATCTCAAAAGGATCCTTAGTTGGGTCAATCATCAGCAGGTCAAAACCATTAAGCATGTCGGCAAGATAAGACTTCTTGGCAAGCTCCATAGCCTCATCTTCTGGAAGGTGAGCGTTGCGCTCCTCGTCGCGCTGCCAAGGACCACCGTGGTCGCGGCAGAGGTAATACAGACCGTCAAAGCCAACCTTCTGAGCTGCTTCAGCAATATCTTCCGAGAAACGCTTCTGATCCCAAGAATTTACGTATCCCCCGCCAAGTTCATCAAGGTCTACCTGGTTTCGAGATGCAATAAACATCAGAGGAAAATCGCAGTCCCTACCAAGTTCAAAAGCTGCCTGGAGCAGGTTGGGCGACATTGGTCCAATTCCTAACAGCGTGGCGGACTTTCCTGTGTCTTGAAGTTTAAGCAACCCTTCAACAGCTTTTTTGATTGGTAGCTTTTCCATAATTACCCCTTCCCAAGAGTGTTTCTTGGTAATAAGAAGGGCGTGGGGGTTGAATCCCTACGCCCCTCTCCTTTTAACTTCAATTTTTAAGGTCTAAGACCAAAAGGTACATGCGTTTCTCGCTATGTATTACTTGTTGTCCTCAAGCTTTGGCTTGGTAAGAACAAGAATTGCAACACCTACTGCAACGCCAATTGCCATATCAAGAGTGTAGAGGGCAATGTTGTTTGTAGCTGCAGCAACAATCATGCCACCGTGAGGAACAAAGCACTCAATACCGTGCCAAGCAGCAAGACCAGCACCAACTGCAGAACCAATCATGATTGCAGGAAGGGTGTGTGCAAGATCCTTAACAGCAAATGGAATTGCGCCCTCAGTAATACCAATGAGTCCCATGAAGACTGCAGAGATACCCATCTGTCTATCAGTGTCGTCAAACTTGCTGCGAGCAATAAGAGATGCAACACCGCAGACCAGTGGAGGAATAGCAACTGCAACACGGAATGCGCCGTTAGGGCCATAAACACCTGCGGTCATAAGCGCCATGGTAAAGGTAGAAGCAGTCTTGTTAACTGGGCCACCCATATCAAATGCGGTCATAAGGCCAATTACAATACCAAGTACAACTGCGGAACCACCCTGAAGGCTTGAAAGCAGGCTGGTCAGCCAGTCCATGAACGAACCAAGTGGAGCTGCCAAAACGTAGATGTAGAGCATGCCAAGAGCCAGTGAAGACAAACTTGGGATAATCAGAATTGGCATGATGGTGCGGATGGTGTTATTGACCTTCCAGCTCTTCATCCACTGGACAAGATAGCCGGCAGCAACGCCAAGGACCATTGCACCCAAGAAGCCTGTAGAAACCTGAACCTCGCCTACAGGAACAGGATTGCTTGCCAGGTAACCAAGGACAAAGCCAGGTGCCAGAGCAGGCTTTCCGCCCAAAGAATAGGCAATGTAAGCAGCAAGGACAGGAATCATCATCTTGATGCCAGCCATACCAATAAGGTTGAGGCTCTGCATCAAAGGATTGGTGACTTCAATACCGTCTTTTCCTGCAGTTCCTGTAGCTAGCGAGAAAGCAAGGAAGACTCCGCCAACTACGACAATAGGAATAAAGTACGAAACACCAGTGTTAAACGCCTTTAGAAGGTCTTTTCCGACCTTGCCCAAAACTGAGGGACTCTTTTCCTCTGCCATGGGTTTCTCCTCTCTTCTTCCTTGCGTTATCACTTATGCGCTTGCTACTCAGCCAGCGCAACTACCTGATCAATAACCTTTGCTGGATCTGCGATAGCCAGCGAAGGATCCAACGTTAGAACGCGACCTTCATCGCGTTTCTCGTCAAAGCGCTCGTCGCCTTCGATACCAATTGCAATGGCGAGAAGAACAACGTCGGCAGCGTCAACTTCGTCCTGCTCAAGCTCGTTCTCAATACCGTAACCGCCCTGAGCCTCTACCTTGAATTCATAGCCGCGACGCTCACACTCTTTCTCAATGGCCTCTTTTGCCATCCAGGTGTGAGCAATTCCAACCGTGCAAGCGCATACAGCAACGACGTTCATGGTTATGTCCTCTCGCAAAGTAAGTTGTGAGCCCCTATGCGGGGCGCACGAGCACGTCTTTTGACGACGTACGTTTCCAACTCATACTTTGCATTGTTTCAATCTTTTTTAAAAGAGGATTTCGGTAAACGTCTAATCTACCTTGTGTTATGATGAATTTTGTTAAACGTTTAACCAACGTAGAATCCAGCACACTCACTAACGTTGGTATTTTGCAAGTACATTGTAAAGATTTCGGTGAAATGAGTGCCAATGTCTAAGACCACTATCATTGACCTTGCAAAATTAGCAAATGTTTCTATTGCTACCGTTTCAAATTACCTTAATGGACACTTTGAAAAGATGTCCGAAGCAACTAAGCAACGTATCAAAAAAGCAATCGAAAATACGGGATATATTCCAAGCGCCCAAGCTCAAGCAATGGTTAAGAAGAGCTCTGGAATTATTGCTGTTCTCATCTTGGACAATACTAATGCGTGGGCAGCTCAAATGACTAACGGTATTGAAGATGCTGCTCTTGAATCTGGATATCAGACAATTATTTGCAATTCTCGTTTTGACCCCACGCTTGAAGCTGACTGGGTTGAGAAAATGCTTTCAATTGGAGCAGATGGCATGCTTATCCAGCCCACCAATCAATTCAGAGCGGTAGATAGACGAATTGCTAAAGTTGGAAAGCCCGTTGTCTACTTTGACTGCGACCTTCTTGCCCTTAATGCTTCCTGGATAAAAAGTAACCTCTATGACGGCGTTTATTCAGCTGCAACCCACTGCGTTGAACGCGGATACGAAAACTTTTTAATCATTGGTGGAGAGCCAAAAGGTCGTACCAGAATTGAACGAGAATCTGGCTTCACTGATGCCTTAGAGGCCTTAAATAAACCTCATGAGCGTCTCACCATAGAGCAAAATACGCTCTCTATCCCTGAAATCACGCAATGGCTTAACAACCACATTCTTCCATCAAAGAAAACGCTGGTATTTGTACCAAATCAGTGGGCTCTCAAAAGTGTCTATAGCGCGCTGCATGCCTATGAAGAGGTAATTCCAGAGCAAGTTGGTCTGTTGGGATTCAATAACACTGATTGGACCGATTTACCTGCTAAAACCCGTCTATGAAGAGGGCTACGCCGCTTGCAAGATGCTCCTTAAAAGAATCAAGGACCCCTCGCTTGAGCCCGATCACAAGCTGCTCACCTGCAAACTAAACTGGCTCAAATCAACCATCTAACAAAAAATGGCGAGAAGACCAACTGATCTTCTCGCCATACATTACTGCTTTAACCAAAGCGCTTACAGGACGTGAACCTCGTCCTTAGTGAAGTCAACAAAGGCGTGGTCACCAACGTTGTAAATCTTATGAGTGCGAGGGTTGAAGTCTGTAATCTTGATGAGAGTATCGCCTACCATAACGTGATAGTTCTGATAGTGACCCATGAATCGAGATAGAACTACCTCACAGGCAAGTGTTCCCTCGTCAGCAAGGCGTGCAGACTCTGGGCGAAGAACAATGCAGCATTCCTTACCCTTGTCCAGGTGAGAACATCCGCTGGCCTCAAACTCATGACCCTCAAAGCGGCAAAGTGCAGTCTCAGAATCAAGCTTGTCTGCAATGGTTGCATGCAGGAAGTTTGACTCACCAATAAAGTCTGCAACAAACTCGTCTGCTGGGTGATAGTAAACCGTCTGAGGATCGCCAACCTGGTCCACAACACCCTTTTTCATAATGATGATGTTGTCTGAAAGCGCCATTGCCTCTGACTGGTCATGTGTGACGTAGATGGCGGTAATGCCGGCCTCCTGCTGAATACGACGGATCTCGTTACGCATGTCAACGCGGAGCTTCGCATCAAGGTTTGAAAGAGGCTCGTCAAAGAGGAGCACGCTTGGCTCAATAACCAGAGCACGCGCCAAAGCAACACGTTGCTGCTGACCGCCAGAAAGCTGGTTGGTCATGCGCTCTTCCATGCCCTCAAGTCCAACAAGACCAAGGATATGAAGGACCTTCTCGCGAATTACTGCCTTGTCCATTTTGCGGAGCTTGAGGCCGTAGGCAACATTGTCAAAGATGTTGTAGTGAGGAAGTAGCGCATAGCTCTGGAACACCATAGCAGTATCGCGCTTGTTTGGAGTAAGCTCATCAATCTGCTCATCGCCAAGGAAGATCTTTCCCTCATCAGGGCTCTCAAAACCAGCAATCATGCGCAGAATAGTGGTCTTTCCGCAGCCAGAAGGGCCAAGCAGCGTTACAAACTCGCCAGGAGCAATAGTGATATTAGCATCTTGAACTGCGTAGAAGTCTTTTCCAGTCTTCTGATCCTGATAAATCTTGGAAATGTGCTCAAGGCGAACGCCTTTTTTCTCTGTAGCCATGTGTTACTCCTCCTTGAGTGCTCGGCTGGTGCCAAAGTGTTTGATGGCCCAATTCATAAGCAATACCGAGCCATAGGTAATAACAATCAGAATTGTTGCAAAGGCGCAGGCCATACCATATGAACCCTTACCAGCAAACTCATTAATCTGAACGGTGATGAGCAGGAACTCTGGTGTGACCAAGAGGATAACTGCAGAAATTGCGGTGATGGAGCGGACAAACGCCGTTACCAAGCCAGACAAGAACGAATCTTTAATCAGCGGCAACGTGACGGTCATAAACACCGTAAAGCTGTCGGCGCCCATGTCGTATGCGGACTCCTCAATTGATTTATCAATCTGTCGAAGTGCCGAGATGCCCGATCGTGTTCCTGTAGGAAGCGAACGCACGACAAAGACAATGATCAGGATAAGTCCTGTACCATACAGGCCTTGCAAAAATCCTGTGTGCATAACACCGCTTGAGAAACCGCGAATATAACCAACGCCCAAGACCGTACCAGGGACTGCCATAGCAAGCATGGATACAGCCTCGATAAAACCACGGCCACGGAAGCGGCGCTTTACTACCAGATAAGAAATGATCATTGAAAGCAAAGCGGTAATTGGTGCCGCAATGAGCGAGAGCATAAACGAGTCGCTAAACGCCTGCAAGCCGTGGTACTTGGAAAATACCTGCTCAAACCACTTTGTTGTTAACTCGTAATTAGAGCCCCAGGAACGAACAAACGAACCATAAGGAACGCAGAGGTACATGCCAATAACAAAGAGTGCAACCAGCGCACAAAGAATGGTAAGTGGGATGCGAACAGAGTTGTCTGTAATAAGCATCCTAGCTCGCGTTGCTTTGCCCGAAAGTGTAGACGTGCTCTTTGCTTCCAACACAAACTTCTGAACAACAAACATGAGCAGCGTAATAGAAAGAAGAACAACAGCCATTGCAGCCGCACCCTGCTTGTCGTACGCACCTGTAATCTGCAGGTAAATAGTTGTTGCTAAAGTATCGTATGAGCCGCCAATAATCATTGGGTTAGCAAAGTCTGCGATTGACTCAATAAATGAGACGAGAAAAGCGTTGCCTAAACCAGGCAAAATAAGAGGAAGTGTAACGCTGGTAAATACTTTCCAGCGGCTTGCACCCATGTCACGTGCTGCCTCTTCAAGGGATGGGTCAATGTTTTTAAGTAGGCCCTTAAGCATCATGTAACACACAGGGAAAAACGACATAGTCTGGACAATAAAGATGCCCCAGAAGCCATAGATGTTATTGTCAAAAATTCCTAAAAGACCGCGGGTAATCAGGCCTTTCTTGCCAAACATCATAATCATGGAAAGCGAGAGAACAAATGGTGGAGAAACAACAGGAAGCATGGAAACCACGCGGAAAAGGCCTGTCATAAACTTTGTACGAAGCTTAACGTACACTTCAACATACGCAAAAAGAAGGCCAATAAGCGCTGATAAAATGCCTACCGCAAAACCAACTCTGAGGGTATTGGTAATTGCGCGATCAAACGAAGGCATAGCTAAGATGCGCGTAAATACATCAAACGAAATCCCATTATCGGAGACTACAGAGTCAACCATAAGAATGGCAAGTGGATACAAAATAAAAAGGGTTAAGAAGGCGATAAGAACGACAATGGTCGTTATCAAAATTGGATCGCCAAGGAGCTTTTTTCGCTCAAGTTGAGCGCTCTGGGATTTTGCCATGCTGGTCCTAACTCTGAAACACTAAACCTATACGCAAAGCTCTATGTGGAACTGGGTAGGCAGAGATCTGCCTACCCAGTATAATCTGCCACTCAGATCTTGAGCAACAGCATTGTTTGCTTACTCGCGTTGGTTTTACTCCGTCTTGAAGCGGCTGTCTCCGCCACCAAGAGCTTCCATAACGTCCTTGACATACTGCTCGGTATGCTTCTTAGCATCCTCGAAGTTGTAGTCCATGACATTGTTTGGATCAAGGCCGTACTCAGTAGCAATTTCAGGCTGCTTTGCGTTGTCAAGTACCAGGAACTGATAAGAGCCATTCTTCTGAGCAAGGTCAACGCATGCTGGTGAAAGTGCATACTCGATCCAGAGCTTAGCGGCGTTTGGATGTGCAGCGCCCTTGAAGATTGCGGTTGCGCCAACCTCATATGATGCACCAGAGCTTGGAATCTGAAGACCAACATTCTCATGCTCTTGGTCAACAATCTGATAAATGCCGTCGTGGAGCATACCAATTCCGATGGTGCACTCGCCTGTTCCGATAGCCTTGGAAGGACCAGAACCACTCTTGGTGTACTGAGCAATGTTCTTATCAAGGTCAACAAGATACTGAATGCCCTGATCGTGACCGTACTTCTGAATAACGGTGTTGATGATCAGCTTTGCAGTACCGGCGGTATTGTAGTTAGAAGACCAAATAAGACCCTTATATTTAGGATCGATAAGATCTTTGTAATCCTGAGGAACATCAAGCTTAAGGCGCCCAAGCTCTTCCTTATCGTACAGAATGCCCAGGATGCCCTTATAAATTCCGTACCAGTCCTTATTTGTACTCTTGAACTTATCGGAAATAAGGTGTGATGCATTCTTTGGCTCGTACTGCTCAAGAAGACCCTTTGAGGAGGAGACATTGTAAGGATCGGTTGTTCCGCCAAACCATACATCTGCTGATGGATGACCGTTCTCTTCCTCAATCTTTGCAGCAACTTCTCCGGTTGAGAGACGCTGTGCCTGAACATCAATGCCATACAGACTCTTGAAATTAGCGCAAACTGCGTTTAGATACTCTTCCTCACAAGAGCCGTAAACAATCAGCTTACC
>OFDA01000519.1_pt1 | contig 11687 bp, 9 predicted proteins | sample 1520921 | NCBI WGS metagenome assembly OFDA01 (sample SAMEA2699028, study PRJEB24076) | metagenome
AATCATTTTCTTCCTATTCGAGCATGGAAATGTTTCTCCTAGCCATATCCGGTGTGGTGACGGCAGTTCCATTGCTTTGCTTCTCAGAAGCAGTCAAAAGGGCACCGCTTAACCTTATTGGTTTCATCCAGTATCTTAATCCTACGATTCAACTTCTCGTAGCCATCCTCATTTTTGGTGAGACGGTCAGCTTTGGAGAATTGAAAGGCTTCTTCTTTATCTGGATGGCCATACTAGTCTTTGTAACTGGCCAAATAGTAACATTTCGTAGAAGTTCCTGATAGCTATCGGGAACTTTTTATGATGTTGTCCTAAAAATGAGCCAAGTTTATCTGACAATTTTAGAACTTTAAGATATAATAGTAGTATTAGATTAAAATAGCGGAGAATTTTATGCGAAAAATGAAAAAGCTAGCGGGCTATCTGCTTCTGCTCGCTATCCCAGTTGCCATCGCTGCAGGCCTGTTTATCTTTAACGGTTCAGGTTATCGCTTGTCAGAACAAGATGCGGCAGACATTGCTTACAAAAATGCAGGTGTCAAAACTTCTGAGATTTCTCAATCAACAGTTTCGAAAGCACGTTCTGGGCTTCACGGAAGTTATGAGATTAGTTTCACAACGTCAGACAACCATTTTGAGTATACAATTGATGGTCAGTCAGGATCTATTTTGAAACATAAGAGTGACCATCCAACAACTAAGGATGAGGATGACGCTCAAAAAGGTGAAGAACCTAAAGACGAGACTCAACCTAGTGAAAGCAAGGAAGAGACAGCTGTATCAAAAGAGACTGCGCAAACAACAGCTCTTAACCATGCTGGCCTAGCTGAAGGTTCTGTGACAAACTTGAAAACGGAATTGAAGACTGAAGGAGACGGTAAGGTCTACAATATCAGCTTTGACTATGCTGCTAGCGGTCTACGTTATAAATACGCGGTAAATGCTGATTCGGGAGCTATCGTAGCCTATACGACTGAGTATCTCACAGGGGCTGCGACTCCTGCTCAGTAGGTCGCAGATAGAGTGAAAGCTCTCCTTATTAAGGAAAATCCTTGCAATTTCTCTGAAATGGTGTAAACTTAAAGTGAAAACGGTAACAGTAGCTGTAGATGTTGCCGTAGAATCAAGGAGGCTTTGACCATGAAAGAATTCCAAGCATTTAAAGACACGCTTAGCAATAAGGCTCTCAAAGCCATTTACGAAGAAAGTAAATTGGAAGTTCAAGACGAAACAACTGAAGGTACAGAAGCCTTCTCACTAGCCTTGGCAACCCAAATGGCTATCAATCTACTTGAAAGCTATGAAAAATGGCTAAAAGAAGAAAGAGCTAAGGAAGAAAAATAAGATACAATCCTTGTCGGCAGATAGGGATTTTTCTTATGAAAATAAAAAATGAAGCATTGTATTTCTGTTTCAAGGTGGAATCTGTAGTCTGACTGATTGTGATAACATCTTCCCCACAATTTCATTTGTCTTGAGATTAAAAATGTGATAGAATAAGACCATTCAGAGGTGCTTTGAAGTCCATTTGTCACAGGAAGCGGTGGTATTGAGAAATCCGCACAAATGTCAAAGCTGGTTGCTGATGGTCAAATTGAATCAAGAAAGCTGTGAGTGGTTACCACTCAAAACTGGGTGGTACCGCGGATACACATTCGTCCCTGTCATATTATGGCAGGGATTTTCTATATCTTTTAAAGAACCAAGACCGAAGGTCGCAGGTGAATTTAGTGATATTGATGCAGACGGAGCGAAAGCGAGGTCTACGTTCCTATCCAAGGAGGGTGACATGAAGCAATCTTTTGAGACCAGTAAATTGTATTATGGTTTTCCCATTTTTATCTTGGGTTACCAGGACCAAACATACGGCTATAATGCGACGACTTGTAGTTCTTCTTATAGTCTAGGAGATTGGCTGGTCATAGGGGTTGGTAGCGAGGAAAATGCGGCAGACCAGATTAAACATTATCAGAAGTTCACAGTGAATATACCTGATGAGAGTTTCATGCTGGAGATGGAACAGGCTGGTTTTATTAGCCATCGAGAAAAGATTGCTAGACTTGGCCTAGATTTCCAACCTTCTAAACTGACACAAGCACCTATTTTGGATGCTTGTCCAGTCGTTCTGGATTGCCAGGTGGATCGAATTATTGAGGAAGATGGGATCTGCCATATCTTTGCTAAGATTGTAGATCGCCTTGCTAATCCTGGTTTACTAGATGACAAGGGACATTTTAAAAATGATCGCTTTGCACCGACTTACTTTATGGGAGATGGTCATAAGCGTGTCTATCGCTATCTAGATGACAGAGTCGACCCTATGGGAAGCTTCATCAAGAAAGCGAGGAAGAAGGATGACAAAAGCTGAATTGCCAGAACGAATCGAAACGAAGCGTCTGGTCTTACGAGTTCGAACAGTGGCGGATGTAGAGGATATTTATGCCTACGCTAGTCTCCCAGAAGTTTCTTACCCAGCAGGCTTTCCACCCGTTAAGACCTTGGAAGATGAGATTTATTATCTAGAGCATATCCTTCCTGAGCGTAATCAAAAAGACAATCTTCCAGCAGGCTATGGAATCGTGGTCAAAGGAACCGATAAGGTTATTGGCTCTGTTGACTTCAACCATCGCCACGAAGATGATGTGCTTGAAATTGGCTATACTTTGCACCCAGACTATTGGGGTCAAGGTTATGTACCAGAAGCAGCACATGTTTTGATTGACCTAGCTTTTAAAGAACTTGGTCTTCATAAGATAGAGCTGACTTGCTTTGGTTATAACCTGCAAAGTCAACGAGTAGCGGAAAAATTAGGCTTTACCCTCGAAGCTCGCATTCGAGACCGCAAAGATGCTCAAGGGAATCGCTGTGATGAGTTGAGGTATGGATTGCTTAGGAGTGAGTGGGAAGAACGAAAACATTAGTTGGACTGTTCGAAAATTTTCGAACAGTGGAGATTTACTAGTATTTGAGAGTAGGTGATAAATAGTGAAAGTGAGTCATATTATTACCCTGCTTAGTGGTGCGGGATTAGGCGCTATTTTGAGTGCAATTTTAGTTTTTGTCTCTAATAATAAGTCACGAAGTTTAGACTATATGAGCGAGGAACACCTTTATTATCGAAACCACTTAAGGACAATTATAAAAGATTTGTATTCGTTTAATAATCCTCAAAAACCATTGAATGAATTAAAGTTGTTATTGGATGCAAAAGGAAAGCGAGTAAGAAAGGTTGGTGGTAATTCAACTTATTTAAAGGATGGTCATATTTGGATACTGATCAATAAGATTGAGAGTAAACTAAAGAATAATGGCAAAGTGCCTAAGGAGTTAATTGATAAATTAATTTCTTATTCGGAATTACTATTAGATTATGAATTGAGTTCCAGTAGAAAAAAAGTAAGATATAAAGTCTTTGAGACGTTTGTTTTTATATCCTTAGTGTTGGGAACTGTGCTATTAATAATTTGGTTTATTAAACCCGATTGGAGAGATGTGAGTGGAAATGTTGTTTCACATTGGATACCGTTAGTATATATTGGCTTATGTTTGACTTCATTTTTCATATTCTATTTTTTAAGAGATTCTGTGAGATTGTCTTTTAGAAATGGAAATTCATTTCTTATGATTTTATTTATAATCTTTTATTTACTACCATTTTTTGGAATTAGTCAACGCTATAATGAGAACGCCATCGAAGTACTCTCTCATATATCTTTTCTAAAAAATATTGATAAGGATAAGTTCATCTTTATTATTCGTGGAGCGTTATTTATTTTAGAAATATTATTCTTGCTATTTAGTATAGACGATGAAAAAAGCCAATACATAGAGGAAATTCGAGCTGTAGAGAACGCTGATATTTTTGAGAATCTGTTGAAAATTAATAATGCAATTGATAATGAAGATGATTCATCTAATATTAGGAAGAATCACTATATTTGTTGCTTTCAAAAGTCTTTAGCTAAAAAAAATCCAAGGAAACTGGATGAAATGATAGTTGAAGAGGAATGGGAAAAAGTTATAAGCGATATACAAAAGGAAAACTTATGGAAAAAGAGCTTGTATAAAAAGGAGATTACTTATTTAGAGAAATACTTAAAAGATAAAAAGTAATTTTTCGAAATATAGTAATTAGAAGAGATTTCATATTATTTTCAAAAAAATTTGACTATTTGACTATTTAAGGTTACTTTAAATGTATAGTTATCAATTTATATGACCGTTCAAAATAATTTTGTTGCTAATTTTTTAAAACAATTATAAACATATATCGTAATTAAAGAAAGGACACACACATGTCTAAAGAACTTTCACCTAAATACAATCCAGCCGAGGTTGAGGCTGGTCGTTACCAAAAATGGCTTGACGAAGATGTTTTCAAGCCTTCAGGCGATAAAAAGGCGAAGCCTTATTCAATCGTTATTCCACCACCAAACGTAACTGGGAAACTTCACCTTGGTCACGCTTGGGATACAACTTTGCAAGATATCATCATCCGTCAAAAACGGATGCAAGGTTTTGATACGCTTTGGCTTCCTGGTATGGACCATGCTGGGATTGCCACTCAAGCTAAAGTAGAAGCCCGTTTGGCTGAGGATGGCATCTCTCGTTATGACCTTGGTCGTGAAAAATTCCTTGAGAAAGTCTGGGAATGGAAAGACGAATATGCGACGACTATCAAGGAACAATGGGGCAAGATGGGGCTCTCTGTAGACTATTCTCGTGAGCGTTTTACCCTTGATGAAGGGTTGTCAAAAGCTGTTCGTAAGGTCTTTGTAGAGCTCTACAAGAAGGGCTGGATCTACCGTGGTGAATTTATCATCAACTGGGATCCGAAAGCCCGTACAGCCCTTTCTGATATCGAGGTGATTCACAAGGATGTCGAAGGTGCCTTCTACCACATGAACTACATGTTGGAAGACGGTTCACGTGCCCTTGAAGTAGCAACGACACGTCCTGAGACTATGTTTGGGGATACTGCCGTAGCGGTTAACCCAAATGATGACCGTTATAAAGACTTGATTGGTAAAAATGTTATCTTGCCAATCTTGAACAAGCCAATCCCAATCGTTGGGAACGAACACGCAGACCCTGAGTTTGGTACTGGTGTGGTGAAGATCACACCTGCACACGACCCTAATGACTTCTTGGTTGGTCAACGTCATAACTTGCCACAAGTCAACGTCATGAACGATGATGGTACCATGAATGAGTTGGCTGGTGAATTCAACGGCATGGACCGCTTTGAAGCTCGTAAGGCTGTTATCAAGAAGTTAGAAGAAATTGGTGCCCTTGTTAAGATTGAGAAGATGACCCACTCAGTTGGTCACTCAGAGCGTACAGGGGTTATGGTTGAGCCACGCTTATCTACGCAATGGTTCGTCAAGATGGATCAATTGGCGAAAAATGCTATTGCTAACCAAGACACAGATGATAAGGTAGAATTCTACCCACCTCGTTTCAACGACACCTTCCTTCAATGGATGGAAAATGTCCATGATTGGGTCATCTCACGTCAGCTCTGGTGGGGTCACCAAATCCCTGCATGGTACAATGCTGAAGGTGAAATGTACGTTGGCGAAGAAGCGCCAGAAGGTGACGGATGGAAACAAGACGAAGATGTCTTGGATACGTGGTTTAGTTCAGCCCTTTGGCCATTCTCAACTATGGGCTGGCCTGATGTCGACTCAGAAGACTTCAAACGTTACTTCCCAACTTCAACCTTGGTAACAGGTTACGATATCATCTTCTTCTGGGTATCTCGTATGATCTTCCAATCATTGGAATTCACAGGACGCCAACCATTTAAGAATGTTCTTATCCACGGTCTCATTCGTGATGAGCAAGGACGTAAGATGTCGAAATCTCTCGGTAACGGGATTGACCCAATGGATGTCATTGAGAAATATGGTGCCGATGCCCTTCGTTGGTTCCTTTCAAACGGTTCTGCACCAGGTCAAGACGTGCGCTTCTCTTATGAGAAAATGGATGCGTCTTGGAACTTCATTAACAAGATTTGGAACATCTCTCGCTACATCCTCATGAATAATGAAGGATTGACCTTGGATGCGGCACGTGAAAATGTAGCTAAAGTGGCTGCTGGTCAAGCAGGAAACGTGACAGACCGCTGGATTCTCCACAACCTCAATGAAACCATCGGAAAAGTCACTGAAAACTTTGATAAGTTTGAATTCGGTGTGGCTGGTCACATCCTCTACAACTTCATCTGGGATGAGTTTGCGGACTGGTATGTTGAGTTGACTAAGGAAGTGCTTTACAGCGATAACGAGGACGAAAAAGTTATCACTCGTTCTGTCCTTCTTTACACCTTGGATCAAATCTTGCGTCTCCTTCACCCAATCATGCCATTCGTAACTGAAGAAATTTACGGTCAAATCTCTGAAGGAACGATCGTGATTGCGGAATACCCAGTGGTTCGTCCAGAATTTGAAAACGAAGAAGCAGCAGCTGGTGTAGAAGCTCTTAAAGATGTGATTCGTTCAGTACGTAACTCACGTGCAGAAGTGAACGTAGCGCCAAGTAAGCCAATCACTATCTTGATTAAGACAAGCGACAGCAAGCTTGATGCCTTCTTCAATGATAATGTCAACTACATCAAACGCTTCACAAACCCAGAACACTTGGAAATTGCAGCAGATGTAGAGGTACCTGATTTGGTTATGTCAAGCATCATCACAGGGGCAGAAATCTACTTGCCACTTGCTGACCTTCTCAATGTCGAAGAAGAATTGGCTCGTCTTGAAAAAGAATTAGCCAAATGGCAAAAAGAACTCGACATGGTTGGTAAAAAACTTAGCAACGAACGCTTCGTAGCTAATGCCAAACCAGAAGTTGTCCAAAAAGAACGCGACAAACAAGAAGATTACCAAGCTAAATACGATGCGACAGTCGTACGTATTGAAGAAATGAAGAAATTGGTGAAATAAAGAAAGAGACACGGCGGAATGCCGTGTTTTTTTACTTCGATTTGTGATAGAATTGTGATAATAAATTTCAATAGCTGAAAGAGAATTCATGAAATACATAGATTTATTTGCAGGTTCTGGTGGCTTATCCTTAGGCCTTTATAATGCAGGACTGCATGGTATATTTGCAGTAGAAAGAAATAAAGATGCTTTTAGTACTTTAAAATACAACTTAATTGAAAAAAGAAATCATTTTTTATGGCCGGACTGGCTTGAAATGAAAAATTGGGATATAAATGAACTTATAGAAGTACATAGTAAGGAACTTGCTAAATTAAATGGTTCCGTTGATTTAGTTGTGGGGGGGCCACCATGTCAAGGATTTTCCATGGCAGGAAAGAGAAAAAAAGATGACGTCCGAAATCAATTAATGCATTCGTATATTGAGTTTATCAAATTAGTTCAACCCACTATGTTATTTTTTGAAAATGTTCAAGGATTTACTGTAGGTTTTAAGAGCCATAAGGATAAACAAAAATATTCTGATATTCTTGTTTCAGAATTACATGAATTAGGTTATAACTTAGACTATAAAATTGTTACAATGTCAGAATATGGTGTTCCTCAAAATAGGAAACGATTTATTCTATTTGCATCAAAAAATGGAGTTTATGAGATATTTTTTGATGAATTATTTAAAAATAGAGATTGTTTTTTAAGGGATAGAGGACTAAAGATTCCAATTACAATTTCTCAAGCTATTAATGATTTGAAAAAAAGTTATGGAGAAGTCGATAGTAAAGATACTAAGGGATTTAAAAATGGAAAGTATGGCCGAGTAACATCATCATACCAGAAATTAATGAGAAAAAATATTGAACGAGGAGTTTTCCCTGATAGTCATCGATTCGCAAAACATAAAAGTGAAACAATAGATTTATTTAAACGTTTAATGACTGCTTCTGAAAAGAGTATACGAATTACACCATCTATGAATCTAGTTGAGGGTTTAAAGAAGCGTGGAGTAACTCCTTTAAAAAAGAATTCGATTTGTAATACGCTTACATCTATTCCTGATGATTATATTCATTATGAAGAGCCTAGAATCATGACAGTTAGAGAACACGCTAGAATCCAAAGTTTTCCAGACGATTATGAATTCAAGGGATCGTATACTACAGGTGGTGAACGACGAAAAACGGATGTTCCTCGATACACTCAAGTTGCTAACGCTGTTCCACCTTTGTTTGCGGAGCAAGTTGGAGAAATCCTTTTGAAAATCTCTGAATAAGGAGTTAAGATGGAAGAAAAATTACACTTTAAAGTAAGTTCAGGCTTAAAGAATATAATTGGTAAAGATCTGATTACAAACGAATTAGTAGCTATCTTTGAGTTGGTAAAAAATGGTTATGATGCTGATGCAACAGAAATAAATCTTATTATAAACAGTTATGAAAATTACATCATAATTCAGGACAACGGTAAGGGAATGAATCGTGATGATATTGAAAATAAATGGCTGTTTGTTGCTCATTCAGAAAAAAAAGATAGCGATAAGGTATATGCTGGTTCCAAAGGAATAGGTCGTTTTTCTTGTGACAGATTAGGAACTAATCTTAAGCTTATCAGTCATAAAGATGGTGAAGTTAGTGAACTAAAAATTGACTGGGGTGAGTTTGAAAAGGATTCCCTAAAAAAATTTGAAGAGTTAGATGTCACATATACTAGCTTAGATGTAGTCGAAGATAGATTTATTCAAAAATCAGGGACTATATTAACCATCTCTAACTTGAGGGATGGTTGGGGTTTAAATAGAATTAAAAAGGTTATAAAAGCTCTTCAAAGACTTGTAAATCCATTTGTGGATGATGGTAAAACAAAGATTAATGTTAAGTACATTTCATCTTCGTCAGGCATTGCTGAATTAGATGAATATATTAGCAATGATATTGTTACAGTATTAGATAAAAAAACTATATATATTGAGTGTGATATAAAAGAAACAGAAATTAGCATTACCTTATACGATAAGGAAAAGATAATTTACTCTTTTAAAATTGAGAATAATACAATCTTAAAAGATATTTACTTCAAAATTTATTATTTAAGTACAGCAGCAAAGAACAATTTTACAAGAATAATGAAAACTGAACCGAAAAATTATGGATCTATTTTCTTGTATAAGAATAATTTTAGAATTTTCCCATATGGAGAAGTTGATTTTGATGCCTTTGGTCTAAACCTACGTAAAACACAAGGTTTTAATCGATATTTAGGACATAGGGAACTGCTCGGGTGGATTAATATAACAGATTCTGAAAATCATTTTAATGAAGTTACATCACGTGATAGAGGATTTGTTACTAATTCTTATACTTTAGAATTTGAAAAAGTATATATGGAACTTGTTCACAGACCATTAGAATCCTATATGCAATTAACAAGGTTTGGAAATAGTGATATTGATGAGATTGAAACCGATGACACTGATGCTATCCAAAAGCTAATTCAAAGATTTAAAAAGTACAAGTTTACCGTTTCTCCGAAATATTATGAACTCCCTAAAATTGCTCAGCCATTAGAAAAAAAATTTGAACTGCTTGATGATGTGAATACAAGTACTTCAGAAAAAAAGAAACTTCAAAAAAGTTTGAAACAGGCTGCTGTTGAACTAAGGAAAGAGAATCGAGAGGTAAAAAAAGAAAAACAAAGAATTTATAAAGAGAATAGTAGATTAAAAAATGAAATCGAGATTAAGGAAAAAATAATCTTAAATGAAAAGCCAGCACGTCAAGATATGCTTTTTCATGAATTAGGAAAAGCTGGTAAAGAACTAACAGCCACTTTACAGAAAATGATTAGGCTTATGACACCAGAAGAGTATGAAAAATTTTCAGACTCAATATATAAAATTAGAAGAACATCTGATAAATTATCATCAATAAAAAAACAAATATTACGATTAAATTTTGAATCCTTTAGTAATCTTGAAAATATAGAATTGAAGTCATACTTAAAAAGCTATGTTGATAATCTAATCGATGATACAGTGAAATTAAATGTTAGCTTGGGAATTGGAGAACTATATCAAAGCATAAATGTTTATGATTTTGGTACTTTACTTGATAATTTAATAATTAATGCTCAAGATCGTAATGCAAAAGATATACATATTTTCTTTGATGAGGATAATAAAATCATGCACTTTACTTCAGATACAGGGCCTATTGATATTGAACCTATTGAAAATATATTTAACATTGGAGTAACCTCAAAGAGAAGAGGCACAGGGTTAGGTATGTATATCTGCCAACAAATTTGTAAAGATTTTAATTGGGAGATATCAGTTCAGCAACTAAAAAATAACGTTGTCGATTTTCAAATTAAGTTTAGTGAGGTTTAAATTGAGACAAGAAATAAATATTCTGTGGTTAGAGGATGATTTACTATCAGATGCACATAGCAATAGAAAAGAGCTTGTAGAAGAAATCTTAGGTGACAAAGGTTATGAGGCTCGAATTGTTGAACTTAGAACATTTGGAGAAGCAAAAATAGAGTTAGACTCTGTTAAAAGATATGACTTCTTTATTTCAGATTTTAACTTAGATTCATCTGAAACTGGTTTGAATTACCTAGAGGAAATAAGATATAAGAATGGCTTCAAACAATTTGTTATTTTGTATTCTAATAATGATTATAGTACTATAAAATCAGATGTTATCAATATTCTACAACAAAAGAATCTAGATATTTTTTCAAATTTTACTTTCTTTTCTGTTTCTGATAGTTTAGAAGAAAAACATTTTGAAGATGCAATTGATGTTATTCTTTGTCGGTGGGACGAATTAAATGCAATTCGTGGGAGATTCATGTGTGAAAATGCAGAAATAGAACATTTGTTACGTGAAAAATTAAATGATGATAATCAAAATCATTCTTATAGAAAATTATTTGACGATTTTTTTAGAGAAAAAGTTAATCTAAGAAGGCCAAACTTGTCAAATGATAAAAAAAGTGAGTATAGGCGTTTAAAACAAAGATGGTCTGAATTGATTGATAAAAGAAATGCTCTCGCTCATGTGGAAGAAGGATTTACATCTGAGGAAGGATACTATATTTGTTCGCTTAAAGATTCCACTATAAAAATTATGGAAAGTAACTTGGATGAAGAGCGTCGGAACTTAGTATCTTTGAAAAAAGATATAATAGATTTTTTGAGTAAAACCTACTATTAATTTTTAGAAAGTAAGCTATTCCAGAATGATTCCCTAAGTTCGAGCTGACCTGAGAAGTACAACTTTTCAGCTTTCTTTAAGCAACCCAAACTATACTATAATCATCCTAATAAGTATTGCTGAACTTGGTTCAGTAGCACTCACAGACCTTGACTTTAAGTCAGACAGTGAATCTTTCTTTTTTCATAAATCTCCCAATAAGTCTAGCCCTCGGTGGTTAGGCTTTTTTTGAAATAATAGATGAAGTTTCATTAAAAAGGCAAACACTTACATAGGTAAAATGAAAACGTTAGGCAAAGTCAGTGAAAACGTCTAAAAAACCAGTAATTCGTTGACTTTCGTAGAAAATAGGACTAAAATAACAGGGTAAAAAAATTTAAAAGGAGAATTCTACTATGAGTTTAACTATCTTAGGCCTCGGTTTGGCCGTTATGGGTGTATCTATCGGTGAGGGTATCCTCGTTGCCAATATCGCTAAAGCTGCAGCTCGCCAACCTGAGATGTTTAGCAAACTTCAAACATTGAT
>OFDA01000521.1_pt1 | contig 11665 bp, 10 predicted proteins | sample 1520921 | NCBI WGS metagenome assembly OFDA01 (sample SAMEA2699028, study PRJEB24076) | metagenome
TCTATGTAAATTTTAAATCTACATTTAGTTAAATATAATATTAGTATTTTGGGGGACATATGAACTGGAAACGCTTGGCTTTATGCGCAATGTTGGGGATTACAGTACTTAGTACAACAGCATGTAGTACCAAAACTGGGGAGCAACCACAAGGTAATACTGTGAAAGCAGAAACTGTGGCGATGCCTAATTTTACGAATGCGCCAATTGCAGATGAATATGCTATTTTTGATACAAACTATGGTCAATTTAAGGTTCGTTTGTTAGGGTCTAAAGCGCCGATTACGGTCAAAAATTTTGATTATCTCGTGAAAAAAGGCTTCTACAATGGTGTAACATTTCACCGCGTTATCGAAGGCTTTATGATTCAAGGTGGAGATCCTGATGGCACAGGTGCCGGTGGACCGGGCTATACAATTCCTGATGAATTCTCCAATGATTTACATTTCAATAAAATGGGCGTTCTTGCCATGGCAAACCGTGGCCCTAATACAGGAGGCTCTCAATTTTTCATTACCTTGGGACCTACGGATTGGTTAGATAATAAACACACCATCTTTGGTACTGTAGTACAAGGCATGGATGTAGTTGAAAAAATCGGCAAGGTTAAAACCGGTCGCAATGATAAGCCAGTAGAACCAGTAATCATCAATACCATTACATTGGAGCCGATTACTGATGATGCGAAAAATGGCAAATAAGAAAAGTACTTCTCAAGAGTCTCTTTCTGGTGAATGCGCATCTACACAAGAGGTACAAGGTATAATTGTAGATTGTGATACAATCTTGAACGACGCTAGTGTTCAAGGCGATGAATCAAAAGAAATGCACTATATTTACTTAGTGCGTTGCTCTGATGATTCTTTGTATTGTGGATGGACTACAGATCTCAAACGTCGAATAGATGCTCACAATGGACATATCCCAGGCGGTGCAAAATATACGCGAGGACGTCGTCCTGTGACCTTGGTATATGCTGAAAGCTTTCACCAAAAACAAGAAGCACAACGCAGGGAATATGCTATTAAACGGATGACGAAGACTAAGAAATTGAGACTCATTAAGGGTGCAAAATAGTCCTTGATTATGGTATAATATGATGATTAATTACTACCACGGAGGTTGAAAATGAAGCGGGTTCTAGTGTCCGTAAAGAGTGTACAACGAGATATGGATGGCAAGGATACCGTAGTGGAACTGATTTCCCCAGGTACGTCACATGAAAAAGGTAATGCTCAATATGTGCGTTATGAAGAATCTAGTGTGACTGGATTGGATGGGGTTAAGACGACCATTAAAATTCATGATGATTCTATCGTGTTGCTCCGAACAGGGGCTGTCAATATGCGTCATCAATACGTCCGTGGTGAAGAACGTGAAGCCGTATATGAAACACCATATGGTGATTTACATATGGCTGTAAATACTCATGAATTAACAGTAGACTTTCATGATGGCGTAGGTCATGTTCATTTAGGATATGATATTTCCGTTGAAGGTGAATGGCAATTTTATAATCAGTTAGATATAGACGTGCGGGAGGATATAGAGCATGGACATGAAGGAAATCCTGAAATCGGGGATTGAACAGGCATTACAAGATACGATTAACAGCGGTGATTTGCCGGCTGGGGAATATCCAGAAATCGTTCTCGAAGTGCCACCTCAAAAGGAATTCGGTGATTTTTCTACAAACATCGCTATGCAATCCGCTCGTGTAGCTCGTCAAAATCCTCGAGCCATTGCTGAAGCTTTGATTAGTCATATGAATTTTGATTGGCTTGAACGTGCTGAGGTTGCCGGCGCAGGTTTTATTAATTTCTTTTTGAAATCTGATATGGTGTACGATACGTTAAAAGCCATTTTGAATGCTGGTACTGAGTATGGTGTTCAACCATTGCGTGCGCGCGATACAATTCAAGTAGAGTACGTAAGTGCAAACCCAACAGGTCCATTGCATGTTGGTCATGGTCGCGGTGCTGCGTACGGTAGTGCTCTTGTAAACTTGTTACGTGCAGCGGGTTATAATGTACAATCCGAGTACTATATCAATGATGCAGGTAATCAAATCGACAACATGGCTATTTCCATTGAGTACCGTTTCCAAGAGTTACAAGGTGCTACATTAGTATTCCCACCTAAACGCAATGAAGACGGTTCTATGCCTGAGTTCGATATTCCAGAAGGGGCTTTAGTGTTCCCTGAAAATGGCTATCGTGGCCCAGATATTATTGAAACAGCGAAAGCGATTGCAGAACGCGAAGGCTTTGATAAATTAAATGCTATGAACGAAGCAGATCGTGTAGCCTTGTTTAAGGAAGAGGGCTTAAAAGAAAAATTAGCTCGCTTAGAGGAAACATTAAGAAACTTCCGCGTTACTTTTGATAATTGGTTCTCTGAACGTACAGTTCATGAAACGGATGAGATTCATCATTCCGTAGAGGCATTAAAGGCCCTTGGCAAAGTTTATGAAAAAAACGGTGCTTTATGGTTAAAATCTACTGATTATGGTGATGATAAAGACCGCGTAGTTATTCGTGATAATGGGGTTCCTACATATTTGGCGGCAGATATTGCGTATCATCGCAATAAATTTGATCGTGGCTTTAAAGAAATGATTGATATTTGGGGCGCTGACCATCATGGCTATGTATGTCGTGTAAAAGCGGCTATGGCGGCATTTGGTTATGACCCTGATAAATTAACAGTATTGTTATTACAAATGGTAGCATTGTTCCGTGACGGACAACTTGTTAAATTGTCTAAACGTAGTGGTGATAGCGTTACATTAGATGAATTGATTGAAGAGGTTGGCGTAGATGCGTCTCGCTATTTCTTCTTGATGCGTTCCTTAGACAGCCAACTTGATTTCGATATTAACTTGGCAAAATCTCGCAGTAATGACAACCCGGTGTATTATATCCAATATGCTCATGCTCGTATTCACAGCATTTACAACCAAGTGCGTGAAGCTGGCATCGCATTTGGCGATTATAGTGAAACTGATTTCACAACACTTACAAGTGAAATGGAATTAGAATTAATTAAGAAATTAGCTGAATATCCGGAAGAGGTCGTTCAAGCTGCTGAACATCGTGCACCTCATCGTATTGCTCGGTACTTATACGATTTGGCAAGCATGTTCCATTCATTCTACCGTCAAGGTCGTATCATTGGCGTAGATCCAGCGTTGCAACAAGCTCGTCTTGGATTAATCACAGCGATTGCCCTCGTTCTTCGTCAAGGCTTGGGTATTTTAGGTATTTCCGCTCCGGAAAAAATGTAATAGGTGGGAGGCATCATGGCAACTAAGTATATTTTCGTAACTGGCGGCGTTGTTTCTTCTCTTGGAAAGGGGATTACAGCAGCATCTTTGGGTCGCTTACTAAAAAACCGCGGTTTCAATGTAACGATTCAAAAATTTGATCCATACATTAATATCGATCCTGGTACGATGAGCCCTTACCAACATGGTGAAGTATTCGTAACAGATGACGGCGCCGAAACGGACCTTGATTTGGGGCATTATGAACGCTTTATCGATATTAACCTTAGCAAACGTTCTAATATTACAGCTGGTAAAGTATATTGGTCTGTAATCAATAAAGAACGCAAAGGTGATTACCTAGGTAGCACTGTACAAGTAATTCCACATATTACAAATGAAATTAAACAAAATGTTTACCGTGTAGGTAAAGAGGATAATGCTGATGTAGTTATCACTGAAATCGGCGGTACTGTAGGTGATATTGAAAGCTTGCCATTTATGGAAGCTATTCGCCAGGTGAAAAAAGAAGTAGGCCGTAACGATGTACTTTACATTCACGTTACGTTAGTGCCTTACATCAATGCCGCAGGCGAGTTGAAAACAAAACCTACACAACATAGTGTAAAAGAATTGCGTAGCATTGGTATTCAACCAGATATTTTGGTATGTCGTAGTGAGAAACATATCTCTGATGATATGAAAGAAAAACTTGCTTTGTTCTGCGACGTAGAACCTGAAGCAGTTATTGAAAATCAAACTTGTAGCTCTATCTATGAAGTGCCATTGATGATGCAAGATCAAGGTCTTGATGATATTGTTATCAAAAAGTTAGGTCTTGAAGATCGTCCATGTGATATGACTGCATGGAAAGAAATGGTTCATAAGATCTTGAATCCTAATAAAGATATTATAGTTGCTATCGTTGGTAAATATGTAGCGTTGCATGATGCGTATTTATCCGTAGTTGAAGCTCTAGATCATGCTGGTATTGCTACAGGTACTAAAGTGAATATTCGTTGGATTGACTCTGAAGAACTTGATGATACTTCTGTAGATCCTAAAGAGGTATTTGAAGGTGTTGAAGGTATCATCGTGCCTGGTGGCTTTGGTTCCCGTGGTGTAGAAGGTAAAATTCGCACAATCCAATACGCTCGTGAAAACAATATTCCATATCTTGGCCTATGCCTTGGCATGCAATCTGCAGTAATGGAATTTGCTCGTAACGTATGTGGCATGGAAGGAGCAACCTCTAGCGAATTCGATGAAAATGCTAAGTACAAAGTAATTGACTTGATGAGTGATCAAGTTGATGTAGATAAAAAAGGCGGTACAATGCGCCTAGGTATCTATCCATGCAAAGTGGAAGCCGGTACGAAAACTCACGAAGCTTATGGGGAAGATTTGATTTATGAACGTCATCGTCATCGCTATGAGTTCAACAATGAATACCGTCAACAATTGACTGATGCAGGCCTTGTAATTTCCGGTACATCTCCAGATGGCCGTCTTGTTGAAAGTATTGAAGTAAAAAATCATCCATTCTTTATTGGTACACAAGCACATCCAGAACTTAAATCTCGCCCAAATAATGCACACCCATTATTCCGTGGTTTCGTAGATGCAATCTTAGAACTAAAAAAATAGATTAAAGCGATGGGATCTATTTTATCTATTATAGGTTTATTTATATTAGCTGCACTCAAACTAGAGCAGTTTGTATATGGTAAATCGGGAAAAGAACAATCTACAACTGGTCACATAGCACGAAGAGGGCTTGCTAATATAGCAGGTTTAATAGCTTTTGATCACGCTACTGTGAACAGTAAGTCTGTTGTAGTACGTAAAAAGAAGAAAGATGCTCAGAAATGAGCATCTTTCTTCTTTTTTTGCTTACATCGAAAAAAGTTGGGAAAATATATCGATAAATTTAAAAATAACGCTTGCAATATTGAATGATATTTGTTATTATATAGACAAAGATAGATATAGATATGGTGTTAAGTACACCAATATAAATATATTCGTTAAATATGGAACTCAAATAAGGAGGACATAACATGTCTATTATTGGTAAACAACTTCCTGAATTTACACTTGATGCTTTCAAAAAACCTGAATTGGTAAAAGTTAGCACTGCAGACGTGTTGGGTAAATGGTCTATATTCGTATTCTATCCAGCAGACTTTACATTCGTATGCCCTACTGAGTTGGAAGACGTACAAAACTCTTATGCAGAGTTGAAAGAATTGGGTTGCGAAGTTTACTCCGTATCTTGTGACTCCGAATTCGTTCACAAAGCATGGTCTGATGCTTCTCCAAGCATCAATAAAATCGAGTACTACATGTTAGCTGACAAAAAACATGAATTGGCTGACTTCTTCGATGTATTCCAAGAAGAATCTGCTATGGCTTACCGTGGTACATTCGTAGTAGATCCAGAAGGCTTCGTGCGTACAGCAGAAATTCATGATATGGGTATCGGCCGTTCCGCTGAAGAATTGGTTCGCAAAGTACAAGCTGCTCAATTCGTAGCTAAACATGGCGATCAAGTGTGCCCTGCACGTTGGAAGCCAGGTAAAGACACTTTGAAACCAGGTCTTGATCTTGTAGGTAAAATCTAATTAAGAAACTTATACTTAAATGCTAGAGTAATCTAGATAACTCCTCAAATGACATAAACACGGGCGCGCATCGTTTTCCTGACGATACGGTAAGTCCCAATACCAGATGAACCCTCTCCAATTCATCATGGTAAACCTCATATAACAAACTACAAACTATACGCAAAAGGACTGGTCTTCGGGCTGGTCCTTTTGTGTTGTTAATATCCCTTTATAAAAGTAGGAAATAAGTTCTTGCATTTTTATAGTGAGTGGTCTATAATGAAATTAATTCCTATTAATATGAAAGGTTTTATAAATAGCTTTATAAATATAATATAAGCACTTTTTAATATGGGTGTGTTTAACACTAACGTTTACAAAGAAAGGCAAGATATATGAGGATTTCCACAAAAGGTCGTTATGCATTGATGGTTCTCATCGATTTGGCAGAGCAAGGGCAAGATAAACCAGTTTCCTTGCGATCTGTGGCAGAACGACAAGGCATATCTGAAAAATACCTAGAAGGTATCGTAGCTCGTTTAGGCGCTGCTAACCTAGTGGATAGTATCCGCGGTAAATACGGCGGATATCGATTGTCTAAAAGCCCTAAGGAGTACACAATTATTGAAATATTGCTTGCTACTGAGGAATCGATGGCTATCATATCTACCCTTGATGAAGGGGTGAGTACTGATACAGTAATCAACGAACGCACCGTTGGTTTCTGGGCAGGCTTACAAAACTATATTCATGATTATTTAGAAAACGTAACCCTACAAGATGTAATTGATGGGACTTACGCAAAACTCGATACAAAATATGATAATTGGGATGGTTCTATTTAATAAGGAGTGACCACTATGTCTAAAATTGCAAAATCTTTTGTTGAATTAATTGGTAAAACACCATTATTAGCTGCTACACGTTTTGGTAAAAAATATGGTGCAAACGCTAATATTTTCGCAAAATTGGAATACTTTAACCCAGGAGGTTCCGTAAAAGACCGTATCGCAGCAGCAATCATTCAAGCTGCAGTTGAATCTGGTGAATTACAACCAGGCGGCACAATCGTAGAAGCTACATCTGGTAATACTGGTATTGGCTTGTCTGCTGTAGGTGCTGCGCTTGGCTATAAAGTTGTAATCGTAATGCCTGAAACAATGTCCATTGAACGCCGTAAATTAATGCTTGGTTATGGTGCTCAGCTCGTATTGACTGACGGTTCTCTTGGTATGAAAGGCGCTATTGCTAAAGCTAAGGAAATCGTAACGGCTACATCCGGTGCTATTGAAGCAGGTCAGTTCGTAAATCAAGCTAATCCTGCAATTCACTACAGAACAACTGGTCCTGAAATCTGGCAAGATACTGATGGTACCGTAGATATCTACGTATCTGGTGTTGGTACAGGCGGTACGTTGACAGGTGCAGGTCGCTACTTGAAAGAACAAAACCCTGATGTACATGTGGTTGCCGTAGAACCAGTAGATTCTCCTGTATTGTCTAATGGTAAACCAGGCCCTCATAAAATCCAAGGTTTAGGTGCTGGCTTCATTCCAGATACATTGGATACTAACATTTACGATGAAGTAATCCAAGTTTCTAACGAGGATGCTTTTGCTACATCTCAAGCCTTCGGTCACACAGAAGGTGTATTGGTAGGTATTTCCTCTGGTGCTGCGCTTTGGGCGGCTCAAGAAATGGCAAAACGCCCTGAAAATAAAGGCAAAAATATTGTAGTAATTCTCCCTGATACAGGCGAACGCTACTTATCTACAGCTTTATTCCCTGAAGTTTAATCACCTATCATGGTGAAAGCATAACAGTTGCTTTCTACTGGCTCAAACACATGGATGTTTCCCTGTATTTTACAGGGAGCATCCTTTTTTTCTGAATTCATTTGTTATTGTAATAGGTAATGTACTGAGTAGATAATAGTGCAGATTATTGATAGTGGGAGAGGGTCTTTTACAATAATATTTATTATTGAATACACAAAAAAATTTATAATTGTATATAAAAAAGGAGCTACTAGGTAGCTCCTTTAGCATTTTGGTATGTATTTAATTGTAATTATCTACCGTTTTTAACAATATTATCCATCCAGTTGAATAATTCTTCTAGATCGTAATCACCAGAATGATCTACATCAAATGGTGTTGCCATATCTACTCTGTACCCAAGGTCTTGAGCACGCGTACCTACGATTAAAGGAATTGCAACAGATGTATTGCTGTCAGCTGTGCCGTAACGGATACGATAGAATCGTGCATTTGTCGCAGCTGGAGAACCGAGATAGTTCATTGGGTTCATCATAGTAACAATCTTAGCATTTTCTACGTATACATCTTGATTAGTAGTTGTATCGTGTAATGCAGCAGTAATTGTAAAGTGATTATTATCTGTAGTACTTGTACCAAATAGACTGTTTTCACCAGTATCATTGGAGCGGGAGTCAAAGGCGCCTGGCGCTTTAGAACGGCTTACAAAGTGGTTATATGCTTCCCAGTTAATGTCTTTGATAGTCCCTGTTTTATTATCACGTACAAGGTATGTATGCTTAGATAAATCAGTACCTTTAGCTTGTGCTTTATTAGCAGCAGCAACGATAAATTCTTTTACATAATTTTTGAAAGTACCATTACCATTCTTATCGAGTTTTAGAACACGACCTAGAGAGTCACGTAATTGTAAGTTATTTACGTAATCAGGGAAGTGTTCACTAAGCATTTTGGAGTATGCTAGATCGTCTGCATTCAAGTTTACACGTTGCATTGTGCGTTGTGGTTGAGCAGGAGTACCGCCTACATTGGCTTGTGGTAATTCACCTGGGGACATAGTCACTTTATTAAAGGACGAAATGCCGTTATAACTCCATTCGTAAGCCATATCAGCTGCATCGAGGTTAGTGATAGGGGCATACGCAGATACTGCGTATACATTAGTTGCCGCGGTAGCTGCACCTAATGCTTGTAAATATGGTTGGAAGTCGGAGCTGTTACCAGTTGCACCTTGTAACAAGGATACACCACCGCCTGCACTTGTACCATTTGTGATAATGCGGTTTGCATTACCTGGCATAGCGGAATCGTTGGCGTGTAAGTAGGCTGTAGCCGCTTGTAAGTCAACGATTACTGCAGGGGCCTTACCGATGAAGTTGCCATCGGAAGCTTTATTGGTACGACCACGTGTAGCAGGGGAAGCTACTACATAACCACGGGATAATGCGTAAAGAACACTGTTAGGTTTACCATTTTCCGTTTTTGGAGTCATAGCTTGACTTGGCATATAACCGCCTACCGCATTTGGCATGAAGATAGGGGCTGTTTGGGTGTTGTAACCGTTGATAGTGCCGTTGTTGAAATATTCCTCTGGTACATAAATGTTCATGTATTGCTGATCTATGTCGATTGGATTAGCCACGTAAGGGATGTACTCGAAGGCACGATATTTGATTTCCTTATTATCTACTGTCGTAGACATAGATTCGTAATTTTTCGCGTCAAAGGCAAGGCTAATTTTTGCAGATGCATTGGCTTGCAATGGTGGATCCATTGGTTGGGAAAGAATATTTTTCTCTTCTGTTACAGAAGAGCCTTTTGTAGAGGCTGTATTACGAGCATCTACATAAGATTGCGGTAATTTACTTTCTTGAACCTGTTTAGTCTCTGCCTCAGATTTAGCTTTTGCTTCGGCTTCAGATTCAGCTTTAGCTTTTGCCTCGGCTTCAGCCTGCGCTTTAGCTGCAGCATCTGCTTCTGCTTTAGCTTTTGCCTCGGCTTCTGCCTGAGCTTTAGCAGCAGCATCTGCTTTAGCTTTTGCCTCAGCTTCAGCTTGCGCTTTAGCAGCAGCGTCCGCTTCTGCTTTAGCTTTTGCCTCTGCTTCAGCCCGAGCTTTAGCTGCAGCTGCCGCTTCTTCTTTTGCTAGTTGTTCAGCAGCTAAACGTTCTTGTTCTTCTTGGATCGCAGCTTGTCTTGCAAGTTCCGCTTGTTTAGCAGCAATACGTTCTTGTTCCGCTTTTATAGCAGCTTCGCGTTCAGCTTTAGCTTTCTCGGCCGCGATACGCTCTTGTTCAGCTTTTAAAGCGGCTTGCCGTTGAGCCTCAGCTTGTTGAGCCGCAATACGTTCTTGTTCTGCTTTAATAGCTGCTTGCCGTTCTGCTTCAGCTTTAGCGGCAGCTTCAGCACGTTGGCGAGCTGCTTCTTCAGCCGCTAAGCGTTCTTCTTCAGCCTGTTGAGCGAGGATACGCTCACGTTCAGCTTTTAAAGCCGCTTGGCGTTGAGCTTCAGCTTGTTGAGCAGCGATACGTTCTTGTTCTGCTTTAATAGCAGCTTGGCGTTGAGCCTCGGCTTGTTGAGCTACCACACGTTCTTGTTCCGCTCTAATAGCAGCTTGTCGTTGAGCCTCGGCTTGTTGAGCGGCGATACGTTCCTGTTCAGCTCTAATAGCTGCTTGACGTTGCGCCTCGGCTTGTTGAGCGGCGATACGTTCCTGTTCAGCTCTAATAGCCGCTTGACGTTGAGCTTCAGCTTGTTGAGCTGCCGCCATACGCTCTTGTTCAGCGCGTAAAGCTTCTTGTCGTTGCGCCTCAGCTTGTTGAGCGGCGATACGTTCCTGTTCAGCTCTAATAGCCGCTTGACGTTGCTCCTCGGCTTGTTGAGCGACGATACGTTCTTGCTCTGCTCTAATAGCCGCTTGACGTTGCGCCTCGGCTTGTTGAGCCGCTAAACGTTCTTGATTTGCTTGTTGCTCAGCAATACGGCGTTGTTCCTCTTGGATACGGATGCGTTCTAGCTCAGCCGCTTGACGGCGTTCTTCTGCAATACGAGCTTGCTCAGCTTGTTGAGCCGCAATACGTTCCTGTTCAGCACGTAAAGCCGCTTGTCGTTGTGCCTCGGTTTGCTGAGCTACCACACGTTCTTGTTCCGCCCGCAAAGCTTCTTGCCGTTGTGCTTCTGCTTGTTGTTGTGCTTGTAGTGCTGCTTGCCGTTGAGCTTCAGCTTGTTTTTGAGCGAGTTGTTGTTGATCAACTTGTGATACATTTTCTTGTTGAGCTGCTTCTTCCGCGGCTAGTTGAGCTAAACGTTCACGCTCAGCACGTTGAATATCGCGAATTGTAAGTCTTTGTTTGGCTACCACGGCTTTTGTTACTGTAGTATTAGATACAGTTAATGGCGCTATGGATTCTTGTTGAATAACAACAGGCGTACGCTGTACTTGTGTAGTTTGTACTTGTTGCTTACCATCTACTGGTTTCTCTACAGTAACAGGTTCAGTTTTTCGCTGTACATTTATCAAGCTGTGCATTGCTAATGTAGGTTCCATGACAGCCTTTGTATCTTTATTGACAACATACTGAGGTTGAGTTTGAACCTGTTGTTGAGATTGCATTGGTACTACTTGTTGCGGTACTGCTTGTAATGGTGTAACTTGTTGAGTTTGTATAGGGCTAACCGTTGCTGGTTGCATCACGTAGGATGGTTGAGGTTGTGCCATCGGTGGTGCTTGTTGTTGTACAATGGTGGCTGGTTGTGGTGTAGTTGGTAAGACTGGCTGAGTTGCCATTGGTTTCACGACTGGAGTTGCTACACTTGTAGTACTTTGTGTCGTTGATTCAGCACTGGTACTCGTACCTACTAAATCATTCATGTTAAGTGTAGGCTCTGCATGGGCAACACCACCCAGCGCAGCTGCGGCAAGAAATGCAGCAGTAACCTTACAATTTTTGGATGATTTCATGAATTAGTTCTCCGAACTAGATTTCTAATAATAATTTATAATTTTAAAGTTAATTAAT
>OFDA01000523.1_pt1 | contig 11646 bp, 13 predicted proteins | sample 1520921 | NCBI WGS metagenome assembly OFDA01 (sample SAMEA2699028, study PRJEB24076) | metagenome
TCTCGCCGGGAACGGAAATCGCTTGGACTTTGATGTTATTCTCGCCAAGTGCGTCAGCGATCCATTTACCGGTCTGACCTGCAAGAACAGCGATGGCGGTAGACTCTCCGCCCAGCTTAGCGATAACCTTGGAGACGTTGATGCCCTTGCCGCCCGCGTCCCGCCTGAGCCACGTGATGCGATTTACCTGGTCAACGGCAAAGTTTGGCACCTGGACGGTCTTGTCCAGGGCGGGGTTGAGCGTGACGGTGTAAATGCTGGGCATAGTCGCTCCTCGGTTTGCGGCGTCGCCAAGATGGCGGCGCTTGAATGGCACCGCCAGGCGACGCAAGTTATCTACGCTGATAATACTTCAGTTTCGGCAAAAAAGTAACCGCGGACAGCGTTGTTACGCGCATATCCGCGGTCTTTTCTGGCGAGAAACCCGGCGCACTCGCGGCCCGTCCTGGACTCCGCGTCGTCCGGCGCACTCGCGGCCCGCTCTGGACCCGCGCCGCCCCGGGCGAGCCGTCAGCGCTTACTTGCTGTCAGCGCTCTTGAACTGGTCGAGAGCCCAAGCGTACGCAGTTGGAGCAACCCTGGACCAGTACTTCCAGTTGTGGTTGTCGCCGGAGTCGCGCTGGTAATCAACGTTGATACCAGCATTTTTGAGCTGCTCAACAAAGGCGTCGACGTCAGCAACAGGCACTACGCCGTCGTCGGAAGTTGTTGCCACAAAGAAAGAAACCTGGCTTGGATCAACCTCACCAAGATACTGAGTGGGGAACAGCTGCTTGTACAGATCCCATGACCAGCTGGTGGTTCCGTCGCTAAAGGCGTGCTGAGACGTGTAAATAAAGTTGTCGTCAGCAAGTGTGGTCCAAACAGAAGGCGAGAGCAGAATGCCCTTGCTAAAGTAATCGGAGTGGTGCAAAACAAATCGTGCTGCACCATAACCGCCCATAGAAATGCCGCCGATTGCGTGATCTTTGCGATCTTTTGATACGCGATACGTGCTCTCAATGTAAGGTACCAGGTCGTTCATGATGGCAGATTCCATCTTGAGGCCGCGGTCAGCTGAGTCAATGTAGAAGCTGTTAAAGCCGTCGACAAAGACTACGATAGCTCCCTGACCAGCGGTTTGAATAGCTTCGTCAAGCATGGCGGACGAATCAAAGCGCTCCAGCAGATTGCGATGATTGCCATACAGTCCATGCAGCATATATACAACAGGGTAGGTCTTATCGGGATTGGACTCGTAGTCTGCAGGCAGGTAGACGTCGTAGTTCCAGTCCAGGCCAAGGGTTGGCGAGTAGAACGATGTCGCCTTAACCGTTCCTTTAGGGGCTTCGTCTTTCTGCGCCTCCGTTTGAGCAGTTGAGCTGCCCTGAGCGTTCTCAGAAGCGGCTGGCGAGCAACCATAAAATGGAATCACCAGCAAAAGCGCCGCAAACAGAGCAAGCGTGGTGCTCAGTACAACATGGTTCTTGAAGCGGGTTTTGAGCTGGCCGCCCAGCAAGGCAAAATTTTGGTGCAAACGTGCGACAAAATCTGTGTCACGCATTGTTCCTCCTGACGTTGTAGCTTTGACCTTGGTGTAAACATACGAGCACGCCTGCACTTCTCGCCCTATAAAATAAAAAGTCGAAACAAAATGTATCGCACAGCAGGCCAAGTGGTTGTTCTTGTGCTGTGGACGGCTTTGCAATGTGGAGAAACCCGTCAAATTTGAACGAATTGTTGCATTCGTGAAGCAACAAAAATTCCCGCGTACAACAGCTAAAGAGTGGAGTATACTTTTAAGGCTTTTCCACAGAGCCCCGTAATCTCTGACAAGAAAAAGCATCGATGACCCGTCCAGGGGTTATCAACTCGTAATTCGTAGGAGGAGTCAAGTGAAGAAGTCGACTCAGTTCGCCAAGGCTGGCGAAGTCGAGCGCAAGTGGGTGCTCATCGACGCTGAGGGCGCAACGCTCGGTCGTCTGGCTACAAAGGCTGCCATGATTCTTCGTGGTAAGACCAAGCCACAGTACACCCCAAACGCTGATACTGGTGACTTTGTTGTCATCATCAATGCAGACAAGATCGTCCTTACTGGTGTTAAGGCTGATCACAAGGAGTATTGGCGTCACTCCGGCTACCTTGGTGGCTTGAAGATCACTTCCTTCAAGGAAGAGATGGAGAAGCACCCAGAGCGTGTTGTTGAGCACGCAGTCAAGGGTATGCTTCCTAAGACCACTCTTGGTCGCAAGCAGGGTATGAAGCTTAAGGTTTACGCCGGCGCTGAGCACCCACATGCTGCACAGAATCCCGTCAAGATTGAGCTGGAGGGCTAAACGATGGCAGATAACACCGCTGTTTACACCGGCACCGGCCGTCGTAAAGAGGCCGTCGCTCGTGTTCGTCTTGTTCCTGGAACTGGTAAGGTTACCGTTAACGGCCGCGAGGCAGTCCAGTATTTTGGTCGCCAGCAGCTCGTAGATAACGCAACCGCACCTCTCCGCATTACCGATACCCTTGAGCGCTTTGACGTCTTCGCAAACTGCGATGGCGGCGGCATCAATGGTCAGTCCGGCGCACTTCGCCTGGGCATCGCTCGTGCTCTTCTTGAGGCTGGCGAGTATCGTGATGACCTTAAGAAGGCCGGCTACCTCACCCGCGATTCTCGTGCGGTCGAGCGTAAGAAGTACGGTCTGAAGAAGGCTCGTAAGCGTCCTCAGTTCTCCAAGCGCTAAGGCCGCTGGACCCAAAAAAGTCCTCACAAAGAGACCTGTTGTATATCGGCAGGTCTCTTTTTTGTATACTTTTAAATGGTTGCATTTTGCATATTTACGCAACCGTTTTAGTCCGCACGTTCTTCTCGCCATCTGGCGAGAAGCCCCACCTGTCGAGTAGTTCGCTGGCGCTTCGCGCGCACGTTGCTCTCCACCCGACAACACTACATTCGCAGCTAGGAGACGCTTATGAAGTACTTTGGAACCGACGGCTTTAGAGGCCGCGCAAACGAGGGTCTGAACGTCGATCACGCGTATAAAATTGGCCGCTTCATTGGCTGGTATTACGGAGCTAAGCAGGCTCGCAAGGCTCGTATCATCATTGGTAAGGATACCCGCAGGTCAAGCTATATGTTTGAGTCCGCGCTTGTTTCGGGCCTGGTTGCTTCTGGCGCTGACGCGTACATGCTGCACGTCATTCCTACGCCTGGCGTCAGCTTTGAGGTTGTTGACGGTGCCTTTGACTGCGGCGTTATGATTACTGCGTCCCACAATCCGTTCACCGATAACGGCATCAAGCTGGTTAACAAAGACGGCTACAAGATGGACGAGGACGTCCTTGAGCAGGTAGAGGCCTATATTGACGGCGAGTTTGACGTACCTCTGGCAACGGGTGACGCCATTGGCCGCACGGTTGATTACATGCAGGGCCGCAATCGCTACATCTCCAGTCTTATTGCTAGTTGCGGCTTTAGTCTGCAAGGCCTGAAGATTGGCCTGGATTGCGCTAACGGCGCAGCTTCTAGTGTTGCTCGCCCTGTTTTTGACGCCCTGGGCGCCGAGACGCACGTTATTAACAATGCTCCAAATGGCCTCAACATCAACGTTGATTGCGGCTCTACCCACATTGACCAGCTGCAGCGTTTTGTAGTCCAGAATGGCCTTGACGTGGGCTTTGCCTACGACGGTGACGCTGACCGCTGCCTGGCAGTTGACGAGCGCGGCCACGTGGTTGATGGAGATCTGATCCTCTACGTCTGCGGCACCTACCTTAACAAGTATGGTCGCCTGGCAAAGCAGACCGTGGTTACTACCGTCATGAGCAACTTTGGCCTGTTCAAAGCATTTGACGACGCTGGCCTTTCTTACGAGAAGACCAACGTGGGCGATAAGTACGTCTACGCTTGCATGAACGAGAACGAGTACAGCCTGGGCGGCGAGCAGAGTGGTCACATCATCTTTGGTGACCTGGCAAAGACCGGCGACGGCATCTTGACCAGCCTCCGTATTATGGAGGTCTTACGAGCAGAGCGCGAGAAACTCTCTGAGCTGACTCGTCCCGTTACACTATATCCACAGCAGTTGGTTAACGTTCGCGTTACCGATAAAGAGGCTGCTATGCAGTCTCCTAAGGTCAACGACGCAGTTGCAGCTGCCGAGAAGTTCCTTGAGGGCAATGGTCGCGTGTTGGTCCGCGCTTCCGGAACAGAGCCTTTGGTGCGCGTTCTTGCGGAAGCTCCAACCGATGAGCTCTGCCAGCAGGCAAATCAGATTGTGCTCGATGCACTCGAGGAGTATAGGCTGAGCGCTTAAGCGCAGATAGATCCAGGGGATACGATGGCACTGGCAGGAATAGGTGTAGATATGCTTGAGATTGCCCGCATGCAGCAGGCAATTGAGAGACGCCCTCACTTTATTCGCCGTATGTTCACCGATGCCGAGCGTGCGTATTGTGAGCGCACTGCTCGTCCTGCGGAGCACTATGCTGCTCGCTTTGCAGCAAGAGAAGCCGTGCTCAAAGCCTTAGGAACGGGTTTCTCGTCTGGTATTGGTTTTCAGGATGTTTCTGTTGAGAGAGATCAGCTGGGCAGGCCACAGGCTCGTCTAGCGGGCAAGGCTGCACAGATTGCGGCTGAGCAGGGCGTGCAGGAGATTGCGCTTTCTATCTCGTACACCAGAGATGTTGCGGTAGCCAATGCGGTTGCGGTAACCAACGCCGTAAAACCCAAGGTAGATCAAAAGGAAGATGCTGCCCAAGAGCTGGCACGTTCGTTCAAAGAAGCTCGTTCTGTGTTGGATGAACTTGAGCGCGTGCAAGAACCTATAATTGAGACAACCTTTGATGATGTTGTTAAATCCGAGGAGTAAGTTATGCAGCCGGTACTAAATGTTGAGGACATCAAGCGTGTAGAGATTGCGCTGACACGCGTGGGCGTGAGCGTTTCCGAGCTCATGCACCGTGCAGGTTACGCTGCTGCTCAAGAGGCCCTTGGCATGGGAGGGGACATCTCTAATGTTGTCATCCTCGTAGGTCTTGGCAATAACGGTGGAGATGGCTGGGTGGCAGCAGAAGCGCTGCGCTCTAGAAACTGCAACGTTAAGGTAGTCACTCCGCTTGAGCCTGATCAGATTTCCGGCGATCTTGCACGTCAGATGGCGCAGCGCGCCGTTCGCGCGGGAGTTTCCGTGCTTGTTGGCCCTTCTCGCCAGGAGCTGATTGACCTGCTGGCAACGGCTGACGTGGTGCTTGATTGCATGCTGGGTACCGGCTTCCACGGCAAGGTTCGTGCTCCGTTTGATATTTGGATTGAGTGCCTGAATCAGTCTGGTGCTCGCGTGCTTTCCGTTGACGTCCCCAGTGGCCTCTCTGCACAGAAGGGCCAGGTAGAAAGCGCGTGTGTTGTCGCTGACGTTACCGTTACTATGATTGCGCTCAAGCCCGGCCTTATTGCAGACGCAGGCCGCGACGTTTGCGGCTCCATTGTTGTGGCTCCTCTGGCCGAGCAGACCGAGCGTCTGGTTGTTGAGGCAGATCCTGTTGCCTGGCGCGTTGACCTGGAAGATTATCTTGCTTCTGTTCCTGCCCAGCTCAATGACTGCGATAAGTACTCTCGTGGCTCCGTATTGGTGGTTGGTGGTTCAAGCCGCTTCCCCGGAGCTGCTGTTTTTGCTGCTAAGGCGGCTGCTCGTGCAGGTGCTGGCTACGTTACGCTGGCAGTTCCTGAGGCCATTGTCAGCTGCGTTCAGATGATGTTGCCAGAGGTTCCCGTTATTGGCCTCCCGTGCGACGCTGAGGGCGTGTTTACCGAGGAAGCAGCTCCATTGGTGCTGCAGCTTGCCGCCATGCGCACCGTTACGCTGGTTGGCCCAGGTATGCGTGTTTCCGGCGGAACCGTCAAGGTTACCTCCGCGCTGCTTGACTCTGAGCTGCCCGTTATTGTTGACGCCGACGCGCTCAACTGCATTGCTCGCCTCACCAATAACAACCTCCCAGATTTCCCCGAGCTCACTCGTCGTACCGCTCCGCTCATCATGACGCCGCATCGTCGCGAGCTTGGTCGCCTGGTTAACCAGGTAGATAATCCTCCTGCAAGCCTGGTAGCTCAGCTTGAGGCTGCTCGCAAGATTGTCTGGGCAGATGGCGGTTCTGAGCTGGTCATTGTTGCTAAGGGAACCGCAACTGGCTGCGTTGGCGTCCAGAAAGCCGTGCTGCCAAAGCCTGGTCCCGTTACGTTGGCAACTGCTGGCTCTGGCGACGTTCTTGCTGGTACTATTGCTGGCCGCTTGGCTCAGGTTGCTGGTCAAGTTGATGACCTGCCAACCTTCTGCTCACTTGCCTGTGAGGTTCACGCATATGCAGGTCAGCTAGCTGCCGAGAAGTTCGGTGTACGCGGAGCTATGGCTGGCGACATCTGTGACGTTATTGGCCTTGCTTCCGACGCACTTGAAGAGCAGATTGCATTCCCTATGGCAGACTTTGAAGAAGCTGCGGAGTAGGTGAGCCTGATGTCGGCATATCCCCAGGATAGATGGGCTTGGATAGAGATTGATCTTTCTGCCGTCCGCCACAACGTAAAAGCGTTTAAGGCCCAGCTTAGCCGCGGCGTTAAGATGATGTGTGTGGTTAAGGCTGACGCATACGGTCACGGTGCTGCTCAGTGCGCTAAAGCCATGCAGTCCGTGGGTGCTGATCAGTTTGCCGTTGCAACGGTCGATGAGGGTGTGGAGCTGCGCTGTTCCGGCATTGATAACCCCATTCTGGTGCTTTCTGAGCCGCCAGTTACTTCCATTCCAGACCTCGTCCGCTTCGACATTATGCCGTCAGTCTACACGGTGGACTTTGCCCTTGCGTATGGAGAGGCTTCCGCCGCAGCTAATAAGGTTGGTCGCTATCACCTGGCCATCGACACTGGAATGACCCGCATTGGCGTCAGGCGAGAAGATTTACTTGAGGTACGCGGCTCTATCGATTTCCACAGGGGTCTTGAATGCGCTGGTACGTTTACGCATTTTGCTACGGCCGACGTGCTCGACAACTGGGACTTTGACCTGCAGGTTAATCGCTTTATTGAAGCGGTTACGGCACTCAAAAACGCGGGCTATGAGCTGGGCTTGGTTCACGCTGATAACACTCCTGGCACGGTTCTGCACAAAGACATTCAGTTTGATATGGTCCGCGTGGGCATTGGTCTGTACGGACTTCACCCAAGTAAGCTCACCATTCCCCGCATTGACCTGCAGCCCGTTATGAGCGTGCGCGGTCGCGTGACGCGCGTGGTCTATCCGGCTGTTGGCGATGGCGTTAGTTACGGTATGACGTGGCGTGTTCCTCGCAATAACATCCAGGTAGCTACCGTGCCTATTGGCTACGCCGACGGACTTGCACGTAGCCTTTCTAACCGCATGGATGTTTTGACGCGCGGAGACCGTGTCCGCCAGGTGGGTAATATCTGCATGGATCAGTTTATGATTGCTGTTGATACCGCAGGTACACACGCTAATAAGCCTGCACACGAAATTCGCCATGGTGACGTGGTTACCCTTATCGGCAAAGACGGTGACCAAGAAATCACTGCAGATGAGATGGCTGACCTTCGCGAGACCATCAATTACGAGGTAGTTTGCAACTTTGGTGCGCGCCTCGATAAGGTGTACATCTAATGGCAGTCACGCTTGACGAGATTCGTGAGCAGATTGCTGATTGCAAGAAGTGTCCGCTTTGGGAAACACGCACCAACATTGTGTTTGGTGGGCCAAACCCCACGGCTCGCGTCATGATTGTGGGAGAAGCTCCTGGTAAAAATGAGGATCTAAGCGGTCAACCTTTCGTGGGCGTATCGGGCAAAAAGCTTGATGCACTGTTAGAAGAAGTTGGCCTTTCTCGCCAGGATGTTTTTATCTCTAATGTGGTCAAATGCCGACCACCTTCAAACAGAAATCCCAAGGTAGCTGAGGTGGAGGAGTGCTCCCCGTACCTTCGTAATCAGATTCGTGCTATTAAGCCAGACGTTATTGTTTGCTTGGGTAATTTTGCAACACAGTTTGTCATGCATACCGATAAGGGCGTGACGGAGCTGCGCGGCAAGTTTTACCAGATAGGCGCCTTTAGCGTGCTACCCACTATGCATCCCGCATCAACTATTTACCGCAAGGAGTGGGCGCAGTATCTCAAAGATGACCTGCGACTTCTTGCTGATTGGCTTGAGGAACACCCTCGAGGAGGCTCTTGTGACTAACCTTTCTACCAGCGCAAACGACGCTGCAACAAACAACCTGCCAGAAAAAACTACGGCCGGCACGTATGTTTCTACCACCACCGAGCAAACTATTGCTCTTGGTCAGATTCTGGGCAAACTCCTGCAAGCGGGAGACGTTCTGGTGCTTACGGGAGATCTGGGCGCTGGAAAAACGCAGCTCACTAAGGGCATTGCTGCTGGCATGGGCGTCACGGATGACGTGACCAGCCCAACCTTTACTATCGAGATGGTTTATGAGGGCACACTCATGCCTCTCTACCACTTTGACCTGTATCGTCTAAACGACCCTGATCAGCTTGAAGATACGGGCCTGTACGATGCGCTTGAGTCCGACGGTCCAACTATCATCGAGTGGGGAGAGCAATTTGCAGAGCAAATTGGCGAGAGAACCCTGGATGTCTATGTTTCTAGATTGTCTGAGGAAGAGCTGGAATCAGACGACGTTGAGCCGCGCCGTGAGATTCGCTTTATCCCACAGAATGCTCGTGGAGAAGAAATTATTCAGGCGCTTTAATTTCAGTTTCAAAGAGAGGTAATCTTCTCAAATGAGTACAAAAGCAGAGTTTTTAAAGATTATGTCTGAGCAAACCGAGATTGCCTTGGCAACATCTGTAAATAATGTCCCAAATGTGAGGATTGTAAATTTTTATTTTGACCCAGAAGAAAACGTACTTTACTTCTCGTCTTTTAAAGAGAATGACAAAATCAAAGAGATAAAAGCAAACCCACATGTGGCGTTTACCACAATTCCTCACTCGGGAAATGAGCACGTGAAAGCAAAGGGAATTGTTCAAAAAAGTTCAAAAACTATTTTTGACGTCGCAGATCAATTTATTGCTAAGGTTCCAAACTACAAAAATACTATCGAATATGCAGGGGAATCCTTGGTTTTATTTGAAATAAAATTTGACACGGCTGTGGTCACAAAGGACTTAAGCTCAATCGAAACATTAGAGCTGTAAGTTAAAACTTGTCGTGAATTATTTACAACACCTCCTCTTTTAGTAAAAACGTTTTTATAGCCCAGTTATAGATATTTTAAGAATATCTTTAGCTGGGCGTTTTAGCAGTTTACCTGCGATTTCTTTTCATATATACTTACTAATCCGTTAAAACATGTTCAAAAAAAGAAAAACAATAGTTTTTCTTGAAATACACGAGTTAAGGAATATGAAATGAAGAAGTATTTGCGCAACAACGTAAAACTGCTCGCAATTGCAGGCATTATGGCAAGCGTGTTGGTTTTCTCGCCAGTACTTTCTGCGATAGCTCTTGCTGAGGGTACTGAGGTAGCTGAGGCAAGCGCCACAACTGAGGCCACCGCCTCGACCGAGTCGTCTGCCGCTACGACCGAAGCGACTGCTACAACTGAGTCGACCGCTCCTGCTGCCTCAACAGATGATGATAGTGACGCAGAGGCAGTTGGATCTTATATGGGCGCCGATGGCATAATGCGTGAAATCCACATTTCAGTATCAACAGATGGCGGCACTTATAACGGAAAAGATCATATTCCACCAACTATTTCAGATGATTTTAAGAGCGTTTCTTTTAGCAGCAATGTTCAGCGTGAGGGATACACACTGGTAGGTTTTTCAACAGGTTATTTTTCGCAAGAGGAAATAAACAATGCAACACCAGATATGTCGAAACCATATACTATCGATGAGAGTGGCAATGTTCATATGAATCTTGATGATATTGTTGCTTGGAGTGTTACCGACGATATTGATACAAACACTATTACGATTCGCTATCATCTAACTACCTTATGGGCACCAAATCCTGAGCCAGAGCCAGAACCAGCTCCCGAGCCAGAACCACAGCCAGCGCCCGCCCCAGTTGTGCCTGCCTCTGATGCAACCCAAACTCCTGCACCAAGGCGCGAGAAAAGCGTTCTGCCCAACACTGGTGACGCAAGCTCTGTAGCAGGTATTGTTGCAGCAGCCGGTACTACTCTTGTTGCACTTAGTCTCCGCAAGAAAATGCAGCAGTAAATAGTCGCCTCCTAGTAGAAATAAATCCTTATGCCTAAGTATTTTCACAACAGCACAAAGCTCCTTATTCTTTCTGGTGTTCTTGTAGGAGCATTGGTCTTCTCGCCAATATTTTCTTCTCTTGCGCTTGCAGAGGGTACTGAGGTGACAGAAGCAACCGCAACTACTGCAACGACTGCAACTAACGATGCAGCTGAGGCAACCGTCACAGTTGAGACAACCGTCTCGACCGAGTCACCGCAGCACACACGATGCTCGCGGTGAGGACCTCACTAAGAAGGGTGGCTGCTGCCAGCACCACCTCAACAGATGACAATGGTGCAACTATTGTTCGTTATTATGATCCTGAAGTTGGTTGGAATATTAGGATTAATCTTGTTGTCGGCGCATACGGCACTCAATACAACGGAAATGCCTATATCCCTGCGACGATTTCAGACGATCATAAGAGTTTTACTTTTGATGGAAATATTCAGCGAGATGGTTACACGCTGGTAGGATATTCGTCAGAAATACTTCTCAGTAATCAAAGGGATAACGCAACTCCTGACCAGTCAATGCCTTACACCGTTGATGCTAATGGAATTGTTCACGTGAATTTTGCTGATATTACCACGTGGTCCGTTACTGATGACCTGCGTGACGACACTACAACTTACTATTACTTTTTTGCTCCTCTTTGGGCACCAAATCCTGAGCCAGAACCAGAGCCAGAACCTGAGCCTCAGCCAGAACCAGAGCCCACTCCAGTTGTGCCTGCCTCTGATGCAACCCAAACTCCTGCACCAAGGCGCGAGAAGAGCGTTCTGCCTAATACAGGTGACGCAAGCTCTGTAGCAGGTGTTATCGCAGCAGCTGGCACTACTCTTGTTGCACTTGGTCTCCGCAAGAAAATGAAGTAATAAACTGCAAGAGCTAATAAGTAACAAATACGCCTCTAGAAATAAGATTCTCTAGGGGCGTTTCTTTTTAAGGTATCTTTTGATTTTTGGCTCGCGGTTAAACGAGCTTTTAGGACACTCTAAAAGATATATCCCTTTGCAACAGCCCAGTTCCAGATGCGGTCAGCCTGTACTTCACAGCGCTGCTTAAGTTCAGCAGTGTTAGAACCTGTGAAAGTAACTTGCTGAACAGAAAGAGGAAGGTTATCTGGCCTAGTAATAGTTAAAGTTGCGCTGTTCATAGCCATACGAGCTGTCTTGTTAGTACCAAGGCGGACCTTAACAGTAAAGTAACCACGATCAACAGGCCACTCGGTAACTTCTCCGCTATTGGCTGTTCCAGACCTAAATCCGTTTGCATTAGCAATAATGCTATAGCCATTCATAAAGAAACCAGCTGCAATAAGTAAGCCACCAATGGCGCACAAAAGAATTCCTGCAAAAATGGTGCCCTCACCATTTAAATTAAAGAAATTCC
>OFDA01000526.1_pt1 | contig 11604 bp, 10 predicted proteins | sample 1520921 | NCBI WGS metagenome assembly OFDA01 (sample SAMEA2699028, study PRJEB24076) | metagenome
TGGTCCTCTCCAGGTTGTAACTTTTCATCAACCCACTACAGTTGACAAAGAGCCGAAATAAGCCATAAGTTGTTATAACCTATGGCTTATTTGTATCGTAAGGAAAGGACGGGATTTGAACCCGCGCGTGAAAAAAATCCACTTGCCGGATTTCGAGTCCGGTGCCGTACCAAGCTGAGCCACCTTTCCAAGATGCGGAGAAAGGGATTTGAACCCTCACGCCCGAATGGGCACATGCGCCTGAAGCATGCGTGTCTGCCGTTCCACCACCTCCGCATAGTTCTATTATACACTTTTTAGGAAAAATGCCAAGGAAAAAAAGGGAGGCTCCTTCTTCCCCTTTCTGCTCTAAGATATTCCATATCAGACACGTTAGTTTGCGACTTTATCCAAAAGGATCTTTCCATTTTGTTTTTCTTACGGACAAACCAACCTTATTTCTTATTTTTTGATATAATAAAACTATTAAGCAAAAAGGAGTACGATTTGCAAGGAACAATCGTCAAAGCCCTGGCCGGTTTCTACTATGTGGAGTCAGAGGGCTCTATCTACCAGACACGTGCTCGTGGAAATTTTAGAAAAAAAGGACAGACTCCTTATGTGGGAGATCAGGTAGAATTCTCCGCTGAAGAGAATTCAGAAGGCTACATCTTGAGCATCGCACCTCGCAAAAATAGCCTGGTGCGGCCTCCGATCGTGAATATCGACCAAGCAGTGGTCATCATGTCAGCCAAGGAGCCGGATTTCAATGCCAACCTGCTGGATCGCTTTTTGGTCCTTTTGGAGCATAAGGGGATTCATCCCATTATCTATATTTCCAAGCTAGACTTGCTAGAAGATCTAGAAGATATCCGTTATTACCAAGGAATCTACCAAGCCATTGGCTATGATTTTGTCTTGTCGATTGAGGAACTCTTGCCACTGTTGACGGCAAAAACAACGGTCTTTATGGGACAGACTGGGGTAGGAAAATCCACCTTACTCAATAAGATCGCTCCGGATCTGGAGCTTGAAACGGGTGAAATCTCAGATAGTTTAGGGCGTGGACGTCATACGACGCGTGCAGTCAGCTTTTACCATCTGAATGGTGGCAAAATCGCTGATACACCTGGTTTTTCCTCCCTCGATTATGAAGTGGCAAGTAGCGAAGATCTCAACCAAGCCTTTCCAGAGATTGCGGATGTGAGCCACGCTTGCAAATTTCGTACCTGTAGCCATACCCATGAACCAGCTTGTGCAGTCAAACCAGCTGTTGAAGCTAAGGAAATTGCGGCCTTTCGTTATGAGGATTACCTGCAATTTCTCAGTGAAATCGAAAACCGTCGTGAAACCTACAAAAAGGTTTCCAAAAAAATACCAAAATAGGAGACAACTATGAAAACAATGAAATTAGCACCCTCAATTTTAAGTGCAGATTATGCCAATTTTGAAAGCGAATTGAAACGCCTTGAAGCAGCTGGAGCAGACTACGCCCATATTGATGTGATGGATGGTCATTTTGTACCCAATATTAGCTTTGGTGCCGGTGTCGTAGCCAGCATGCGTCCACACAGCAAATTGGTCTTTGATTGCCACTTGATGGTGACCAATCCGGAACACCATATTGAAGAATTCGCCCGTGCCGGTGCAGATATTATCAGCATTCACGTAGAAGCAACCCCTCATATCCACGGGGCTCTTCAAAAAATCCGTCAAGCCGGTGTAAAAGCCAGTGTTGTCATTAATCCAGGAACCCCTGTAGACAGTATCAAACATGTCTTAAACTTGGTGGATCAAGTCTTGGTCATGACCGTTAATCCAGGTTTCGGTGGACAAGCCTTCCTTCCTGAAACATTGGATAAGGTCCGTGAATTAGCGACCCTTCGTGAGGAAAAAGGTTTGGCTTTTGATATTGAAGTCGATGGTGGTATTGATGGTCAAAGCATCTTCCAAGCAAAAGAAGCCGGAGCCAATGTCTTTGTGGCAGGTTCTTATGTCTTCAACGGAGATGTCAATGAGCGTGTGCAAACACTTAGAGATGCTGTCAATGGGTAACATCGCAATACTGGCAGGAGGTAACAGCACGCTCTTGCCAAGAGATCATGACGTTTATGTAGGCGTTGATGGTGGTTGTTTGAAGTTACTGGAACAAGGTCTGCCTCTGGATATGGCTGTTGGAGATTTTGATTCCGTCTCTGAGACCGATTTGAACAACATCAAAGCCCAAGCCAAGCAAGTAGTGCAGTCTGTTCCTGAAAAGAACGATACAGATTTGGAATTAGCCTTGAAAGCGGTCTTTGACGCCTATCCAAATGCTGCTGTCACTGTTTATGGTGCCTTTGGTGGCCGCTTGGATCATTTCTTGTCTAATATCTTTTTGCCGACTGATCCAGACCTAGCTCCCTATATGCAGCAGATCCAATTAGTCGATGGCCAAAATCGGCTGCTCTATAGGCCAGCCGGTTGCCACGAGATTCAGCCAGATCCTACAATGTCCTATGTGGGTTTCATGCCTGTTGGAGGGGGTCACTTAGAAATCACAGGTGCCAAATACCCCTTACATCCAGAGAATTATTTTTTGAAGGCCATGTATGGCTCCAATGAATTTTTGGATCAACCGATTCAAGTGAGTCTTGATCGTGGCTATCTCGTCATTGTTTATAGTAAAGACAGAGGTTAATATGAATATCATGCTGCTTCTGATTGGCCTGCTCAATCTGGGTCTCCTCATCTATCTCTTCCAACGGTCAGATGATACAAAGCCAAATATTGGTGAGATGCTGGAAGACCATGAGGATCATTTGACAGACCAGTTGGACTACCGTTTTGAAAAAGAAAGACAAGCAAGCCGGATTGCCAATCAGCAGTTAGAGATCGCCTTGACAGATCGCTTGACAGAGATGCGAGTGGAGATCCACCAGCAGACGACGGCTTTGCGCGCTGAGATGAATGAGCACTTTACAAAAAATCGGGATAAGACGGATGAGCGCATGCGCCAAATCCAAGAGTCCAATGAAGTGCGGCTTGAACAAATACGCCAAACAGTGGAAGAAAAATTGGAGAAAACCTTGCAACATCGCTTGCAGACTTCCTTTGAGACCGTTTCAAAACAATTGGAATCGGTCAACAAAGGACTGGGAGAAATGCAGACGGTGGCTCGGGATGTTGGAACTCTCAATAAAGTTCTCTCCAATACCAAGACCCGTGGGATTATGGGCGAATTGCAGCTGGGACAGATCATTGAAGATATCTTAACCCCAGCCCAGTATGAGCGAGAGTTTGTTACTGTTCCCCAGTCCAGTGAGCGCGTGGAGTACGCCATTAAGCTTCCAGGACAAGGAGAGGAGCCAGTCTATCTGCCGATTGACTCTAAGTTTCCTCTCGAAGACTATTACCGTCTGGAAGAGGCTTATGAATCTGGCGATAAAGAAGAGATCGAGCGTTACCGCAAAGCCCTTTTGAACAGACTCCAACGCTTTGCAAAAGACATCCAGCAAAAATATCTCTTCCCACCTGCAACGACCAATTTCGGAATTCTCTTTTTGCCAACCGAAGGCCTCTATTCCGAAGTGGTTCGCAATCCAGCATTTTTCGATCGCTTGCGTCGGGAAGAACAAATTTTAGTGGCTGGACCAAGCACGCTGTCAGCCCTTTTGAATTCCTTGTCCGTTGGCTTTAAAACGCTCAATATTCAAAAGAGTGCAGATGATATTAGTAAGGTTCTAGGATCGGTCAAATCAGAATTCACTAAATTCGGAGGTATTCTCGCTAAGACCCAGCGCCATTTGAAGAATGCTTCTAATAACATTGATGATTTACTAACCAGACGGACCAATGCGATCGAGCGGACGCTCCGCCAAATCGAAAGCAACGAGGACCTGCTAGAACTAGATGAAGAGACAACAGAGGGAGACGAGAATGATCAAAATTAGCCAAATGAAAAAGGATGAACTGTTTGAAGGATTCTATTTGATCAAAACAGCAGAGGTGCGCCAGACCCGTGCAGGGAAGAACTACTTAGCCTTTGTATTCCAAGATGAGACCGGAACCATCGAAGGCAAGCTATGGGATGCCCAACCTCATAATGTAGAGAGCTTCATAGCGGGACGCGTCGTCCATATGACTGGCCGCCGAGAAGTTTACAACAATACCCCGCAGGTTAATCAATTAATCATGCGCTTGCCCCAAGCAGGAGAACCAAGTAATCCAGCTGACTTCAAGGAAAAACCGCCTGTAGATCCCAAGGAACTACAAGATTATCTTTCAAATGTCCTTTTCAAAATTGAAAATCCAATCTGGCAACGAGTTGTTCGGGCCCTCTATAGCAAATACGACAAGGAGTTCTATAGCTATCCAGCCGCAAAAACCAATCACCATGCCTTTGAAGCAGGCCTCGCTTATCACACAGCGACCATGGTTCGCTTGGCAGATCGCATTGGCGACATCTACCCGCAGTTAAATAAGAGTCTGCTCTTTGCGGGAATTATGTTGCATGACTTAGCAAAAGTACTGGAACTTAGCGGCCCTGAAAACACCGAATACACCGTTCGAGGCAACCTCATTGGCCATATTGCTTTGATCGACGAAGAAATTACCAAAGTTCTTCAAGAATTAAAAATCGATGATCAAAAAGAAGAAGTCATTGTTCTTCGCCATGTGGTCTTGAGCCACCATGGTTTGCTAGAATATGGCAGCCCTGTTCGCCCCAAGATCATGGAAGCAGAGATCATTCACATGATTGACAATCTAGATGCGGAAATGATGATGATGACAACTGCTCTTGGCTTAGTCGGTCCTGGTGAGATGACTAATAAAATCTTTGCCATGGAAAACAGATCCTTCTATAAACCGAATCTCGATCAGTAAAGACAGCGATTTCTACGGGGAATCGAGGATCAAAAAGAAAAAAATCACGAAAAAACGACCTTCTTCCAATCAGAATGTTCGTTTTTTTCTGTTCTTATGGTATAATGATAAAAAAACTACATGGTGAAAATATGAAATTAAGAAGAAGTGAACGGATGGTTGTGATTTCAAATTACCTGATCAATCATCCTTATGAATTGACCAGTCTCAATACCTTTGCGGAAAAGTATGAGTCTGCTAAATCCTCTATTTCAGAAGATATCGTGATCATCAAGCGTGCTTTTGAAGAGATGGAAATCGGCCATATTGAGACGATCACAGGAGCAGGCGGAGGCGTCGTCTTTACACCCTCCATCTCAGATGAGGAATCCAAAGAAATCGTTGAGGAACTTTGTCAACAATTATCAGAAAGCAACCGGATTCTTCCAGGGGGCTATATTTACTTATCTGATTTGTTAAGCAATCCGAAAATTTTAAACAGCATCGGACGCATCATTGCCAAAGCTTTCCGCAATAAAAAGATCGATGCCGTTATGACCGTTGCTACCAAGGGCGTCCCTTTGGCCAATGCCGTAGCCAACGTTTTGAATGTACCATTTGTCATTGTTCGCCGTGATTTAAAAATCACAGAAGGTTCAACCGTCAGTGTCAATTATGTTTCCGGCTCCAGCGGGGATCGTATCGAAAAAATGTTCCTATCAAAACGTAGCCTCAAAGCAGGAAGCCGCGTCTTGATTGTCGATGACTTCCTCAAAGGTGGTGGAACCATCAACGGAATGGTCAGTCTCTTATCTGAGTTTGATTCCGAATTGGCAGGAGTGGCTGTCTTTGCGGACAATGCCTCGACTGAGCGCGAATTTTTTGAACACAAATCCTTGCTCCGCGTGACAAATATCGATGTCAAAGAAAATAAATTAAATGTCGAAGTAGGAAATATCTTTGATTAAGAGGCGAGAAAGGAGAAGCAAAAAGTGAAAAGAATCTTAGACTGATTTGATAACAGTCCTTTATGGATCCGTTTGCTGACTGTTTTGGCCCTGACCTTTATTTTAGTGGCAGGTATGTATACGGTGAAAAAGAATACAGCTGCTCAAGTAACAACAGAAATCCAGCCTGCTAAAAAAACAGGTTCTCTTCCCGTCAAAAAAGAAACAAAAGAAGAGAAAGAGAAAAAGGAAGAAAAGAAAAATACAGAAGCTGCAGAAAAAGCAGTTGTGCAAATGGAGACCAATCCTAGTCAAGACACTGTGAACGCGGCTCAAACTGCCGTCAAAAAAGTAAAGGATGAGACTCAAAAACAATCGCTCACAGCCCGTATCCAATACATTGCCAATTATTATGGTTTGACCTATGAAGGGGATGCTACAGCGACCCAACAAAATCAAACGGATGCCAATGCCAATGCAAATGGTGGGGCAGGTGTTGCAACAGTCCCTGCTCAGCAGCAACAGTCAACTCCAGCAGTAGATGGAGGAGCACAAGCGCCGGCTGAAACAGCTCAACAATAGAGTTTTTGAAGTTAGGGAAAATATAAAAAAAGATCTTGCAATCAAAGTGCCGTCGTGTTATAATAATAGACGGTACTTTTTACTTTTGGTCTCTCAAGAGTGTACAGGGACGTGCTGACAAATGTTGCAAAAGTACACGCAGATGATAGCTGTCACCAAGTGTATCATCACCAAAAATAAAAAAACACAGGAGAATGTAGATGCCTACAATTAACCAATTGGTTCGCAAACCGCGTAAATCAAAAGTAGAAAAACCTAAATCACCAGCTTTGAACGTTGGTTACAACAGTCATAAAAAAGTTCAAACAAACGTTTCTTCACCACAAAAACGTGGTGTTGCAACTCGTGTTGGAACAATGACACCTAGGAAACCTAACTCAGCCCTTCGTAAATTCGCTCGTGTACGTTTGAGCAACCTTATCGAAGTGACTGCTTATATCCCAGGTATCGGACACAACTTGCAAGAACACAGCGTGGTTCTTCTTCGTGGTGGACGTGTAAAAGACCTTCCAGGGGTACGTTACCATATCGTCCGTGGAGCACTTGATACTGCAGGTGTAAACGATCGTAAACAAGGCCGTTCTAAATACGGTACTAAAAAACCAAAAGCATAAGGAAAGGGGATAAAGAGAAATGAGTCGTAAAAACCGTGCGCCTAAACGCGATGTATTGCCAGATCCGCTTTACAATTCACAATTAGTTACTCGTCTTATCAACCGCGTTATGCTTGATGGTAAACGTGGTACAGCTGCTTCAATCGTCTACGGTGCCTTTGAACAAATCAAAGAAGCTACTGGAAACGACGCACTTGAAGTATTCGAAACAGCTATGGAAAACATCATGCCTGTACTTGAAGTACGTGCACGCCGTGTCGGTGGTTCTAACTACCAAGTCCCAGTTGAAGTTCGTCCAGAACGTCGTACAACTCTTGGACTTCGTTGGTTGGTAACAATCGCTCGCCTTCGTGGTGAACACACAATGCAAGACCGTCTTGCAAAAGAAATCTTGGATGCTGCTAACAACACTGGTGCAGCAGTTAAGAAACGTGAAGACACTCACCGTATGGCTGAAGCTAACCGTGCCTTCGCACACTTCCGTTGGTAAGATAGGATGCGAAAGCGTTAAGAAAGTCCAAGAGAAAATAGGGAATCGAAGCAGGTTGCGATTGCAACCAATGAGATTCATCTTTTTCTCCAGACTTTTAGCTTGAGCTCAACTAATCATGATGCTAGGAACGGTAAGGATGCAAAGTGAAAATAGGAAACTGACGCAGTATTCGACGAATACAAGGAAGTTTATCTTTTTCACACAGCATCCCGTTCCGGCTCAAATTGGCTAATTAACTTTAGCTCGGGTTCAAATCAGTTAACTTGAGCTTTTAGCCCGAGTTCAATTCAACTCATCTACAAGTTAAAACCAACAAAAACAAGATAAACACTGAGAACGGGTGGGTCCTGCCTATCCGTTTTTATTGAAATCGTGTTATAATAGAATAGAAATAAAAAATATAGGAGAAACAAACCTCATGGCACGCGAATTTTCACTTGAAAAAACTCGTAATATCGGTATCATGGCTCACGTCGATGCTGGTAAAACAACTACAACTGAGCGTATCCTTTACTACACTGGTAAGATTCACAAAATCGGTGAAACTCACGAAGGTGCGTCACAAATGGACTGGATGGAGCAAGAACAAGAACGTGGGATCACGATCACATCTGCTGCAACAACAGCTCAATGGAAAGACACTCGTGTAAACATCATCGACACACCAGGACACGTGGACTTCACGATCGAAGTACAACGTTCTCTTCGTGTATTGGACGGTGCGGTTACCGTTCTTGACTCTCAATCAGGTGTAGAACCTCAAACAGAAACAGTTTGGCGTCAAGCAACTGAATACAGAGTTCCACGTATCGTATTTGCCAACAAGATGGATAAAATCGGTGCTGACTTCCTTTACTCAGTAAGCACACTTCATGACCGTCTTCAAGCAAACGCTCACCCAATTCAATTGCCAATCGGTGCTGAAGATGACTTCCGTGGAATCATCGACTTGATCAAGATGAAAGCTGAAATCTATACCAACGACCTTGGTACAGATATCCTTGAAGAAGATATTCCTGCTGAATACCTTGAACAAGCGCAAGAATACCGTGAAAAATTGGTTGAAGCAGTTGCTGAAACTGATGAAGATTTGATGATGAAATACCTTGAAGGGGAAGAAATCACAAATGAAGAATTGAAAGCTGGTATCCGTAAAGCGACGATCAATGTTGAATTCTTCCCAGTATTGTGTGGTTCTGCCTTCAAGAACAAAGGGGTTCAATTGATGTTGGATGCAGTCCTTGACTATCTTCCAAGCCCACTTGATATCCCTGCAATCAAGGGTGTAAACCCAGATACAGACGAAGAAGAAGAACGTCCAGCATCTGATGAAGAGCCATTTGCAGCGCTTGCCTTCAAGATCATGACGGACCCATTCGTAGGTCGTTTGACTTTCTTCCGCGTGTACTCAGGTGTCTTGAACTCAGGTTCATACGTCTTGAACACTTCTAAAGGAAAACGTGAACGTATCGGACGTATCCTTCAAATGCATGCCAACACTCGTAAAGAAATCGAAACAGTTTACTCTGGAGATATCGCTGCTGCCGTTGGTTTGAAAGATACAACAACTGGTGACTCATTGACAGATGAAAAAGCTAAAATCATCCTTGAATCAATCGAAGTTCCAGAACCAGTTATCCAATTGATGGTTGAACCTAAATCTAAAGCTGACCAAGATAAGATGGCGATTGCCCTTCAAAAATTGGCTGAAGAAGATCCAACTTTCCGTGTTGAAACAAACCCAGAAACTGGTGAAACAGTTATCTCTGGTATGGGTGAGTTGCACTTGGATGTCCTTGTTGACCGTATGAAACGTGAATTCAAGGTTGAAGCAAACGTTGGTGCTCCTCAAGTATCTTACCGTGAAACATTCCGCGCTTCTACACAAGCACGTGGATTCTTCAAACGTCAATCTGGTGGTAAAGGTCAGTTTGGTGATGTTTGGATTGAATTTACTCCAAACGAAGAAGGTAAAGGATTCGAGTTCGAAAATGCGATCGTCGGTGGTGTGGTTCCACGTGAATTCATCCCTGCAGTAGAAAAAGGACTTCAAGAATCTATGGCCAATGGTGTTCTTGCTGGTTACCCAATGGTTGACGTGAAAGCGAAGCTTTACGATGGTTCATACCACGATGTCGACTCATCTGAAACAGCCTTCAAGATCGCTGCATCTCTTGCACTTAAAGAAGCTGCTAAGACTGCACAACCAGCTATCCTTGAACCAATGATGCTTGTAACCATCACAGTTCCTGAAGAAAACCTTGGGGATGTTATGGGTCACGTAACTGCTCGTCGTGGACGTGTAGATGGTATGGAAGCACATGGTAACAGCCAAATCGTTCGTGCTTATGTACCACTTGCTGAAATGTTTGGTTACGCTACTGTTCTTCGTTCTGCAACTCAAGGACGTGGTACCTTCATGATGGTATTCGACCACTACGAAGATGTACCAAAATCAGTACAAGAAGAAATCATTAAAAAAGCGAAAGGTGAAGCTTAATTCACTCACCTACAGAAGAGGTTGGGACAAAAGTCCTAGCCTCTTCTTGTTTTTGGATTGTCGAGCAAGACGCAGTGGTTGAGTGGAGGTAGGACGACGAAATCGAATTCTAACGAATGACCGATTTCTGTCCCACTCTCTTCTTTTTTTTCCGACTTTGTGAATGGAAGAGAGGCAAAATACTGTCACCTAAAAAAGAACTTTGTGAAATACAAGGATAGAAATGGAAAATTTGAGGGAGATTCTCTTTCTTTTCGTTGGGAAATAGTTGCTTTTTAATGCAATAAAGTATATAATAGAAACTGTTAAAAGATGTTTGGCGCTGTGTCAAGTTACTCTTTTCACATAAAAATTTTTTGATTTTCATAAGGAGGAAATCACGAATGGTAGTTAAAGTTGGTATTAACGGTTTCGGTCGTATCGGACGTCTTGCTTTCCGTCGTATCCAAAACGTAGAAGGTGTTGAAGTTACTCGCATCAACGACCTTACAGATCCAGTTATGCTTGCACACTTGTTGAAATACGATACAACTCAAGGTCGTTTCGACGGTACTGTGGAAGTTAAAGAAGGTGGATTCGAAGTTAACGGTAAATTCGTTAAAGTTTCTGCTGAACGTGATCCAGAACAAATCGACTGGGCTAACGACGGTGTAGAAATCGTCCTTGAAGCAACTGGTTTCTTTGCTAAGAAAGATGCTGCTGAAAAACACTTGCATGCTGGTGGTGCTAAGAAAGTTGTTATCACTGCTCCTGGTGGATCAGATGTTAAAACAGTCGTATTTAACACTAACCACGATATTCTTGATGGTACTGAAACAGTTATCTCAGGTGCTTCATGTACTACAAACTGTTTGGCTCCAATGGCTAAAGCTCTTCATGACAACTTCGGTATCGTTGAAGGTTTGATGACTACTATCCACGGTTACACTGGTGACCAAATGGTTCTTGACGGACCACACCGTAAAGGTGACCTTCGCCGTGCTCGTGCTGCTGCAGCTAACATCGTTCCTAACTCAACTGGTGCTGCTAAAGCAATCGGTTTGGTTATCCCTGAATTGAACGGTAAATTGGACGGAGCTGCTCAACGTGTTCCTGTTCCAACTGGTTCAGTAACTGAATTGGTAGCAGTTCTTGACAAGAAAGTTACTGTTGATGAAGTAAACGCAGCTATGAAAGCAGCTTCTAACGAATCATACGGATACAATGAAGATCCAATCGTATCTTCTGATATCGTAGGTATGTCATTCGGTTCATTGTTTGACGCAACTCAAACTAAAGTTCTTGACGTTGACGGTAAACAATTGGTTAAAGTTGTTTCATGGTATGACAACGAAATGTCTTACACTTCACAACTTGTTCGTACTCTTGAATACTTCGCAAAAATTGCTAAATAATTCAGGCGTATGATGAGAGGAGGGCAACCTCCTCTTTTTTGTACCTTTTTTTCTACTAATGGAGATACCAATCAGGTAAAGCATAGGGAATCCTGCTCAATAAGAGGGGGAAATCATCAATTTTGCTATCTCTTTTACAGCTTTTGTGATATAATTATCATGTAATAAAAAAAGAAGGAGTCATATCCAATGGCAAAATTGACTGTTAAAGATGTTGACTTGAAAGGGAAAAAAGTTCTCGTTCGTGTTG
>OFDA01000536.1_pt1 | contig 11341 bp, 8 predicted proteins | sample 1520921 | NCBI WGS metagenome assembly OFDA01 (sample SAMEA2699028, study PRJEB24076) | metagenome
ACCCGCACCCGTCCCTCGTTCATCGCGTCGATGACGGCCTTGCGAGCTTTTTCGTTCTTGCATTCCTGAATGAAACGTATCTCCGAGGAGGGTATGCCGTAATCCTCCACGAGCTTGCGTTTGATCTCGCTGTACACGTTCCACTGCCCCGGCTGGAACGTCCCCAAATCCGAGAAGACGAACTGCGTACCTTTCTGCGCGTCGTATTTGTGGTAATACTCCGCAATCATTTTCGCGCAGTGGCTCGCCTTGTTGTCGGAGTGGTCTTCGTACAGGTCGGGGTCGATAAGCCGCATGTCGAGCGCCATCTTGCGGGCGTAGTCCGTTGCGATCAGCATCTTGGCCTTTTCTTCGGTCTCCGAGAGCTTGTCGCGTCCGAGTATCGTGGCGTCGCCCGACTGCGCGAACTGCATCAGCTTCTCGATGAACTCCTCCTGCTGCGGCGTGGGCGGGATATTATGCAGTATCTCGTTTTTCTGCGGCCTGTCCACGCCTACGTCCTCCGCCGTGCGGTAGTCCGTGATCTCGTTGTAGAACTGCGCCAGCTCCGGCACTTTGATAAAGTAGCGGAAGCGCTCTTTCTGCACGATGTTGTTCGTTACCGAAAACTCGAAGTCCGTCGTTTTCTTGGCGAAGATGGCCGCCCATGCGTCGAACGAATTGATGTTCTGCCGCTCCAATTCCTTCGGGCGCAGGTACTTGAACAGCAGGTACAGTTCCGTCAGCGAGTTGCTGATGGTCGTACCGGAGAGGAACGTCGCGCCCAAATCCTTTCCCGTCCGCTCCTGAATGGTTCGGATGGCGTAAAGCATGTTGAGCGCCTTCTGGCTGCCGTCCTGATTGCCCAGCCCCGCCACGCGGTCGTAGCGCGTGTTGAACATCAAGTTCTTGAACTGGTGGCTCTCGTCCACGAAGATATGGTCGATGCCCATCTGCTTGAAGTCCACCACATCGTCCGTGCGCGACTTGATGGCGTGGGCGATGGTTTCGAGCTTGACGGAAAGGTTGATTTTCCGCTTCTCCAACCCCCGCAGCATCGCTTTGGAAACCTCTTTGCCCTGACTGCGCAGAACTTCGAGATTCTCCTCCACCGTGTCTAACTCCGCTTGTAAAATCTGTTGCTGCAATTCGGGCGACTGCGGTATCTTGCCGAACTGGTCGTGCGACATGATGACGCAATCGTAGTCGTTGTTCTTTATATTATTGAAGAAGCGCACACGGTTGGCGGTCGAAAAGTCCTTCTCCGAAGCGTACAGAATACGTGCGTTGGGATATGCCGCCTGATAGGTGGCTGCAATCTCCGCAACGTTGGCTTTCAGCCCGATAATCATCGGCTTGTGTGCCAAATTCAGACGCTTCATCTCATGCGCGGCGATGCACATTATCAGCGTCTTACCGGTTCCCACCTCGTGGTCGCAAATTCCGCCGCCGTTCTGTTTCAACATCCAGACGCAATCCATCTGTGAGGGATAGACGCTCTTGATACCCCGGCTTGCCAGCCCTTTCAGGTTGAGGTCGGGAAAGGTCTGATGGGAGCCGTCGTAGCGCGGGCGCACGAAACAGTTGAACTTGCGGTTATACATCGTCACAAGCCGCTCCTTGAACTGCGGCGACTGCTCTTCGAGCCATTCGGAGAAGCCGTTTCGTATCTCGTCAATCTTGGCGTTGGCGAGTTGTATTCCCTCGCTGTCGCGCATCTTGATGTCGTTGCCATGCTCGTCCTTGCCGATGGACTTCATCATGTCAGGGCAGGTGTTGTGCAGGGCGTGTTTTAGGAGGTGCATACCGTCATAGTTCCGGTAATACCCCTTCACCAGAAACTCGTCCGTGATTTTCATGGTGCGGTAGCCGCACACCACCGAAAACTCGTCCATGCTTGCGGAATAGGCGATTTTCACCTCCGTGTCGAACAGCCGGCTCATGTAGGCGGCATAGACACCCGTCGGAATCCAGCGTTCCCCGAAATTGAAGTCCAGATCCTCGAAGGCGATGCGCTGCGGCTCGGCATCTTTCAGAGCCTCCAACGCCTGCTTCACCTCCGGCATACGCTCATTTTCGGGATTGTCACCCATCCATGCCTCTATGCGTTCCGCTTTCTCTATGACATTTCCGGCGATGAAACGGTCTTTGATTTCGTAACCGGTCACGAGCGGATTGTAGTAGATGCGCCCTTGCAGGGCAGTGAGCAAATCCTCCGCCGTGCTGTCGGTTATCTCCCGCATATAGTCGAGATTGACCGTACCATATTTGTTGAGCGACGCAGACAGGGCTTCTTCGGGAGAGCCTACGTTGGCATGGCTCTCCACCGCGAAGGAAACAGGATGCTCGAAGATGTCCGCCTTGACGAACTTTCCGTTTTCCATCCGTTCCAGCGAAAGGATGTCGCGCCCGCCCGCATCCATCATCACTAACTTCACGTTCTGCTTGGCGTTGAGGTTGCCGTAGCGCATGACAAACTCATCGTAACAGGTATTCAGATGCTCTCGCCACGGAACATTTGCCTCGCGCCGGAGCGATTCATAACGGTACAGACGCTCGTAGGCGTCACGCAGCGACACATACAACAACGCCTTTTCCTTCTGGTATCCTTTCAGGTCGAGCGGCTGGAATGTCGCCCCGTATGGCGTGATGTCTTTCAGGTAGCCGATGTTATGACGCCCCCGGTCAGCCACCAGCGACCCTTCGCGCAGGTGCATCTCCGGCGTGCGGTGGTAGGCACGCGGAGAAAGGTCCACGACTTCCTCCTTCGGCTTTTCCGCTTCGATGTCGGGGAAAAGGAAAGTCCCCACCGCTTCCGATGGGGTATCTGTAACGGCAGGTGCGGCGACTGCCTCCGGCTGTGTTTCCTCCTGTCGTGGCTGCTCACGGGAACTTTCCGGCACGGCTTTCACTTCCGTCTTTTCCGCCACTTGTTTCTCGTTATGCTGCCTTGCCAGTTCCCGAAGTTCTTTCCTACGCTCCGGCGTCAAACCCATCATCATTTCATAGAAACCGTTGATGGGAGGATTGGTATCCCAGTCCAGTGTGGCATAGATGTCGTCCGGGTCGGCAGGCTTGGCGGTGTTCTCCGCTTTCACCTCCTTATTCTCCATTGCGGGTTTTGCAGTTGGAGCTGTCGGTGTAACCGTGACTTTCGGTTTGGGCGGAGTGGACTTTGCCGTAACTGCCTTTTTCACCGTCTTTTTCTTTTTGGAGGTTTTCGGTTGGCTGACCTCTTCCGTCATCCCCCAGAGGTCAAGCAGGGTGAGCTGCACGCCTGCGGAATATTGCGGGCGCGGTTCTATCTCCGGCTTTTCATCTGCGGGTTGCGGCTTTTCTGTCGGAGTTTCCACCGTCTGCGCCGAGGATACTGTTTCCAATTTTATGGCAGGACGCTCTACTTTATTTTGAACGGCAACTTTTTCTTCCGTTCCTGCCTGCCGGATTGAACCCGAATACAAGCGCATGGCAAGCCTGTAATGGAAATCCTCGTCGAGCATACGGCGCAAATCCCCGGCGATGCCTGCTGCCTTGCCCTCGTGCAGATAAACCATAGCGGGCTTCCCGTAGGGGTCTGTGTCAAGTTTCGCCATCGTATGCACGATGCGTTCCGGGTGGTGGATGAAATAGGCGTTGTCGGTCAGGGCGGTTTTCGTGTCCGTCTGTATCACGGTCATCAGCCGCTCGTCCTGCGACATTTCCTTCTTGCTGAAATTCTTTTGAAGGACAATCAGGTCACGGCTGCCTTTCGTGCCGAAGTTGTACGTGAAAAGGTTGTTGGGCAGGCGTATCGCGGATACCAGATTGGCCTGACTGAACAGCTCGTTACGCACGGAGGTCTTGGTGCTATTCAATACCCCTTGCGAGGTGATGAACGCCACGATACCGCCGTCACGCACGGCATCCAGTCCTTTGAGAAAGAAATAGTTGTGGATGGTTTTCTGGGCGGAGCGTCTGCCGAAAGAGTCGCTCCGCTGAAACTCCGCGTCGAACACGGCAATGTCACCGAACGGAATGTTGGACACCGCCAAGTCGAAATAATTGTTGAACGGTCTTTCGATTTTCTCAAAACCGCAGGTGCGCATTTTCTGGTCGGGATAGAGATGCCTCAAGATTGTACCCGTGAGCAGATCCTTCTCGAAAGCCATCACATCCGCATTGGGGCTGTGCCGCAGCATGGAATCCACGAACACGCCGACACCTGCCGACGGTTCGAGCATACGGGCGGGGCGGACGCTGTAATCTGCCAGCACGTCCGCGATGGTGTCGGTTATCTCTTTGGGGGTGTAGAAAGCGGTCAGCACGGACGCTTTCAGCGAATCCACAAACCGCTTGTACTCTGTTTCGTCCTTGCTGTTCTCACGGATAAGCCTGTGCAGCTCCACCGTCGGGGCGAACAGTTCGAGGTCGGATTTCGCCCACCGGACGGCATCCGTCAGTTCCTTTGCAGGGTTGAGGATACATTTCAGACCGCCGAAACCGCAGTACCTTTGAAGTATGGCACGCTCTTCGGTTGTCGCTGTCCTATTTTCCCTGTCAAGGATGAATGCCGTCCGTATCGCCTCGATGTTGTCCCGCAGTTTCTGTTTGCGGTTAAACGCCATATTCGTCTAAGTAAAGGACGGTTGCTCCCGTCAGCTCCGTGTAGAGCAGGTCGTAATCGGAAGACAGGGCGAAATTGTCATCCGAGAGGTCATAGACGGAGAACACGTTGCCGACAAGCGGCAGCAGTTTCAGGACAAAGGCTTCACGCTTCTCTTCCGGCACTTCATCGGCAAACTCGTTTTCCACGACTTCGCGGAGGATGGCGTAACGGGAATAATGCAGCCCGCGCAGCAGCGTGTCCATCGCCAGTTCCTGCGCACCATCGGCGGGATAGCCTTCAAGCCGTGCCCTCTCATACGTTTCGGCGGCACGGTCGGCCCGTTCCCGTATGAAAGCGGTGTCGTCAGCCTGTTCAAACTTGTTCGTGCGGAGATAGTCCAGCAGGTACAGACCGTAATAGGAAAAGTCGGTCTGACCCTCGTTTTTCTTCTTGTTGTTCATTACTTTGGATTTAGCGGATTGATAATTAACGGGATAATCGGTTGGAAAAAGGAAGAAAAAGGCACTCGGTATCCCTCCGAGTGCCACCACTAAATCCAAAGTATGAGTGTAATCCGGTATCGAAGAACAATTCATTACTCTGAACAAGTGGCAAAGTTAATACTATTTCTTCCGTCCTGAAAATTTCTTGTCCTTTTTAGCCTCCGGGAACACAAAAGTCGTGTTATATTCCCCGTCAAAGGCGACAACAGCATCGAAACTCTTGCCCTGTTTGCTCTTGAACCCTTTGAGCAGCTTGGTATGCCCTTCGGTGAGCAGGTCTTTGATTTCATCGTCGGACAGGGTGCGTCCCGCTTTCAGCCGGAACACGGGCAGTCCGCACTCCGTGTTGTCGCAGCGTACCACCTTGCCGTAGAACCGCATCCTGCCCGTGCCACACTTGGGACACGCGCAGCCGGAGTCACGGCTGCCGAAGAGCTTGTCGCACGAGATCAGTTCGGAGGTTATCTCACGTGTGTACGCCTCTATCTCCTTGCGGAAGGTGTCGTCGGACAGTTCCCCGCGCTCGATACGCGCCAGCTCCTTTTCCCATTCGCCCGTCATGGCAACATCGGCGATGCGCATCGTCTTGACGACGGAATTGAGGGCAAGTCCTTTTTCGGTGGGAACAAGCGACTTCTTGCAGCGTTCCATGTAACCGCGCTTGAAAAGCGTTTCGATGATGGAGGCGCGTGTGGCGGGAGTACCGATGCCACAGTCCTTCATCGCCTGCCGCAGTGCGTCGTCCTCAATTTCCTTGCCCGCCGTTTCCATTGCCGAGAGCAGGGTGGCTTCGGTATGCAGCGGCTTGGGTTTGGTCTTTCCTTCGGTAATGGACGAGCCTTTCGGTGTCAGCGTGTCGCCTTCCTGCCAGCCGGGGATGGTAATTTCCTCTTTTTCCTCGCCATAGACGGCACGCCATCCGGTTTGCTTCACGACGCTGCCTTTTACGGTAAACTCCACTCCGGCACATTCCGCCGTGACAGTGGTCACATCCTTGACGCATTTCTCAGAGAATGCCTCGACCATGCGCCCGGCAATCATCTGATAGATGGTATTGTCCTCTTTGGAGAGGAAGAGCGGTTTCTCACCCGTGACGAGCAGGGCATGGTGGTCTGTCACCTTGCCGTCGTCCACGCTGCGGCGTGTCGGGGCGGCTTTTGCCCGCACCTTGTCTTTCCATTCGGGCTGTGTGCCGATGAAAGCGAGCAGTTTGGGAATTTCGGCAAACACGTCTTCGGGGATGTAGCGGCTTCCCGTTCTCGGATAGGTTATCAACTTCTTTTCGTAGAGTTTCTGCGCGATTTCAAGCGTCTGTTCCGCCGTGAAGCCGTGCTTGGCGTTGGCTTCTTTCTGGAGCGTGGTCAGGTCGTAGAGCAAGGGAGTTTCCTCCGTCTTCTCCTTGCGCTCGGCTTTCGTGACAGTGGCGCAACCTGCCGCCTTTACCTTATTATATAGTTCCATCGCCGGTTCTTTCTCTTTCCATTTCTCGGAGGATGAGAATTTCACGACTTCGCCGTCGCAACCGTCCGTTGCGATATGGAGCTGCCAGAATGCTTCGGACGTAAAGCGGCGGTTCTCCCAGTAGCGTTCACATACCATAGCCAACGTTGGTGTCTGCACCCGCCCCACGGAATACGTGCCGTGTCCGGCGGCGATGGATAACGCCTGTGTGCCGTTGATGCCCACGAGCCAGTCGGATTCGCTCCGCGCTTTGGCGGCGAGGTAGAGGTTGTCGTATTTGCTGCCGTCTTCGAGTTTCCGCAGTCCCTCGCGGATAGCTTTGTCGGTGAGAGAGCTGATCCACAGGCGCACGAAAGGAGTGGTGCAACCCGTATAGTGGTAGAGGTAGCGGAAGATAAGCTCTCCCTCGCGTCCGGCATCGGTCGCCACGATGATATGTTCGCTTGTGTCGAACAGTCTTTTGATGACTTTTATCTGCGACACCACGCCGCTGTCGGGCTTGTAACCTTTCTCCGTCCTGACCTGACGGGGGACGAGCGTGAATGTGTCGGGAATAATCGGGAGGTTGTCACGGACAAATCCGCGCACGCCGTAGCCGTCGGGCATGGCAAGCTGAACGAGGTGTCCGAATGCCCATGTCACGGCATAACCGCCTCCCTCGAAATATCCTTCCTCTCTCTTTGTCGCGCCCACGATGCGGGCGATTTCACGTGCCACGGAGGGCTTTTCTGCAATGATTGTCTTCATGTCTTCTTCTTTTTTGTTGATACTTTGGATTTTATTTTGGATTCAGTGGCGGACACGGGATTACATTTTCATGCCCTTGCCCGTTTTCTTCTGCGGCTTCTCCTGCTGCTGTTGCTGGCGGGCGTCCTTCGGGTTGGTCTGACCTTTCTGCAACGGCTCTCTCAGATTCTTTGTAGCCTCGTTGGTCTTGCCATCGTTGTTCACCGCCACCTGCGTGCGGCTCTCGTTGGACGGAGCAACCTGCTGTGCATTGTCAGGGTTCGTGTCGTAGCGGTACGGGCGTCCCTTCTCCGGGTTGAACTTGATATACATCGTGGCATGGAAGCCCTGCTTGTCGGTCACGTTCTCCAGCTTCACGGCTTTACCCGCCACATAGTCGGCTTTCTGCTGGTCGGTGAAGCTCACGCCGCTCCATTTGCTGATGGGGCGGATGCTGCCGTCCTCGTTCGTCCACGTGTTGCGGCGTTGCTCCTTCTTGGTCTGTGCGGCATTTTCCCCGCCCTGCGCCTGACTTTTCGATGTGTCGCCTTTGGTTTCCTGTGTCTGTGCGGTACGGGGCGACTTGCCGGTTCCCGGCACGAACTCCACGCCGCGCTGCTCCACGTTCACTTGCAGGGTGGTGACGAACTTTCTGCCGTCGTTGCGCTCGATGAGCTTGTCGCGTACGGGCAGTCCGGCGCGGAGCATGTCCCGCTCCTGCGTGGTGATTTCCGTCTTGCCGATGCGCTCCGGGATGCGCACCCTGCTTGCCGGAATGTCCGTGATTTCATTCGTCTTGCGGTCGATGCTGATGTAGGAGGGGATGATCTCGCCCGTTTCCCTGTCCACAATGTCCACGACCCTACCGAGATTGCCCGTTTCGCGGAGGTTCTTCCGGTCATTGTCGGAGAATTTGTGTTCCTTGTACTCATCCAGCTTCTGCTCCTTGCGGATGAAGTGCGGCACGAGGCTGATGTTTCCCTCACCGTCCTTCTTGAAGGAGAGGCGGGCGTCCAGCTCGAATGATTCGCCGCCGAAGGTCGGTTTGACCTTTACCAAGTCGGACTTGCCATAGTTGAGCATCTTCGTAAGGTCGCCGGACTTTTCAAGGTTGTCCCGCTTTACGCCCCATCTGTCCTCCAGCTCCTGCCAGTTGATTTTACTCTCGTCGATGGGCTGGTAGCCACGTTTGCCCTGCATCTGTTCGGATTTGTCCTGTTGCTGTTCTTTCCGTTGTTCCATGTTCTCCTGTTTTTGAGGTTCTTGTTTCTCTGTCTGTTGTGCTGCCATCTCTTCCTGCACCTTCTTCTCATAGTCGGAGGTGTCCACCTTGTGAGGGGCGAGCAGCTCCTTGTTCGCTTCGGGGTCTTTCAGCAGTTGCTTCATCACCTCTAAGAGATTTTCAGCTTGGTCTGCCGCAATGCGGTAGAAACCGAAGCGGCTGGGTTCCTTGCACTGCCGGAAGAAGTTCTTGAAGAAGTTGTCCAGCACGTCGCCATGTCGGTCGAATTGCAGGAAACTCTGCGCGTTCTCCGCTTTTGCGGGGGTGCGCTTGGGTGTGCCGTCCGCGTTCAGCCCGGCTACCACGCTGATCTCGCCTGTCTTCTCGTCACGGACTACCAGCACGTCCTTTTCGTCTTTTTTCTTTGCCATCTGAAAAATGTTTTAATGGGTTATTTATGAAAGAAATTATGGATACGAGCCTTGTAGAAGGCTATATCTTCCTTTTTGAAGTCCTTGATATGGTTGGAAAGGAATGTCAGCACGTCCTCCTCGCTGTAATAGGTCTTCTTGCCCAGCGTCTTGTAGGGCAATGCGCCTACGCTGCGGTAGCGTTGGAGGGTGCGTTTGCTTATCTGGAGCAACATGCACAAATCCTGATTGTCGAAAAGGCGGATGCTTTCCGTGATAGTGGGCTGTTTCCCCTCAGCCTTCATCGCCAGCAGCAGTTCGTCCTGACGGTCGAGCCGTTCCATCAGCTTCTGCATCCAGCCCTCGAAGTTGTTTCGTGTGAGCAGTTCCATGACCTATGTCCTCCTTCCTTTTGGTTTGCCGCCCGTGCGCAGCGTGTGGTTGTGGAACAGGGTGTCTATTGTCCCTTCCTCGTTCCTTACTGTGTTGTCCTCCAATAGCCGCAGTATCTCGGAAAGGCGGTAGCGGCAGCTTCCGCGTACCACCACATACTCGATACGGTGGTCGGTGCGCATACGCTGCATGGTGCGCTTGCTCACGTTGAGCATCTTCGCCGCCTGTGCCGTGTCAAGCAGCTTGTCTTCGGTTTCCCGCTTCCGTTTCTTCTCGTCCCTTGCCTCGCGGATGTACCCTGCGATGTTCGCAATCTGCGCCATCATCTCCTTGTAGGCGGAACTTTCCATCGTGATGATTTCCATAACCTTTGTTTTTTGTTTCACGGGCAAAGGTGGCGCTTTGCTGCGAGGCGCATCGTTTAGTATATATATGATAAATGAAAATAAATCAGCAGCTTGTGGCGTTCGGGAGAGCCAGAGAGTGCCAAACGGACGCCACAAGCTGCCACCGATGGCAAAACGGAACCAGCGATGGAAAAAGCCGCTACATTTGCCTCCGAAACCGAAAACCGGACATCGGCACGCATCCCCGACGACAAGCTGGACGAGGCTTTCGAGCATCTGGAAATTCCGGACATCCCGCTCGAATACGAGGATGAGGACGACGATTACATCGACGAGGATGTGTCGCTCGGCGCAGGCCACCGGAGATACGCTTCGGGCGCGAGCTTCGAGGAGCTGGACGCGGCGATGAAAACCGCCCGCGACCCTTCGGCGGACGACAGCGAGCGGCGGCAGGCCGGGCGGCTGTTCGGGCAGATGCAGGGCACGGAGTTCTTCGACCGCCTCGTGAGCGGCTCGGCAGACATCGCGGAAAAGATAACGGGATTGATGGACTATTATTTAAGCCCGCCCTTCCCGACGGCTGGGAACACGGAGGCTGCGGCAGCCGCCCTGCCTATCGCCACCGACGCGCCGGACGGCCTTGCCGGGTTCGACATTCGGGATTTTGTTTAACGATTAAAAACGAAAGGACAATGAAAGAAAAAGAGTACGGGTAGCTGTCCCCACGTAAAACAGCCCGCTAAATCCATAAGTAAAAATCAGTATCAACCCGCCGGACGGACTATCCACCCGTCCGGCACAATCGAAGAACAATTTATGACGAAGAAACATTTTCTTTTCTCGGCAGCCCTTCTTCTGGCTGCCTCCTCCGCCTTTGCACAGGGCAACGGCCTTTCGGGTATCAACGAGGCTACGAGTATGGTAACGAGCTATTTCGACCCAGCGACGAAGTTGATATACGCCATCGGCGCGGTCGTGGGTCTGATCGGCGGCGTGAAGGTCTATGGCAAGTTCTCGTCGGGCGACCCCGACACCAGCAAGACAGCCGCCTCGTGGTTCGGCGCGTGTATTTTCCTGATCGTGGCGGCGACCATCCTGCGTTCGTTCTTCCTCTAAACGTCAGGCGATGGCAGAATACCCTGTAAACAAGGGGATAGGCCGCTCGGTTGAGTTCAAAGGTTTGAAGGCGCAGTACCTTTTCATCTTTGCGGGCGGCCTGCTCGTGGGGTTCGTCCTTTTCGTCATCCTGTACATGGCTGGCGTCAGCCAATGGTTCTGTATCGGCTTCGGGGCGGTGTCGGCCTCCGTTCTGGTGTGGCAGACATTCGCCCTGAAAACCCGGTAAGGCGAACACGGATTGATGAAGCTGGGCGCGGTACGCAGCCATCCCCGCTATATACTCAACCGCCGGAGAATCTCCCGATTGTTCAACCGCAAAAGACAGAAGAATGAGAAATACACTTAAAGCCGCGACATTGGAGGCCAAATTTCCGTTGCTGGCCGTCGAGCACGGCTGCATCCTCTCCAAAGACGCCGACATCACGGTGGCTTTCGAGGTGGAGCTGCCCGAACTCTACACGGTAACGGGTGCGGAATACGAAGCCATACACGCCGCATGGTGCAAGGCCATCAAGGTCTTACCCGATTACAGCATCGTCCACAAGCAGGACTGGTTCGTGTGCGAGCAGTACCGACCGGAGCTGCAAAAGGACGAC
>OFDA01000544.1_pt1 | contig 11234 bp, 6 predicted proteins | sample 1520921 | NCBI WGS metagenome assembly OFDA01 (sample SAMEA2699028, study PRJEB24076) | metagenome
TGATTGGATCGGATGCAAATGAAACTTATGAAGGTTCGGATGGTGAGGTCGATTCCCTTACCTTTATTAATAAGGTCGACGGCACAAACTCACTTGTTTTTATAAATGGCGGAACGTTTTCAGTCAGCAATCTTAAAACATTAAGTTTCTTAACTGACCAAATTCTTTCTGGAAAGCCAGCTTCGAACAATGCAGGCATTCAGTTAATAAATGGCGGGAAAGTGAATGTCGATAATGTTCGTCAGGTCAACTTTGGCAGTCAAGATAAACGGTTTGAAGCTGATCAAGGTATAAATGTATACAGCTCTAGTTCATTAGAATTCAGCCATATTGATACGCTGTCTTTTTATACAGACGCCAATCAATCCGTCAATGTTCAGTCATCAGCATCACTCAAGATTCATGATGTCGGTACGCTAATATTTGTCCAGACAGAAAGCTAGTGGAAGATTGTATTCAGCTTTACAGCTGATGGTAATGGATAAAGATGATAACTCTTATGCTGATAAGATGGTCGATATTAAGGTCGACAATCTCATTATAAAAGCGAATTCTCAGACTACGCTTTCAGCCGGTATTTCTATTGCAGATGATACTGGTTATAAGGGAACAGCCTCAATAAATGGTTCTTTGGAAGCTAAAAATATTACTATCGACGGCGGAACGTTCGGGATTCGATCTAATCGCAGTGTGCAGGATTCTCAATCGACCACATTGAAGCTTAGTGCAGAAAATAACCTCGCTGTCAGCGGCGGTAAAAATGCCATATTGTTAGATAATCAAAAGGGTTCTGGAAACGATTTGAATGTGGATGCTGCTAATGCCACATTTACGGGCGGCGAAGAAGGTGTTCTCAGTAAAAACAGCACGGCATCCATTAAGGCTGACAATCTGACCGTTTCTGGCGATAAAAATGCCCTGAATTTTGATAAAGACAGCTCTCTGACGCTGGCAAACAAAACTGACTCACAGACCGCCAACACCACCTTGAACGGCAATGTCACCGTTGACGGCAAGGCAACCTTTACGAATCAGGATATCCATCAGACCGCCGGCACTTTCTATGTCAGCACTCTGGATGCCTCCAATTCAAAGCTCACCTTCAATACCACTGAAGAAAACGGCGTTACGGTTGATAAGTTGGAAGGGACTGGTGATCTCAAGCTCGAAGCCGGCGCTTCCGTCACCGAAAAGCTGGGTTCAGCCGAGAAAGTCGCAGGTGCGCTTGATTCGATCATCGGCGGGGGCGCAGCTTCAACGCTCAAACATAACTTTGTCGGCGGCGAGGCCAGCGACATGACGGGTGCCTGGACATATGATGCCGGCACGGGTGACGTTTCTTATGTAGGGTCACGTCTGTCGCCGACTTTGACCGCAGTGACCCATGCCAACGCCGCAAATCTTGCTCAGTGGCGCTATGAAGTCAATCACTTGAGCGAACGCCTCGGCGACGTGCGAAGCCAAAACGGTGCACTGGGTGCTTGGGCTCGTGTCTACGGTACGGACGCTAAGGTTTCTGACTCCGTTTCCACGAAGTTCACCAACAACACAATTCAGGTGGGCGGTGATGCCAAGGTGGGAGACACCTGGATTGTCGGCGCGGCTTTTGGCTACACCGACAATTCAACGGACTTCTCGAACGGCAGCGCTGACAGTGACGGCTACACCCTTTCCGTCTACGGCACGGCAGTTCTTCCCACCGGCAGCTATCTCGATTTGATCGGCCGTGTTGGTCGGATCAGCACCGATATTGATGTTTCAACCGTCACGCCGTTCAAGGCATCCTATGACAACACGACGGTTGGCTTGTCCGCGGAAGTTGGCCACCGCTTTGATCTTTCGCAGATCTTCTATGTCACGCCGCAGGCTGAACTCGCCTACGGTCGTGTATTCGGCGACGACTACAGCGGCAGCAACGGCATGAAGGTTTCTCAGGATGATTTCGATACGTTGATTGCCCGCATTGGCTTCCAGGCCGGCGCGAACTTCGCTGATAACCGCGGATCGATCTATCTGACGGCTTCGGTCAACCACGACTTCTTGGGCGACACAGAAGCCACCGCTTCGAAAGCAGGCGCACAGGATCAGAAGCTCAAGGAAGACCTGGGCGGCACTTGGTTCTCGTACGGGATCGGCGCGCAGTTCAACACGACGAACAACCTCTCCTTCTATGGGTCGCTGACGCGTGCCAACGGGTCTGATTATCAGGAGGACTATCACTACTCCGTCGGCGCACGCTACGTGTTCTGACGAGGCGGTCTCTACCGTTGGTGATTTCTAAAATCTTTTAGATTTCAGCTTAAGCGACTTCAGTCGATGCGGCTGAAGGCGCTTTTGCTCTCATTCTGAACGCTGCGGCTAATCCGTAAAGGGCAATGCTTCTGGGGAGCTTGCAGGCGAATGCGCATGCTTAGCCGTCAGCATCTTTTGATGGCGGAAATAGAGCCAGGTGAGTGCTACGGTCGTCACGGCCCAGCTGATGGGATAAACGATCATGAGCGTATCAAACGTCGGATCAGCGGCGAAAACCGTATAGACCCAGACGATGCGGATCGAGCAGATGCAAAAGAGCGTCACCATCGCGGGCGGCATGGAATAGCCGTAGCCGCGCATTGCATCCGAAACGGTTTCCATCACCACGCTGATGGGTTCGGCCAGCACGACGAGGAGAATGCGTGTAATGGCAATTTCCATCACGGCTTCACTGTGCGTAAAGAGGCTGAGGATGCTTCGTTCGAAAATGAGCACAACCGCGATCATCATCACGGAAGCACAGAAATTAAGCCCCATTGACACCCAGGTAGCCCTTCTGCAGCGCGCCAGATTGCCCGCGCCGTAGTTCTGACTCACGAAGGTTGTGGCCGCCAGACCGAACGCGTTGATAAAGCAGTACACATTGATCTCAATCGTGAATGCGGCTACTGAGCCCGCCATCACGTCCGCTCCCAGGCTGTTGATAGCCGCCTGAATGATGAGGTTGGAGAACGAAAAGACCGCCCCCTGAACGCCCGCGGGCCAGCCGATGCGGATGATCGAACGCAGCGACACGGCGTCTGGCTTCAGAAGCCGGCGAAGTTCAAGTCTGAGCGGTCCCGTCATGCGGCATTCGCGCCAGAAAAGAATCCCCGCGGCAAGCGCATTGGCGAGAACGGTGGCAAAGGCCACGCCCCCAGTGCCCATGTCGCAGACCAACACAAAAAAGAGATTGCCGGCGATATTGAAAATCGTGGCAAAGCAGAGTGCCCAAAGCGGCGTTTGGGTATCCCCTTGACTGCGATAAACAGCGGCCAAAAAGTTGTAGACCGCAATGAAGGGCATGCCCAGCAGGTAGACCCGCAGGTAAAGTTCAGAATCGGCCTGCACCGATTCGGGCACTTCAAGGCAGGCGATGATCCAGTCCGCCCCGATTTCGCCCGCGATCGCCATGACCACGCCGAAGACAACCGCCACATAAAAAGCCGTGTGAACGCCCCTGCTCGCCCGCTCTTCATCGCGCATGCCTAAGGCTTGAGCGACCACCACATTTGCGCCGAGCGCGAGTCCCATACAGAGACTCACGATTAATCCGATGATCGGGACGTTGTTGCCTACGGCCGCCATGGCCTCGTCTGATACAAAGTGCCCGAGTACGGCGACGTCGGCGGCGTTGTAGAGCTGCTGGAGCACGCCGGTAAAGGCGAGCGGCAGCGCAAAGAGGATCATCTTGTCCCAGATGGATCCGCTGAGCATGTCTAATTTACGAGTTCTGCTCATAAGCGAAAGATAAGAGCGCAAAAGAAAGCAAGCGCCCTGCTGACGGCGGATTCAGCAGGGCGGCTGCGAAAGGACTTATTTTAAAGGGAGCTCGGTATCTTTCGGTATCCGCAAAAGATCTCAGCTCCCCCTATTCCGGCGCTCTATCGGACGGCGGCAAAAAGGATTGCCGGCTGCAGTTTTCGGGGCAGCCGAGCTTCGCACGAAAGTTTGCACGAAGCTCGGATTCCTTCAAGTCTCACGCGTAGCGAATGAGCGAGAGGAGAAGGACAGCGGCGAACCCCGAAAGGAGCGGCACGCAGGTGCGCTTCACCACCATGAGCGGGTTCACCTTCACCACGGCAGCAACGATGATCACTACGGCAGCTACGGGCGAAGCCGCGCGGATGACGTTGGAGGTGAGCTGCATGGGGAGTGCAACCATAATCGGATCGATACCCGCTTTGTCGGCGATTTGCGGAATGAGTTCAATGAAGGAATAGAAAACCGCGTTGCCCGAGCCGCTCACGAATGTGATGAGTGCGGTGATGCCGGAAAAAACGAGCATCAGACCGGCGCCGGCATTTTCTACACCCGTGACCAGACCAGAGATGGCATCGATGAGTCCCATGGCCTTCAAGCCGGCCACCATCGTCGAGGCTGCGACGATGAGCACCACCACTTTCGAGAAGCCGTCGCCCATGCCGTTGAAAAAAGTCGACACGTCCTTCATGGTGGCTTTGACGTCGCGGCGGCGGATGGTTTCCGCAATGAAGGCGAGCGCAAAGGAAAAGAGCGTGATTTCAACGAGCCCGACCTTCGCGTGCTTGAAGAAGGCCCAGAAGAAGATCGTGAGTGCGAGCGGCAGCACGGGGAAAACGGCGTACCACGCGGGCGCGTCGGCATTGACTTGGCGAAGTTCCGACTCATCCACTGCGGCGCAGACTCCGCCATCGGCACGGTCGAGGCGCTTCTGCCAGAAATAATGCACGATGCCCATCACGATGATCGCCGGAATGGAGATGACGGCGTGATGGTAAAAGACATAGTCGACCACATGATCAAAGCCGAGCACACGGGCTGCGACTACATTGTCTCCGCCCAAAGGCGTCGGCACAATGGTTGCCGTTGTGGCAATGACGCCGGCAGCGGTGAGCGGCGTCATCTTGGCGGCTTTAAGCACCGGATAGAGCGTTGCCATCAGAATCACGGCAAGCGACGCAGCGCTCGGGATGATGATGGAGAGGAGCGTGCCCAGCCAGAACACCAAGGGCACCAGGATGTAAGGAGACTTCACGGCAGCGAGCGGGCGGCTCAGGAGTTCAATCACCTTGTCGTTGGCGCCGATTTTGGACATATAGGCAGCAAAGCCGAAAAGCGTCAGGATGATGAGACCCGCGTTGGCGTACTGCTTAATGAAAAGATCCTTGACGGCCTTGAAGGGATCCGCCCAGGCGAGTCCGGAGGCATCTTTGCCCGTCAAAACGTCACTTCCCATGATGAGCGCGGCGTACATCAAGAGGAAGCCGGCCGCAAAGAGCACGACTTTGGCATCGTAGTTTTTGGCAATCGCCCAGCCGGCGAGCACGAGGATGAGAATGGCGAAAATAGTGGCGAACATGACGGCGTTCGGGCAGTACGTTGGAGGAATCGTGCCGGGCGGGGTCAAGAGTGCTCCGCGCACGACGAAAAATGGAAAGCGGCGATTCTCTCGCAAATTGACTGGAGTCTCAAGTGCGGAGAAATCATGAAGCGCGTAATCGTTTACCCGAGGCCTTGACCAAACGGAAACGTTCGTCTATAGATTGTGCCTCCCAATACTCAAAAGAATGACTAGCATGCGCAGCACCAACCCCGGCTTTGTCCCAGACTCCCCCTTCACCCGCGAACTCACCGCCAAGCAGCTCGCCTTTTTTTCCGCTTTTCCAAAGGCCGAACTTCACTGTCATCTCCTCGGCACGACGAGCCGGGAAACCTTCATTGACCTTGTCCGCGATGCCGGCGCTCCGATTTCCATGGCTGAAATCGAGGGCTTTTACACCCGCGGTGAAAAGCCCGTGGGGGTGCTGCGCATCTTCCGCGCACTGGAATCGTCGATCCTTAAGAAACCCGAATATTTAAAGCGCATTACGCTTGAGCACCTTGAACGCACGGCTGCTCAGGGCGTGCGCTACATCGAACTCTTCTGGAACTGGACCGGCCTCAAGCACTTCATGACCTATGCCGAAGGTCAGGACGCTATTGTGGCCGGCCTGATCGAAGGCGAAGAAAAATACGGCATTGTCGGCCGCCTCGTGCCGTCGATTGACCGCGAAGCGCTCCCGGAAGATGCTGTTGAATTGGTGCGTGAAATGGCCGCTCACCGCTCTCCCTGGGTCATCGGTCTGGGGATCGACTACCGCGAAACGCTCCACGAACCCGAAAATTTCTGGAAAGCCTATCGACTGGCACGCGATGCCGGCTTTAAATTGACCGCGCATGCGGGCGAATTCGGCGAACACTGGCGCAATGTGGAAACCGCCATGGATCTCCTCGAGTGTGAGCGAATCGACCACGGCTACACGATTACAGACAATCCGGAGCTCGCTGAGCGCGCCGCGGATCGGGGCATACCTTTTGCCGTGGTGCCGACCAATTCCTACTATCTGCGCACTTTCACGGATGAAGAATGGGCTGTGAAGCACCCGATCCGCCGCATGGTTGAACTCGGTCTCAAGGTCTTTCCCAACAGTGATGACCCGACGATGCACCATATCTCCATTTCTGAGAGCTGGCTTTTGATGATGAATTGGCTTGGATTTTCGCTTGTTGATCTGCGCGGATTCTTAGTGAACAGCATTGATGCTGCTTGGGTCGACGATGAGACGAAGATCGTCTGGCGTCAATTGTGGCTCCCTGAATTTGACCGTTTGGCCCGCGAAGCGTTTGGTGCTGACTGTCTGCCGACAGCTTGAATGGGATGTGCTCCCGATGGCGTTTGGCTTGATTGATCAAGCTTGAAACACCGTCGGCACACTGCTTTTTCAATCTGTCTTCGAGCTGCTGCAAGAAGTCAATGGACTCGCAGCAGCTTTTTTTCTGCCAGACCTTCTTCATCGGCTTTTAAACGTCTGCCGCGAGGGCGGCTGAACAGAGCGCCGTCGCGGCCTTTCTGCTGTGTCCAGCGGCAGACACCGCAAAGGGATATTGCGCAGATCGCAAAACTGCCAATGCCAAGCATCCTAAGGGCAAATCGCCCGGCCCCGATCTTTGACAGCGCTCCCCGTCAGTCAGTGTTCCGCTTCAGCCGCCGCGGCTTCAGCCTGAGCCGCAGGGCTTTCGTCAATACGTCCTTGATGGAGCGGAATAATCCGCTGGTTGGAGCTCCCGCGCCAGGCGCCCTGCTTGGCGAGGTGAAGCTTTTGCACATAAGCGCCGTCAACGAGCCGATCAATGTAGGGCAAAAGCCTGCTCTTTTCCACGTGCTTAAAGGTCCTTCCGGTCCACGCCCAGACGGTTTTCTCTGGGAACCGTTCCTTGATGCGCTGCAGAAGCCCGGCCAAAACTGCTTCGTGCTCCGGCTCAAACGGGTCGCCGCCCAGCAGCGAAAAACCGGCAATCCATTTTGAATCCAGCGCCTTCATGATCTGCGCTTCTGTTTCCGCTGTGAATGGGCGTCCAGCCGTAAAAGACCAGCTTTCTTTATTGAAACACCCTTTGCAGCGAAGCGTGCAGCCGGAAACAAACAGCGAAACGCGCACGCCGGGGCCATTGGCGGTGTCGTAGGCGGATAGACCGATGTAGTTCATGACGAAAGAAATAAATAAATCGGGGGAGCTCAGCCGGAACTCCCCCGAGGAACCTTAAAGACCGCTGCTGCGGTCTTTAAAGGTTTTACATGCTCTTGCGGTTGTGGATCTCAGCCATTTTCCCTTCATTCATGCGGGAAACGCCGTTCACGTTGCTGTAGCCGAGGTAGCCGCAGACGCGCGAGATCACGGAGAGGTTTGAGCTCCCGCATTTGGGACAGCGCATGAGCACATTGGTGCTGTGTGTGCCGCAGTCGCCGCAGTAAGCACTGTCAAAATTCACGCCTTGGTAGAAGCCGAGCTCCATGCCGCGCTGGATGACGGCCTTCACCGCATCCGTGTTCTCGGGATTGTCGAGACGCACGTACTGAATGTGGCCGCCTTCGCAAAGGTGAAAGTCCTTGAATTCGTGGTCCTGCTTCTCAAAGGGCGTGATTTCTTCGGTCACGTTCACATGGAAGGAGTTCGTGAAGTATTCAGGACTGTAGTGCGGCGTATGGCGGAAGACATTGTCAATGCCCTGCTTGGCGCAGAAGGCGTCGTACTGCTTAGCCTGCGTCGCGCAGAGGCTTTCGGCGGGCGTGCCGTAGATCGCATAGAGCCACCCGTCTTCCTTCTTGAAGACGTTGATGCGCGCCTGCAGATGACGGAGCACTTCTTCGGAGAAAGCGCCGCCCTCTTCAAGCAGACGCTTGCCCGTCCAGAGGAAGGTGGCTTCATCGAGCGCCGTGATGCCCAAGGACGCCGTCATGTAGCGGACCAGATCGCCCACTTCATCGTCGGGATCCTTCGTGCCCTCATAGAAGCCCCCCTGCGTGAAAGCGAGCGGGTTCGAAGAGCACTTCTGTCGGCGGATGATGTCGTAGCGCTTCTTGAAGAATTCGCGAATCACTTCCAGACGCTCGTCGAGTTCCGTCCAGAAAGCGGTGCGCCAATTGTCAGGATGCTCGAGCTGCACCAGGCGGATGATGAGCGGAATATTGAGGCTCACAGCGCCGATGTTGCAGCGGCCGATAGCCACATAGCGGCCCTTTTCGTCGTGCCAGGGCGAGAGATAGGCGCGGCAGCCCATCGGGCTCGTAATGACGCCGTGTTCGCGGAAGAGCTTCGAAACCGTGCCATAGTCCGATGAGAGCGACAGGTAATCCGGATACATGCATTCGGTCGAGGTCTTCACGGCCTCATCGAAGAGTTCAGACGAATACTGGTCGGCTGCAATCTGCGGCGCATCGTACAGATAGACGAGCTTCGGGAAGACCACGGGCTTATGGTGCGGGCCGTGGCCGTTGCGGCGAACCTGCAGCATGACCGTGTTGATCTTCGAGAGCCACTTGCGCTCAAAGGGCGCGTAGTCCTTTAAGTTCCACTGACCAAAGGAAATCGTCGTAAAAGCGAAGTCACCGCGCGAGCACGGCACGGTATTGAGCTTAAGCTCAAGCGACTGGAAGCCCTGCTCAAGCTCGCGGGTGACATCCTTGTCGCTTTGTTCTGCGGCCCGTTCTTCTGAAAGGCCGAGCTCAATGTATTTGTCGTGCGCCGTCTTCCAGCTCTTCAAAACGTAAGGCAGCAGAGCCTTGTCCAATTCAGCGAGCGTAAAGCCGCCGAACTGCTGAGCTGTCGCGACGAGCGTGATGTCGCCCACCACCTGCAGTGCCGACAGAACGGTTTTGGGTTCGGTGTAGCGCACATTGCTCATCTCGAAGCCGCCGCGCAGGATAGAACCGATGTCAAAGAGGCAGCAGTTGATGCATCCGAGGATCATGTCGCGCATGTCGTGGATGTAGATGTCGCCGCGGTCGGTGAATTCTTTTTCGCGCCCAGAGAGATAGAACTGACGATAGAGGCTCTTCGTGAGGAACCCCTTGATGAGCGAACCCTTCGTCGAAACGAGGGACGAATCGAAGTTGGCATTCTCACGGTCGCCGAGACGCAGAACATCATCAGCATCCTGACGCAGCTGCTCGAAGGTCTTCGCGTAGTTGTTCTTGTAGTAGCGGTATTCGGCATAAGACGTCGCAACATCCTTGAAGCCAAAGGTTGCGAGCGTACCGATCACGAGCTCGTGAAGTTCGGCCACGGGCACCTTCTTGCGCGACTGCAGACGTTCAGAAATCGAATTCGCCATGGCGAACATGGTTTCGTCAGGGATCTGCTTGTCGCAGCGGAAGGCTGCCTTCATGATGGCCTCGACGATCTTCTGCGGCTTGAAGTCTTCAAGCGTATTGTCTTTCTTGAGTACCTTGAACATCGCGGATTCCATTCTTTTTATCTCGAGCGCTCGGCCGTCTGATGCGGTCTCTCGAGCGAATTGATCTTTGAGAGAAAAAATGCCGCGACGCGCTGTTTCGACAGCTGTGCCGACCACCGCTTCTGCCCGCAGCAATCTTTCCCAGAAGTTGGACGGGAAGTGTACAGGTAAAAAGACGCTCAGCTGACGCTTCAATCGATAGCGTTTTTCTATTGAATTGAGAGATGAAATTCGAACTGCTTGAGTCTGCTGAAAGATTGCTGCAAATTACCTCTATATAGGTAGTGCTTCAGAAGTAACGCGCATCCCGTGGAAGTATCATTTCTTAAGAAACACTATATGTAGTGCCATCACTTGGCTATCTCCTACATACTGTCATTGGTACTTTTACCAGATCCGCGGAGTGCGTCCGTCTGCCAAACGTTGATAAGCGGCGGATTTCAGTTGGGATGCGGCTGTCTGCGTCGTCTGCGGCTGCCTAATAAATAGGCACTTGCCGAAAACCAACATCGGTAATGCAAACCCGGCGCCCCCAATTCGTCATGCATAAAAGTGCCGTCTCAAACGCCGGCATTTTTGGAGTGATTTCGTGATCGGCTGCCTAAAAGCCGAGCGCTATTCTCGTGAACACCACCCCTATACCGCATTCAAGTTATTGTTTTCTATGTAAATTAGTTTACTGACGGGTTGACTGAACAAGGTGATCCCGAAGTCTTGGACATATTACGGTAATGAGAATTATTTTCATCTTTTTGGATGCAGCCGAGCTCAACAAGTTCCTGCAGCGTATTTTATGTCCAAGCACAAATCACTATCACCGGCGATGACGCAGCAGCGGCAGCTGCAGCTTCCGCTTGCTGCCGCCCTGCTTTCCGCACTGTCGGGCAGTCTCTGGGCGGAATCGGCCGCATATCAGGAATTGGATCCGGTTGTAGTCACCGCTACGCGTACCGCACAGCCGCTTTCACAGGCGGCCTCATCCATTTCGGTCGTCAAGGCCAAGGATATTGAGGAAACCGTGCCTCAGACCTTTACGGATACACTCCTCGACATTCCGAACGTCGATGTGGAATCGTCTTCCAGCGTTATGTTCAGCCGCATCCGTATTCGCGGTTCCGAGCCCAATCAGATCACCTATCTGGTGGACGGCCTTCGGCAGGACGACACCACAGCCGCCGGCAATCAATTTATCGGCATCTTTATCGATCCGGAACTGCTTAAGCAGGTGGAAGTAAAGCGCGGCGGCGGCAGTTCCCTCTACGGCAACGGCGGCATCGGGGGAACCCTTTCTGTGACGACTAAGTCGGCTGCAGATTTTCTGGCCGGTACGGACAAAAACTACGGCGTGAAGGTAAAGACCGGCTACGCCTCTGACACCAAGGAATGGCAGAAAAGCGCATATGTCTTCGGCCGTCATGATATTTGGGACGTACTCGTGGGCGTCAATCGCCGGGATTCGGGCAATG
>OFDA01000546.1_pt1 | contig 11196 bp, 7 predicted proteins | sample 1520921 | NCBI WGS metagenome assembly OFDA01 (sample SAMEA2699028, study PRJEB24076) | metagenome
CCGAGAGCGTTACTACTGACTTCAACGTTACCGATATTGTAGGCCTGGCCATGGCGTTTAGGGGCATGGATACCTCCAAGGATATGTATTCCGCGCGTACGCCTACAACGTCCGAGCTCATTGATGACGTCTGGTATGAGATTGTCGATAAGAGCGCGTGGAAGACCATGATGGACCGTGTAAACCAGGCGCTGCCTCCTCTGGAGGATGCAAGTACCGACGAAACCACAGGCGTTGTGGGTACCGTTGGAGGAGACCCTTCAGCTATCGACAGCATCAAGCCTGACTACACCGGAGAAGTTGCCGTGCTCAATGGCACCGATGTTCAAGGACTTGCAGCTCAAAAGGCTGGCATCCTGAAGACTAAGGGCTACACCGCTTACGCCGACAGCTCGCTGGAGCATCCAACCGACTCGATTATTGTCTACGACGGCACGCGTACGGGCCTGGCAAAGGCCGTTGGCGTTGCAAAAGCGCTGGACATCCCTACTGCTAACATCAAGGCAAACGACGGCTCCTACCCAACTGACGTGGACATCACCGTAGTCCTGGGCACCGATCAGGCTCCAAAGCGTTAACGACACGCAGCTTGCGGTCTGCGACCCGCTACGGCATGCGCCACACAGCGCGCTACCCCACCCCACACAAAAACGGGCGAGAAGACCGATCTTCTCGCCCGTTTTACGTTTACCGTAAGCAGTTTTGTGGCTTAGACGTTGAAGCGGAAGTGCATGACGTCGCCGTCCTCGACCACGTACTCCTTGCCCTCGATGCGTAGCTTGCCCGCAGTCTTGCAGCCGGCCTCGCCGCCCAGCTCAACGTAATCGTTGTAGCTGGCAACCTCGGCCTTGATGAAACCGCGCTCAAAATCGGAGTGGATGACGCCGGCGGCCTCGGGAGCCTTAGCGCCAATGCGGACGGTCCACGCCCTGACCTCCATAGGGCCAGCGGTGAAGTAGCTCTGCAGGCCAAGCAGCTTGTATGCTGCCTGAGCAAGCGTCTCCAGGCCGGAGTGCTCAAGTCCCAAGGACTCCAGATACTCTGCAGCCTCCTCTGGATCAAGGTCAGCCAGCTCAGCCTCGACACCTGCGCAAACAGGGATGGACTGAACGCCGTTAATAACAGGAGCCGGCTCGGTAAGCATGTCCTCGTCGACGTTTGCGACGTACAGGATTGGCTTCATGGTAAGCAGGAAGAGATCGCGGGCAGCCAGGCGCTCTTCGTCAGTCATCTCCATGTCAGCGGCGCGATTGCCCTCGTTCAGCCACTCCTGAAGGCGCTTTGCCACGTTGAGCTTTGGCTGGAGGTCCTTATCGCGCTTGGCCTCTTTCTCCAGCTTAGGCAGGGCGCGCTCAATGGTGCCCAGGTCAGCCAGGATAAGCTCCGTCTGGATGATGTCAACGTCCTCGTCAGGATTAACGCGGCCCTCAACGTGAATGACGTCGGGATCTTTGAAGTAACGAACAACCTCGCAGATAGCATCGGTGTTGCGGATGTTTGCCAGGAACTGATTGCCCAGGCCCTCGCCCTCGTTTGCGCCCTTGACCAGGCCAGCGATGTCCACAAATTCAACGGTTGCAGGCATGATACGACCAGGATTGACAATCTCGGCCAGCTTCTGAAGCCTTGCGTCAGGCACGTCAACAATGCCCACGTTAGGGTCGATGGTAGCAAACGGATAGTTTGCGGCCAGACCACCCTTGCGGGTCAGCGCGGTGAACAGCGTGGATTTACCAACGTTTGGCAGGCCAACGATACCAATTGAAAGCGACATGTGAGTCCTCTTGTTGTCGGTGGACGGTTACTTGTATTTCTCGCGAGAAGAACGAGCAGCTAGAAGCGTTGTGCTCTGTGTTAACAGCCGCGTGCTACTCCCCATTATCCTCTTTTGGAGGTTGTTGTGCGGCGGCTTCCTCATCCGAGTCCTCGGTAATCGGATCCGCCAGGTGTTTGAGCTGCTCCTTGCCGGTGTCAAAAATGAAGCGAGCCTTGCGACGAGCCAAAGCCTCAAGCCGCTCAGTCTCCTCGGCCTTGCGATCGCGAACAACCAGCTCAGAAGTGTTCATCGGCACCATCGTAAGCGCACCAGGCTCTGGGCAGACAATTTCGCAGGCGCCACAGTTGACGCAGAACGGCATCTTAATGGTCAGCTTGCCGCGCTCATCGATGTCGATTGCATGCGTTGTACAGGTATTTTTGCAGTCGCCACAAACCGTGCATTTGCTGGAATCCCAGATAGGAGCCTCGAGCTTCACGTAAGGGGCAAGCTCTGGGTCGTGCTGAAGTGCGCCCATGACCAGACGGCGATCCTGCGTAAGCATGGACTGCCTCATATCGGTGGTGCGTAGGCCCATCACGTCATCAAGCTGCGTCTGAAGCTTATCCAGAGAGCGAGCGTGCGAGTTGATGCGGTCAGCGATTGCTTTGGCGCCCGCAAGAACAGGCGTCGACGCAGATACCAGGCGTTCTGCACCGTTCATCGCGTTGGAAATGAACTGAGAACGGATGTAAGCACGCGTGAAGTTGTGGTTGAGGTTGTTGCTGTCGACCTCGAGGCCAACCGTGGCACCCGTCCATTCCTCAGCAGTAGCGATTGCCTGGGTATATGCCTCCTCACCAGTGGTGGTGCGACAACGGTCACAAACGCCCAGTGGCAGGTAAACACTTCCATTGTCAAAGTCCGTAAGGATTGAGAACCAAATGTCGGCTGAGAGCATACCCACGCAAGGCAGGCAAATCTCGTTGCCCTCAGGTTTTCTCGCCAGAGCACGCGTACAGGTAATGTAGCACTGCTCGTACGCGGAGGCCGCGCGAGCTACCTGGTCATACAGCATGCGGGACGTGTGGCGGCGTGTGTTGAACGTCTCGGTTGGACACGCAGCAACGCAGAGTCCACACTGCAGACAAGCCTCGTCGTCGATGCGCACGGACTGGTTGTGGATATCAATGCAATTAGCTGGGCAAACGTCAAGACAGCGAGAACATGCCTCGGCTTTTCCCGAGGCGCACCTCAGGCAGCGATTAGCGTTTGACCAGGGGATTTCCTTGTAGTCCATTGGCTCAAACGGCTTGTCCGAATTTGGGTCAATAGACAGGCTTCCCATCAGCGCGTCGAGCGGGTTAGAGAGCACCTGGAGGGAGTCCTGGATATCAATGAGGTCGTCGAGAAAATCTCGCTCCTCGTTACTATTCTGGTTCTGAGCCATGGTGCCTCCTCTCCTTTGGCGCGTGGCGGGTTAACGGTGCGGTCGCAGCGGCGGTATGGCCGCGGGTGCAGTTGCGGCGTAGTCACAGTCGCAGCGGCGGTATGACCGCAGTCGCAGTGGCGGTATAGCCGCGGTCACAAATAAACATTTTAACCTGTAGCGACCAATAATTCCGCTCAAATGGCGTCACATTCATACGATTTCGATTAATGGACGCTGAGAGGGAAAACGTTGCAGTTACGACAAGACGGGTTTCTCGCCCACGGCAAGACGGGTTTTCTCGCCAAGTTACTGTGGCGATAGAAAAAATCGGGCCCAGCGAGAGGCTGGACCCGATTGAAGTGACGCGAAGGCGCGGATTAGTACATGCCGCCCTGACCGCCCTGAGCAGCTGCGCGAGAAATGGACTCCTCGATGGTGGTGTCCTTTGGCATCTCGGAAACAGTTGCCTCGGTGATGAGGATGAGGGAGGCAACGGAAGCTGCATTCTGGAGTGTGGTACGGGTGACCTTGACTGGGTCAAGAACGCCCATCTCAATCATGTCGCCATACTGGCCGGAAGCGGAGTCAAGACCCTGGCCGGTTGGGAGTGCCTTGATCTTCTCGACAACTACGCTGCCCTCGAAGCCAGCGTTGTTAGCGATGGTGCGGACTGGGGCCTCAAGTGCCTTGCGGATGATCTCAACGCCGATCTTCTCGTCTGCATCAGAGGTCTGAACGCTGTCAAGGACGGAGGAAGCAGCCAGGAAGGAGACGCCGCCACCTGCGACGATGCCCTCCTCGACAGCTGCGCGAGTTGCCTGAAGTGCGTCCTCAATGCGGTGCTTGATCTCCTTGAGCTCAACCTCGGTAGCTGCGCCAACCTTGATGACTGCAACGCCGCCGGCGAGCTTAGCAAGACGCTCCTGGAGCTTCTCGCGGTCAAAGTCAGAAGTGGTGTTCTCAATCTCAGCCTTAATCTGGGTAATGCGGTCGTCGATTGCCTCCTTGGAGCCAGCGCCACCAACGATGGTTGTGGTCTCCTTGGTAACCTTGACGGACTTAGCGCGGCCGAGCATCTCTGCGCTGATCTCGTTGAGGTTGACGCCGAGCTCCTTGATGACTGCCTGGCCACCGGTGAGAACAGCGATGTCCTCGAGCATGCGCTTACGACGGTCGCCGTATGCAGGAGCCTTGATTGCGCAGACGTTCAGAACGCCACGGAGTTTATTGAGGATGAGGGTGGTCAGAGCCTCGCCGTCGACGTCCTCAGCCATGATGAGCAGAGGTGCGCCCTGCTTCTGGACAGCCTCAAGGATAGGCAGGATATCCTGAATGGAGGAAATCTTGTTATCGGTCATGAGGATGTAAGGATTGTCCAGCTCAGCGGTGAGAGTCTCGTTGTTGGTTGCAAAGTAAGGGGAAACGTAACCCTTGTCAAACTGCATACCCTCAACAGTGTCGATGTCGATGCCGAAGGTCTGGGACTCCTCAACGGTGATGACGCCGTCCTTGCCGACAACGTCCATAGCGTCGGAAATCTTGCCACCGATGACTGGATCGCCTGCGGAAATGGTACCAACGGAAGCAATCTGCTGCTTAGTTGAGACCTCCTTTGCGATGCCCCTCATCTGAGCGACGACAGCCTCAACGGCCTTGTCGATACCGCGGCGAATTGCGATTGGGTTTGCACCAGCTGCAACGTTGCGGAGGCCCTCGTTAACGATGACCTGTGCAAGCAGGGTTGCGGTGGTGGTACCGTCGCCGACGGTGTCGTTAGTCTTGGTTGCAACCTCTTTGACCAGCTGAGCACCCATGTTCTCTACTGGGTCCTTGAGCTCAATCTCGCGAGCAACGGAGACGCCATCGTTAGTGATGGTTGGTGCGCCGTAAGAACGCTGCAGAGCAACGTAGCGACCCTTAGGTCCAAGAGTGGTGGTTACGGCATCTGCCAGGGTGTTTACGCCCTTAGCAAGCTTGGCACGAGCGTCGGTGCCAAAATCGATATCTTTAGCCATGGTATTCCTCCAAAATAGCTGAACTTACAAGTAAAAAGCGGACGAACAAGCTGTGAGCGGACAAGCCGCGAGCAAACGAGCTGCGAGTTAACGAGCTACGAGCGACTAGTCCTCGAGGACACCAAGGATGTCGTCAGCACGGAGAAGCAGGAGCTCCTGGTCGTCTACCTTGACCTCGGTGCCGCCGAACTTGCCATAAAATACCTGGTCGCCGACTTTGACATCAAGAGCGATACGATTGCCATTCTGATCAAGCTTGCCAGTTCCAACTGCGAGGACCTCGCCACGCTGAGGAAGCTCCTGTGCTGCGGATGCAATGTAGAGACCAGAGGATGTCTTCTCCTCTTTTGGAGCAGGCTTTACCAGAACACGATCTCCAAGTGGCTTCAAATTCATAATGAAAACCTCCCTTTCGGGCCAAGCCCGATATTGGCGCCAAGCGCCCTTTTCCAACGCTATTAGTTATTCCACACGGGAAAACAATTTATACGAAATATTGTGAAAATCTTACAAAACCGACTTAGATTTTCTGTAGGCGTGCAGTATAAGCCGTCAACGGTTATGCGCAGGCTAGTGGGTACGGGCAGAGCGCGGGCGACGTGCGGGCAGCGTGCGGACGCGCGATGCTGCTGAGCTGCAGGTAGACACGGTTTGCGTCGGCAGGCGCGAGCGCCAGGTGGTCTTCACCTGCGATTTCTTGCCATTAGCATAATTTTTGGTGCAAATATTCGCTGCGTGCATATTTTGCTAGTGATATTCGCGATTTTGCATAGGAAAAATGAGCACCTCTTTGGGAGGGTCCAATTTGGGTAAAAAATGCGTTTAGTTGGGGATGAAATGGAGTATTCAGAAAAATTGCATCTACATTTTACCAGGTGGCAAATTCTATCCATATTTCTGATTATTTGTCCAAAGCAAAACAGCAGGTAGACTCGATGCATAGAATCCCGTTATTTCTGTAAACCCCACGCATTTTTTACCACTTCGGGGTCATTTTTGGGCCAAAACCATCTCTTCCCTACTCGTAGCAAAAATCAACCTGCATAAAAGTACCCGGCTATTCATATACATGAATAGCCGGGTACTGAACGTCTAAGAAATACGTCCTACCGCGCTATCGCCGCATGCTACGATCTGCCGCGCTACGATCTGCCGCGCTTACGCCTCCAAGCTCTCCAGTTCAGAGAGCCAAAGCGAGCTAGAAGCGTCGGACGGCATACGCAGGTCGCCGCGCGGCGAAAGCGAAACCGAGCCAACCTTTGGTCCGTCGGGCATCGCCGAGCGCTTGAACTGCTGTGAGAAGAAGCGGCGGTAGAACACCTTCAGCCAGCGAACGATAGTCTCGTAGTCGTAAACCTCCTGGTCAGTACCTGTACCAAACGCGCGCTCAGCAAGACGAAGAACCTTGAGCGGTCCACTTCCGTGACGAAGCACGTGGAACAGGAAGAAATCATGCAGCTCGTAAGGGCCAACCAGGTCCTCCGTCTTCTGCTCAATAGAACCGTCAGCTGCAGTTGGCAGCAGCTCAGGCGAAACCGGTGTGTCCAAAACGTCGCGCAAAACGTGAGCAATCTCGTCCTCGCCCTGCTCCTCGTATGTGTCGGCGCAGTAATCAACAAGATACCTGACCAGCGTTTTTGGTACCGATGCATTCACGCCGTACATGGACATCTGGTCGCCGTTGTACGTGGCCCAACCAAGCGCCAGCTCAGAGAGGTCACCCGTACCAATGACCATGCCGCCCACCTGATTGGCAACGTCCATCAGGATCTGCGTGCGCTCGCGAGCCTGAGAGTTTTCGTACACAACGTCGTGAACGTCCTGGTCGTGGCCAATGTCAGCGAAGTGCTGCAGCACGGAATCCACGATGGAAATCTCGCGAAGGTCGGCGCTAAGCGACTGCACCAGCTCAATAGCGTTGGTGTACGTGCGGTCCGTGGTGCCAAATCCAGGCATCGTCACAGCTACAATGCCCGAGCGGTCATATCCCAGCTGGTCAAAGGCTCGCACCGTGACGAGAAGGGCCAGCGTAGAGTCAAGTCCACCCGAAATGCCAATAACCGCGTGGTCAGAGCCGGTGTGCGCCAGCCTCGAAGCCAAACCGTGAGCCTGAATCGACAGAATCTCCTCGCAGCGCGCCGCGCGAGCGTCGTCCATCGCGGGCACAAACGGGTGCGGATCAACGTACCTGGTCAGCGGCGTGCGAATAGCAAGCTCGACGCCCTCGACGCCCTCGCTGCCCTCGCCGTCGTGACCTGCGGCGTTGTGCTCATAGCCGTGGCCTGCAGCGCCCTCACCCTCGCCGTCAAACTCCAGCGAGAAATACGTGGTCAGGTGCTTGTAATCTTCCGGCGTCGGAGCAACCTCGAACGTCGACATGCGCCTGCGGTCGGCCGCCAGCGACAGCACGTCAATCTCGGACACGGCAATACCCTCGCCAAACACGCCGGAGTCGGCGAGCACACGGCCATTCTCGACAACAAGATCATGGCCCGAGAATACCAAATCAGTCGTAGACTCGCCCTCACCTGCACTCGCGTAAACGTAGCCGCAGATCAGACGCGCGCTTTGCTGCGCAACCAGCTGACGACGGTACGCGGACTTGCCAGCCAGCGCAGGCGATGCGGACAAGTTGCAGATCAATGTGGCGCCAGCGACTGCATGCGCGTTTGACGGCGGCATGGGTACCCAGAGGTCCTCGCAAATCTCCGCGCCCACGACCAGCTCAGGGATGGTGTCGCACGCAAACAGCTGGTTAGTGCCAAACGGCACCTCGCCCAGCAGGCCAAAGTCCACGCTGGTGACGGTCTTGGGGCCAGAAACAAAGTGTCGGCCCTCGTAAAACTCGTTGTACATGGGCACGTAGCGCTTGGGCACCAGGCCCAAAAGCTCTCCCCTAAAGAGAACGGCGGCGCAGTTGTAGAGCTTGCTGGCCACTCGAACAGGCAGGCCTAGCAGCAGCAATGCGTCGACGTCGGCCGTGCGGGCGGCAATAGAAACCAAGCCACGCTCGGCAGCGTCCAGGAGCGCATCCTGCCAGAACAGGTCCTCGCAGGTGTAGCCCGTGATGCAGAGCTCGGGCAGTACGACCACCTTGGCACCGCGATTACCTGCGGCTTCTTCAATGGCGGCCAGACAGCTCTCCACGTTAAACGCCACGTCGGCCACGCGGACGCGCGGCGTGATACTTGCAACTTTGATGAATCCGTCTTGCACAATGGCCTCCTTACATGCCGCTTGGGACAATGGGCGCCGCATCCGACGACCACGATCCCAGCTGCGCGTTGGGGTTTGCATCCAAGGTCAATGGCGAGAAACCCTGTGTACGGTAGCTACGAAGTGCGCCGACGGCAATCATTGCGGCGTTGTCGCCACAAACCGACATCGGGGGCACCGTCACTCGAACACCCATACGACCAAAGGTTTCCTTATATGCAGCTCTGAGCGCGGGGTTGGCAGCAACGCCGCCGCCCACGCAGAAGTCGGAGACACCCGTCTCCTCAACAGCGGTTTTAGCCTTTGCAACCTGCACGTCAATAACCGCTTGCTCAAACGAAGCGGCCAGGTCGGGCAGATTAATGGCTCTACCTGCGCGATTCTCGCCCTCAATGTAGGTAATAACGGCAGTCTTCAGGCCGGAAAGACTAAAGGAATAGTCGCCGCTGTGCATCATCGCGCGCGGGAAGTGGATGGCCTTGGGGTTACCCTGAGCTGCAAGTTTGCTAATCACGGGGCCGCCTGGATAGCCCAGGCCCAGCGCCTTAGCAACCTTGTCAAAGGCCTCGCCCACGGCGTCGTCAATGGTGGAGCCCAGGACCACGTAATCTCCCCAAGCACGCACATGTACCAGCATGGTATTGCCGCCCGAGACCAGGCTTGCCACAAACGGAGGCTCCAGGTCGGGCGTCTCAAACAGGTTGGCCAGTAGGTGACCTTCCAGGTGATGAACGGGAATAAGCGGCAGGTCAGTGGCCACGCAGAAGCCCTTGGCAAACGCCACGCCTACAACAAGCGCGCCGACAAGACCAGGACCTGCGGTAACGCCAACGGCGGCCAGGTCAGACGGCACTAGTGTGTCGCAACCAAAGTGCGCGCCCGCACGAGCCATGGTCTCCTCAAAAAGACCCACAATGGCCTCGGTATGCTTGCGAGAAGCAATCTCGGGCACGACGCCACCAAAGCGAGCGTGGAAGTCAATTTGCGTTGCGACAACGTTTGCGCAGACCACACCGTGTGAATCCATGATGCACATGGCTGTCTCATCGCAGGACGACTCCAAGCTGAGAATCAAATCCCCCGCCTCGCGCAATGCCGCAAGCGTCTCTTCAGAGCGCTCACCTGCAACAATAGGCCACGGACGCACCGATGCGTGAGGCTCGGGGTTCCTAGCCTCAAATCCCGCGCCAACCGCCAAAGGCAGCTGCGCCGTCATCAAAACCGCCGCACAATCTGGACCATAATATCCCGGACGACGACCAACCTCGGCAAATCCCAGCTTGCTATAGGCGCCCTGAGCTGGAGCGTTATCCTCCTCCACCTCAAGGGTAATTGCGGACGCGCCCAACATCTGAGCGTCATACGCCACGCGTTCTACAAGCTTAGATGCAATTCCCTGGCGGCGACGCTCGGGCGCAACCACCACTTCTTCCACCTCAAACTCGGCTCCTGCCAGGCGACCGCCCGCAAAGCCAATAACCGTTCCGCGGTCGTGAGCAAGCCACCAGCTACGACCAACGCCCGAAAGCTCGTCATAGAACGTCTGCTTTGACCAGGCCGAATGCGCAGCGTCGGCATACGTTGCCGCCTCAAGCTCCGCCACCTGATCCAGATCGTTTACCGTCATCGGACGAAGCTGCAGGTGAATATCGGCCAGCGCATCATCCACGCCGGTCAGAGCCACCGTTGCCGGCTTCTTAAGGCCCAAACGCTTGCGCTCCGACTCCTCCGCGTCCGAAAGTCGCGTGTAAATGGGCAGCACCAGCGCTGGATCGCCCGCGCCCGCCTGCTGATACTCGGGCATGCACACCGCGCGTACCAGGCCTTCTCCTGTTGGGAACCACGTTGCTTCATCCGAGTATGTCGAGAAACCCGCGCGCTCAAAACGCTCACGGTACTTCACTAAACCATTGCCGGTAAGCGTGAGCTGGTCCTTATCAGTCCTGCTCGACCACTCCTCCACACAAGCGTCTGCCTTGAGGACGGTCTCTACCGGGAACGTTCTGTGTGCTCCGGCGTCATCCAGTAGGTAGATGCCCGGGTAGACCTCGCCGCGCATGGCGTCTGCAACAACACCAACGGTGCCGCGTACGCCCGCCTTCCACGCGCTAAACGCCATGGCATCAAGCGCGCTTGCGCCATAAAGTGGCAGGCCAGAGCCGCACGCAATGCCCTTTGCAGTTGCCACGCCAATGCGAACGCCCGTGAACGAACCAGGTCCTCTACCTGCAATAACAGCGTCAACGTCGGCCATAGTTAGGCCAGCAGCGTCAAGCGCCTCCTGGACCGAGCCCACAAGCTCCACGTTTGCCTGGCGACGGCACAGGTGATCTGTAGACGCCAGCACCTCGACGTCGAACCCGCCGTCTGCGGCCGCACCGTCCGCAGCGCTAGCATCGCGCCTGGTCAGACGCGCGACCGTGCATGCCAACATGTCCGTTGACGTATCAACCGCAAGGACCACGCTTGTTTCATTTTTTATAGCAAGCATAAACACTCTTCTCGGCAAAAACGCCTTGTATCACGCCAATATTTCTTCTTGTAACTCTATAACTATACGCCAAGCCACGCCTGCAAACAGCGCAAGTCCCAACCCCGCAAAACTTTTACGCAACAGCTGTTCTACCGGCACGTTTATACGTCGCAACTTAATCAAACCTTGGCTGGCGAGAAACGCCTCAACATCCATATTCCATGCGTAAACCTGCGTAAATAGCTTGGAAAGATTGCTATAGAGAATTTACAGTTTCAGCCCTATTACTCTAGACAATCTTGTT
>OFDA01000564.1_pt1 | contig 10918 bp, 2 predicted proteins | sample 1520921 | NCBI WGS metagenome assembly OFDA01 (sample SAMEA2699028, study PRJEB24076) | metagenome
TATATAAGAGTATAAAACAGATCTCGCTAGTTTATATTTACATTATATTTGTATATCTTACACAAGTTTATCTTCATCTAAAATATATAAACTTTCTAAATTAGATGAAGATAAAACATAGTAATAAAGCGTTTCTTCATAAATGCATAGAAAAAGGTAGTTAATATAAGCAGTCTATTATTTTATAATTGTTTATATTTGTACAGCTATTGAGCCTTAAGTAAGGACAACAATATATAAACGCAAAAAAACAACGCCATCCTTTCGGATGGCGTCGTTTCGCATAAGGATTGTGTGCCCTAGTCGGGGTCCAGGGTACAGCAAGGCCCTCAAACAATCGCCGTATGAGGGCCATATGTAGTTGTTCATTATATACACTGTGCGTCACACATCATCTTCCTAATTCATTGTATATCGTTTATGCCGAGCTCTCAGTGTGTTAATGATTTATAGTTAAATTTACAAACCTTATTATTGAATCGCAGCGCGCAAGTCTACTTTTTTAGTTTCTTGGTTAGCTGGACGATTAATTGCTTCGCGAAGATCTACAGTGTGTTCATCTTGAACAGTAGGTTCTTCACTTGCTTTATTTTTTACTGTTTGTTTAGCTGCGAACCAGATTGTTTCGTTCATGTAGTGACGAAGTTCTTCGTTAGAAACGTTTTCTTGGTCTTTAGCCATTACATCCAAAATAGCATCTTCTAATGCTTGTGCTTCGTCGTCAGTCATAGGACCGCCAACTTCTTTTTGTTTTTGGACGATTTCGTTAATACGATCTGTCATGCCGCGCAATACATTGTAACCATAGCTGTTAGTGAAGCCGTCTTCTTTATTGTATTTAGGCATTTCAAAGTATTCGTATTCGTTTTTATTACGGTTTTCACCATTCCAGTTCAAGAATACTTCTTGACCATGTACACGACCGATGGAATGTGTACGGAAGTAGTCAGCATAGTTGTGTTTGTCATAGGAATGTAACCATTTTTTCTCAGCTTTAGTCATACGTTCATGGTTTTCGTATTTTACTTTAGCTTTTGCGATGTTGATTTCCGCATTTTGCCAAGCTTTCACATAGTCATGAACAGCAGACACTGTTTGTGGGCTAGCCACTGGAACCAATACTACATTGCCCAATGCTGGAGCAGATACTGGATTACGTAAAATCAAATTATCGTCATATGTTGGAGCGGATTGTGCACCTACAACGCCTGTAGAAATAACAAGAGCCGCTGCACAAGCAAGTAATGTAGATTTTTTCATTCTATATTCCTCTTTTCTATCGTTAGATTATGGTGAAAGTATCTCTCACGCGTTTCACGTTCATATTTAAAAGCATTATTTTCATAAACAATAGGGAGAGGTAAGCGCTACGCTAGGTAGCGCATACCATCCTTTGTTCATTCAGTTCTTACACTCACAAATGATTACATACCAAGTTTTGCCATCATAGCAGCAATTTGAGCTTTCATTTGTTCGTTTTCAGCTTTCAAATCAGATACTTCTGTTTTTAATCCAGCGTTTTGTGCTTTAACGGAAGCCATTTCTTGTTGCATTGCATAAGCAGAGCTGATAGGGCCTTTGCGGTAACGATCTGCTACTGCAGCTTCGCTATCACGGTTGCCAACTTTCCAAGTTACACCAGCGTTTGCCATCATGTGGCTAGAACCACCAGCCCAGGATACACCACCATGGATTAATGTAGATTCATTTTTGTAATGAGCTACGCCAAGAGCCACTGCGGAGTTACCACGGTAGTTACCATAACCAGCCATGATTTGAGTTGGTTCTAATGGATCGTATTGGATAGGTTTCAATGCTGCAAGAGCTGCACCTTGTGCACCTACACGACCGATTTCGTCTGTCAATTCATCGAAACGAGGGCTTGCACCAGTAGTCAAGTCGTATACTTTAGCGCCATCTGTAGTTTCAGATTCTTGAACACCTACAGTACCATCTGTAGATTTAACGATTGTACGGGAATCTTTCAATTGTTTCAAGTTAACCGCATCTGTATCGTTAGTACCTTTACCAAGGTTAGTAATTTTGTTACCACCCATGTTGAGGTTACCACCAGTTACGGAAAGGTCACCAGCGTTGAAGTTCAATGCAGGACCATTGTCGCTATTCTTGATGGAGTTGATACCTTTAAGGTCTTTGTTCAATTTAACAGTTAATGTATCGTTACCATCAGCTACTACGTTGATGTTACCAGCAGCGGATTGGAATGCAGTGGATTGAGCCGCAGTCACACCTTCACCTTGAACTTTAACAAGCGTATTCAACGCATGTTTGTTTTCAGTACCAGTGTTGTTACCTGTGAATTTCAAACCATCATCCATAGTTGCTACTTCACGTTTGATTGGGTTGCCATCAGTATCTTTCAATGGGTTGCCATCTTTATCTTTTGGTACGTATACGATACGTTCAGATTTGTCGCCATTGTTAGCTTCTGGTTTAACAAGAGTTTTGGAACCATGATCTGTAGAGATATCTACACCAGTACCATCTGCACCAGCAGGACCTTGAGGACCAGTCAAGCCAATGTGACCTACGCCATCTTTACCAGCGATGGATACAGCATCTTTACCATCTTTACCGATGGAAACTTTGCCGTCGATACCGTTAGCGCCGTCTTTACCGGAGATGGATACACCATCTTTACCAGCTACGCCATCTTTACCAGGAACGCCAATGGAGTTCAAGCCGTTAAGATCTTTATCAAGACCGATTACAACTTTACCATCTTTAGTCATAGTTTTGATGTTGGATGCGCTGTAGTTGTCATCATCTTTAGTACCTTCGCCTACGATTTCAAGTTTTTCACCCAAGTTTTTATGGATTTCACTATTAGCACCAGTAGATTGTGTACCGAAGTTCAAACCTTTGTTGCCGATTGCATCAGCAGCATTTTTAAGGTCAGATACGTTTACAGCACCATTCTTAGTATTGTTGTCAGCTGCTGCTGCATCAATCTTATCTAAGAATGTATTACCAGCTTTATCAGCGATGGAAGAACCAACGTTGTTCAACTTAGTAGGAGCTGTAGTGGAGTCACCTGCACTATTCATGGAAGCAATTACTTCATTAGGTGCTACGACAGTACCAGAACCATCTTTAGCTGTGTTGAAAGTACCATCTGGTTGTTTGTAAACTTTAGTGCCATCTTGTTTAGTGTATACCACTGGAAGTTGAGCGTTGTTTACAACACCTTGGCTATTGATCTTGATGTCATATTGGTGACCTTTAGCTGCATCATAAGTTGCAGATGTAGGATCATTTTTATCAGTTACGGAGATAGTGCCATCAGAAGATTCAACAGTTGTAACTTTATCTTTCAATTGTTTAACGTTTACTGCATCTGTATCAGCTTCACCAGCTTTAACGCCTGTGATTTTCTTATCGCCAGCATTGATGCCATCTTTCTTAACAGATGGACCACCATTGATAGTCAAACCATCCTTGTTAATTGTAGTATCGCCGATTTTTACGGAACCATCTTTAGTAAGATCAAGGTCTTTAGACAATTGAACTTTCAATTTGCCATTGTCGTTATTTACACCGATGTTGTTATCAGTCAATTTAGCTTTATCAGCACCACCAACGATATCTACTACGTTGTTAAGATGTTTCTTAATAACTTTAGTTGCATCAGTTTGACCGTCGTCACCAGCGAACTTCATGCCATCATCGTGAGTTGCTACTTCATGTTCGTTACCGTCTTTGTCTTGGTATACGATACGAGTCAATTTATCACCAGGTTGGCCATCAACACCAGGAACGCCGTCTTTAACGGAAATCTTAGCACTTGCGCCATCTTTACCGTCAGCACCCTTAGGACCAGTCAAGCCGATAGAGCCATCTTTACCGTTGAGTACAACAGATGCGCCGTCTTTACCGTTAACACCGATCTTACCATCAACGCCGTCTTTACCATCTTTACCAACAACTACGCTGTCAGCTTTAAGGTTTTTATCAAGTTTAACGTCAATAGTTGTGTTACCATCTGCATCTTGACCGATGATAGTCTTAACGTTTTCACCGCTGTATTCAGTATCAGCTTTATTACCTTCACCTTGGATTTTCACAGTGGAACCAAGTTTATTAGTTTTTACACCACCAGTATTAGCATCGAATTTCAAGCCTTTTTCAATCAGTGCATCAGCTGTATTTTTAAGGTCAGTTACATTAACTGCACCGTTCTTAGTTTTGTTGTCAGCAGCTGCTGCATCAATTTTATCTAAGTAAGTGTTACCAGCTTGCTCAGCAATAGTGGAACCTACGTTGTTCAACTTCATAGGAGTTGTTGTGGAATCACCACCATTGTTCATGGATGCAATTACATCAGCAGGTTGAACTGTAGTACCAGTACCATCAGGCTTAGTATTGAATGTAACATTACCAGTAGCAGGATCTACGATTTTGTAAAGTTTGTCGCCATCTTTATTAGTATAAACAACTGGAGTTTGAGCTTTTTCGACTACAGATTGATTATTGATAGTGATGTCATATTGGTGACCTTTAGCTGCATCATAACCAGGTTGACCAGCAACGTTTTTGTCTACTACTTTGATGGAACTATCGGAAGACTCAACAGTTGTAACTTTGTCTTTCAATTGTTTAACGTTTACAGCATCAGTATCAGCTTCACCAGCTTTAACATTAACAATTTTGTTACCGCCATTATCTAAGCCATCTTTAGTCAATTTAACATCAGTAGTAGTACTACCTGCAGGAGCAGTGATTGTAACACCGTTGTTATCAACTTTTGTAGCGCCAGTAGTCAAGGAGCCATCAGCATCCAAGTCAACATTTTTAGCCAATTGAACTTTCAATTTGCCATTAACATTATTAACACCGATATTATCAGTAGTAGTCAACTTATCTTTATCAGCGCCACCAATGATATCTACAACGTTGTTAAGATGTTTCTTAATAACTTGTGCATTTGTATCTTGGCTTGCTTGACCATCGTCACCAGCAAACTTCATACCATCATCGTGAGTTGCTACTTGATGTTCGTTGCCATCTTTATCATTGTAGAAGATACGAGTGATGCCATCAACACCGTCTTTACCGTCAACGCCAGCTTTACCTTCTTTAACAGTAATATCAGCAGTTACATTTTTACCATCTTTACCAGCAGGGCCAGTCAAACCAATGTGACCTACACCATCTTTACCGGAGATAGATACCGCATCTTTACCATCTTTACCAGTGATACCAACTTTACCATTGTTACCATCTGTACCAGCTGCGCCAGTAGGGCCAGTAATGGATACACCATCTTCGCCGTCCTTACCATCTTTACCGTTAACAACAACTTTATCCAAGTTAGTTAAGTCTTTGTTCAATGCATAAGTGTAAGTTTGGTTACCATCTTTACCGATTTCTTGTTTTACAGTCAAGTTTTTACCTGCACCGAAGTTTACAGTTTTATCGCTTGCTACTTCTGTTGCAGTTGCAGTTGTACCATCTTCAAGGTTACCAGTTGCATTAGTTTTGAAGCTGTAATTATTACCAGCTGCAGGAATGTTCAAGTCGGAGAAGTCGATAACTGCTTTAGTATCAGTTACAGCTTTACCATTGCCATCGTTATAAGTCAATGTAACTTTCTTAGTACCTGCATCGTATTTGTATACGTTTTCAGTACCGCTTACTACACCGCCTTTAGCTTCAGTACTACCAGCTTTAACTGCTGTAGGAGCAATGTGCAATTCAGAAGCTTTCAATGTATCATGTACAGATTTCAATTGATCTTCTGTAGCTGCTTGACCAGATACAATATTCGTAGGATCGAAAGTTTTATTAGTCAAACCACCGATATTACCAGTTTTAGCATTCAATGTGATAGGGTTAGTACCACCAACTGTTACTGTTTCGTTAGGACCGAATGTGAGTTTACCAGAACCAGCGCCATTTGTGATGGAGTTGATATCCGTTAAGTCACCTTCAACGTTGATTTTGTATGGATCAGCGTCTGTACCAGTACCAGTCTTAGTAGTATTTTTACCGTTTTCAATTTTTGCTAATTTAGCATTTACAGTGTAAGTTTTTTGACCTGTAGTTGCATCAGTTGTATCAGTAACAGTTACGTTGTCACCAGCTTCAACTTTAGAACCAAGACCAGTGATTACTTTCTTACCAGCATCAGTGATGTTGGAAAGATCGTTTTTAGCGATGCCAGTAATTTTAGCTTCTTCGCCAGTAACTGGTTTACCATTGCCATCAACATAAGTCATAGTTACACTACCGTCGTTTTGTACAGCATAGCTACCAGGTTTGATGTGTTTTTCATCATCAAGATTAGCTACTTTCTTAACAGTTGTGCCACCATCAGTGCTATAAGTGATACGGTCGCCAGCTTTCTTAATGGAGATGTTGTCGTTTTTGTCGCCAAGTTTAACTTCTTTAGTTGTTACGCTATCAAGATCTTTAAGGTCTTTATCAAGAGCGTATGCAACCTCTGTATTACCTGCACCGTCGTTAGTTTGAGTAACAGTTAAGTTTTTACCAGCTTGCATTGTAACGGATTTACCGTCTGCAATGTTTTGATCTGTGTCACCAGAATGTGTACCTTCTGTAGCAGAAACTGCACCAGATTTCAAGTTCCAAGTAGATGCTGTGCCAGCAGCTGCATTTACATGCAAGTCATATGTTACTTGGTCGCCATTTGTTGTTTTGTTAATTGTTACAGATTTGTCGTTGGAAGTAACAACTGTACGAGCTGCTTTCAATTGATCGTAGTTAACAGCGTCAGTACCATCAGTAGCAGGTGCTACGTTAGTAATTTTTTTGTTACCAGCGTTAATACCAGTTTTAGTTACAGATGGACCACCAGTGATAGTTACGCCATCGTTGTTAACTTTAGTGTCACCAATTGTTAAGGAACCGTTTTTAGTCAAATCAACGTCTTTATTCAAGTCGTATTTAACTACGCCATCAGCAGCTACAGAAGCTGTTGTATTGGAACCGTTTGTGAAGTTTAGACCTTTATCTAGTTTAACTGTTTGGTCACCAGTACCATTAGCTTTGTAAGTCAAAGGAATTTGTTTAGCTGCTTTTTCACCATCGAATTTCACTTCGTATGTAGTGTTATGGTTTGCATCATCTTTCACAGGGTTAACAGTGATAGGGTTGTCTGCATTAGCTGTGTAGTTACCACCAGTAGTTGTACCACCGTTGTTAACTGTTACTGCTTCACGAGCTGCATCTTTAACTGCGTTACGGGAAACATTAACGGAGTATTGAGCATCTGGATCGCCAGAGTTTTTACCGTTTTCAACAGCAATGTCAGCCAAGTTAGTATCACCAGTTGCAGCTGCTTTTTTAACTACACTTTCAGTAGAGGAAGCAGCACCAGGTGTAGAAGGAGTAGCTACACTAATTTTGAAATCTGTGTTATCGCCAACAGTTGTTGGAGTTACAGTTACATTAGTGGAACCAGAGGATACTGTATATGTTTTATTTAATTTAGTTTTAGCGTCATCGGACAAATCAGCTACTACATCTGTACCAGAAGCAGTTGTTTTGATGTATTGACCGTTGTTAGCACCTACAACACCGAAGCTTAAGCCACCAGTTTTGTTGAATTTTTGAGTATCTGTATTACCAGTGTTACCAGCTAATTTAATTGTGTTGTTGAATCCATCGCTTACTTTTTTCAATTGGTCTTCAGTTGCTGCACGACCGGAAACAACAGTTGGGTTAGTAATATCCCAATCTTTATTTTGTAAGCCAGTTACATAGCCACCTTTACCATCTAAGGAAATAGGGTTGTCGCCTTCAACTTTTACAACTTGATCACCAGCGAAGGAGATTTTACCAGAACCAGTACCATTTGTGATGGAGGAGATGTCTGTCAAGTCACCTTGTACATTTACTTTGTACGGAGTAGCTGCTGTACCATCACCTGTTACAGTAGTATTTTTACCAGCTTCAACTTTAGAAGGATCTGTGTTACCAGTAGCACCAGTGGAGCTTACTGTGTAAATATCATGACCATCTGTTGCATCTTGAGTCTTAGCAACAGTTACGCCATTACCAGCTTTAACTTCTGTCTTAGCGGATTTCAATTGTTTTACGTTAACTGCATCAGTATCGTCTGTACCAGGAGCTACATTAGTGATTTTGCTACCACCCATGTTAAGTGGGCCGCCAGTGATGTTGATGGAGTTGCCACCAATTGTCATTTTAGGACCATTGTCAGCATTAGAAATAGATGTAATACCTTTCAAGTCGCCTTCTACATTAACTTTGTATGGATCGTCTTGAGTACCTTCACCAGTAACTTTAGTGTTTTTACCATCTACAAGTTTAGTTTTAGCATCTTTTAATTGTTTTACGTTAACTGCATCAGTATCGTTTACACCAGCTTTTACATTAGTAATGTTTTTATTACCAGCATCGATACCAGTTTTTGTAACAGATGGGCCACCTGTGATTGTTAAACCATCTTTGTTAACTTTAGTATCACCAATTGTTAAGGAACCATCTTTAGTCAAATCAACATCCTTGTTCAAGGAGTATGTGAATTGTTTATCAGTTTGATCTAATACAATGTTTTTACCAGCACTCAATGTTACAGTATCGCCAGGGCTTACTTTTTTGGATGCTTGAGTACCTGTTACGCTACCACCATTATTGGAAGAAACTACGTTCCAACCAGATTCGTTGATTGCTTTTGCAACATTGTCAGTTGTAGCAATGCCGTTTGTAGTAGGCGCTACTGCTTTACCATTAGTATTAGTAATATCAGCACCTATTTTAGCTTTTACTGTAACACCATTTTTATCAGCAGATGTAGAAATAAATGTAGGATCATCACCTTTAATTTTCAATGTACCATCATCTAACAATACATCGCCATTGCCAGTGTCACCAGCGTATTTCAAGTTAACACTTCTCAATTGAGCTACGTTAACAGCATCAGTATCATTAGTACCTGCAGCAAGACCTGTAATTTGACGAGTTGCAGTAGCACCGTCACCTACGGAAACAGCTGCCAATGTGGATGTTTGTGCAGTACCAGCTAAACCAGAATATTTATTTGTACGAGTTTCTGCAGGGTTAAAGCCTTTAACACCTTTATCTACAGTTGCTTTAGAGTTAGAACCAAGAGCAACGCCATCTTTTACAGATGCAACAGATTCTTGACCTAATGCAGTCGCACTTTCAGCAGTAGCATTTGCTTTAAAGCCAAGAGCAGAAGCACCTTTTTCTGTTGCTTGCGCAACACCGCCTACTGCAGTGGAAGCAACGCCTGTAGAATTAGATTGCATACCAATGGCAATAGAACCTGTTTTACTAGCTGTTGTTTGATAACCTTCACCATTACCAGCAATAGCGATAGCACCAGAGCCTGTTGCTTCAGAACGAGCACCAAGGGCAACAGAAACGTTAGCAGATGCTGTTGTTTTACGACCGATTGCAACAGTATCTTCTGCTGTCGCTTTATTCTCACGACCAATAGCGATCATCGTGTTACCTGCGTCACGGCCACCACCAACAGTAGAGTCTGCAAGGTTATTTTGACCAATAGCAATACCACCACCAATGTTCGCATTATTGGAAGTCCCCATTGTAATTGTGTCCTCTTTATTAGAGTTATTCTTTTCACCAATAGAAATCGCACGATCGCCAGTAGATGTATTTGTATTACCGATAGCAACACCACCTGCACCACCAGTAGTTGTATTATTTTTACCAATTGCTACAGAAGAACTACCTTGTGCATTAGATTTATAGCCAATAGCAGTCCCGAAATTAGCACTTACAGCTGCTTCACGACCCATGGCAATGCCGCCCCAACCGTTGGCATCAGCTTGTGGACCAACAGCGATTGCATTAGCTTGGTTTGCTTTAGATTCACGACCCATAGCAATGCTATCGCCAGAAGAATTTGTTTCAGCCTTATGACCGATACTGATGTTATCAGTACCCTTTGCCCAGCTTTCACGGCCTACAGCAATAGAGAATTGACCGCTACCTCTATCTTGGTTCGCTGGATTAGAGTTCGCACGATTACCAATTGCAATAGAATCATCAGCAGATGCCATAGATACGTTACCAATAGCTACAGAAGCACGACCTTTCGCTTTATTGTAGGCACCAAATGCGGCCGCTGCACCACCAGTTGCCTCATTACCATTACCAACAGCTACTGCAGAGTTTTCTTTTGCAGTATTTGCCGCACCGATTGCAACAGTACCCCAATTGTCATCAGTTGTATTTTGATAACCTACAACGATAGAATTAGATCCTGCTCTATTACTTCCATTGTATGCACCATTAGGAGAAATATTAACAGAACTATTCCCTAAATCTACATTCGCTTGTACTGATGTACCCATAGTACCAGCCGCAGCTACCATAGCCAAACCAGCTAACACGCTAGCAAGAGCTTTTTTCTTACCACCATTGTTTTTTGCAACTTCGGAAACTACTACGTAGCACTCTTTAGTTTTGCTCCAAACAACTTTAAAGATTTTATTCATATTACTATGAACCCCTTTCTTAACTAGACACAATTACAATCCTTATAATTAAATCAATTAAATACAAAAGAACGAAAAGCCTAAATTTCCCATACCTTTACGCCTTTCTGAGTATCTTTCATATTTCTTTCATTTTGTGTCATGAACAGAATATCATATATCGAAAATGTTGTAAATAGTATTCTTCATGTTTTTATCATAAACATCAGGATTTGTTGTCAGAACCTTTATTTTGTTAAACAAAATTTAATATATGAGTGATTTTTTACTCATTTTTTTGGCGTTTTATACGTATTTTATAAAATATAATCTATTTGTTTCAATGCAGTTCGGTATTTATCGATAACTACATTAACTATAGTTATAAATAAACGATTAATTGATTTATCCTCATTGATTTTTATCGATTTCCTCATCTATTTATA
>OFDA01000574.1_pt1 | contig 10775 bp, 8 predicted proteins | sample 1520921 | NCBI WGS metagenome assembly OFDA01 (sample SAMEA2699028, study PRJEB24076) | metagenome
ATAGGTCGGGCTGGCGCAGGTGATCTCCTGCAACCCGGCGAGCGGTCGTCAATCACAATCGTCTGAGCCTGCTCAGAAGCAGTGCCATTAAAAACAGCCAGAACCTGATCCGGCGGAAGATTATTCGACCCAAACAGCAAAGAAGCAGCCACAGCCCCCACCAAAAGCACCGCAAACAAGAACAGAAAAGCCAGGCGCTTACCCAACTTCTGCCCCTGAATCACAGACCTCTGACGGGACGTACTCTCCTGCTGAACACCTCGGGACAATGAGCTCGTGCGGGCCACTATGCTCCTTATGCTCGATACAAGAAAACTGAGGAGGCGCACCCGGCACACCCACACCATGCGAGGGGCACCCGGCACACCGGTAGATAACGAGAGAAACGCCGGAGCGGGCAGGGCGCTCCCCCACCCGCATCCGACGTTAAGTTTTAGCGCTTACGGGCTACCAGCAGTACAGCGGCGGCTACCAGGCTCACGCCTAGAACCACCACGCCAACCCACGGAAATGCAGCACCGTAAGTCACGGTCTGCACGGTGGATGCGGTGTTAGCGGAGTTCGATGCCGAAACGCTCGGGCTCGATGCAGTACCACGCGCAACAGCCGAAGAGGATGCACTCGCCGAAGCGGTCGCTTTCTTCTGAGCACCTGCAGAAGCCGAAGCAGCAGGCGCAGCGGAAGAACCAGAGGCAGCTTCCGCATTCAAGCGGTCGTACTCTTCCTTGGTAATGGTGTTGCCGTCAGCGTCGGTGTACACGGTCTCAGTATCAGCCGCGCCGCCTGCAGAACCATTCGAGCCGCCATTGGAGGAGGATTCGTTGGAATCGTTAGAGCCCTGGGCATCGTCTGCAGAGTCGGAGCTGTTAGAGTTCGAGCCGCCGTTCGAGGAACCACCGTTGCTCTTCGAGCTGGAAGAGCCACGGTTCGAGGAAGAACCCGAAGAGTTCGAAGAAGAATTATCCGAACCGCCCTCACCCACCACGGTGAACTCGGGGCTGCGGTTGCTGTACGCCTCAGTGCCCAAGTACTTGCCGTCCTTGTCATGCTTCTCACCAGTTGCAAGGAAACGCAGGGTGTGGGTGCCAGGGCCTACGTCCGGCAGAATGAAGGAACCGGAGACGTTGCCGTTACCGTCGGTCATCTGCTGGTGCACCACGCAAGCGCCCTGTGCCGCATCGGAGGGGCAGAGGCTACCGTCGTCCACCTTCACAGACACCACAGTATTCGCGGGAAAGCCGCTCACGCTAAAGGAAATCACGCCGTGCTCACTCACCGACGAGGAAACGGTCGAAGAGGTGCCGGGGGTCGATGCCTTTGCACCGCCCGGAGGCAGAGCGGATGCGGTGCCAACGCCCAGGCCGAGCGCAAGGGTCGCGGCGGCGCAGGCGGTCAGTGCCTTAGCAGTCAGGGATGCCTTCGGGGCTCCCGAAAAAGGTGCACGCATGGTGGTCCTTTCAAAAATTACCGGGGTCGAAGCTGAACGCTACGCGGTTCGTGTGGGTGCTGTTCAGCGGGTCGTGACCCGAGTGGTTGGAGGGGGCACCCGACCCCCTCCCCTGTCCTGGGGAGGGAACCGGTGCAGTGTGAATATGTGGTCAGAAAGCTTACTTCTTGGAGGTGCGCAACAGCAGAGCCGCGGCCAAAACCACCAGGCCAGATACCGAAAGCAGCAGGTTATTGGCGTTGTTGACCAGCCACTTGGTCAGGCCGGTCAGCTCAGTGCCTTCAATGACAGGGCCTTGTGCCTTCGTGCCTGCGGCGGAGTTCTGGGAGCCCTGCGTGTTCTGCGAGTTCTTAGAACCGGCTGCGGCCTTCACAGCCTTTTTCGCGGCACCGTCAGTCTTCTGCAGGTTAGATGCCAGCGCCTTCTGCGCATCCTGAACCTTCGCCTTAGCCTGCACACGGTTCACAATCGGGGAGGTGCTCTGCGACAGGGCGGCGAGGGATGCGTCCACGTCGGTGGCGCGGGTGCTGATGCGGCCGCCCGCGTTACGCATGGGCACCGGTGCGGTGGTGGTTGCGGTTGCGGGGTTTTCGTTCAGCTCTTCAACCAGCTGGTCGGTGGCGTCCTGCTCATCACGGGAAACTTCCTGACGAGGGGTAACAGCACGTTCCACGGTTATGTCAGCAAAACCAAGGACAGCGTTCTGCGCGCCTTGGTTGCCGTTGTGCACGACCACACGGTAGGTGGCGGCGGGCATGCTCACACGGGTTTCGTAGCTGAAGCTGCGGTTGTTATCTAGACGCTTCCAGCCGGAGCCGTAGAGGGTCTGCGGGGAGTTGCCGAGGTAGGTTGCGGCGTACACCCAGGTGCCCGGTTCAGCGTTCGGCACGGTCACGGTCACGGTAGAACCGTCACGGCTCACCTGCACGCCATGACCGTCGGTCAGTTCGGAGGCGTTGACCGGCTCGGGGGCGTCAACGGGGGCGTACTCGCCGATGGTGAAGGTGGTGTTCACGCCGCCCTGGCTGTTGGCGCCACCGTAGGTGCCAGAGCGGTCGCCGTCGCGCAGGCTACCGGTCAGCAGGCGCAGGGTGTGCTCACCGGAGGCGTACTTTGCGGCGTCTTCGTCATTCTTGAAGGCTGCGTTCTCGCGGGTGGGCAGGTCAATCCAGGCGTCGATGTGGCCGTTCTCATCGGGGGTGACGACAGCCCAGATGGTGCGGTTGTCGTTGACTGCGGTGGCGTCATTGCGGGATACCTTGCCGTCGTCAATCTTCAGGCCGATAACGGATGCTTTCTTATCGTCAGGGTTGCACCAGCCGTCACCGGTCAGGTGCAGTTTGCCGCCCTGAACCGCCTTGGGGTTCTCGATGCTCAGGCGCGGGGTGAAGGAGCCATCAGCGGGGGCGCAGGTTTTCGAGTCTGCACTGGGTGCGGGGGTCGGCTCTACGGTAGGTGCGGGGGTGGGTTCTGCGGTTGCGCTCGGATCGGCAGTCGCAGAAGGCTCAGCGGTCGGTGCCGGGCTCGGGGCCGGGTCACTCAGCGTAATGTTCTGCGACACAGATGCACGACGGTCATAGGTGTTGCCGTCCGCATCCGTACCACCCAGGGAACCGGAAAGCACCTGAATACGGTGGCTGGTACCCTCCACGGTCCATCCCTTGTTCTTCAGCTGCTCAGCGGTCAGACCGGTGTTTTCGGGGGTCGGCAGGGACACCTCAACCTCGAAAGTGCCGTCCTCTTTGGCAGTTGCCATGAAGTTCGCGGGCGAGTTGCCGCCCTTCTTGGTGAGCGGGTTAATCGCCTGGTGCGCTTCATCCGGCAGGGCATCGAGGAACTTCACGGCGAACACTGCGCCGCGACCGGGCGCGGTGCTCGTAAAGCCGGTGCCGCGCAGCACGAGCTTACCGTCGCGCCACTTCTCGGTGGAGATGGTCACGGTAGCCTTAGCATCCTGCTGGGTGGCGGCGGGAGTATCCGCGAATGCAAGAGTGGTGCCGGTCAGCGCTGCTCCAGGGGTGATGAGCGCGCCGGCGAGAGCCACGACGGCACCGTAGCGGGCTGCGGTGCGCACAGGTCGAGTTTCGGTCATTGTGGTCCTTGAGGATGGTGTGGTGGGTCGTGCATCCCCTTCCCGCCGCGGGTCTAGGTCGCGGCGGGAAGGGATTCAGGAAGCTTTATCAGGTGATGGCTTCACACAAGGATGAGGGCGTTTTAGAGCGGAAGCGCCTTCTTGACGTCTTCGATAATGCCCTCGAGCAGCAGCGGGCCGCCGGTGGAGGTCCACTTGGAACCGTCCACGAGAATCACGTGGTCGTCCTTGACTGCCTTCAGGTTGGTGAATCCGGAGGTTTCCTTCGCCTTGTTCAGTGCCTCTTCGGCGCCCTGCAGACCTGCGGTACCCTGTGCGTTCGGGTTCTTCTGGCTTGCGCCGCCGAGGGTGCCGAGGAACATGTAGTCCGCGTCGATGGTTGCCAGGTTCTCCAGGGAGACCGGTTCGGAGTGGCCCTGGCCGTTGCGGTCCTGCGAGGGGGGGCGCTTGAGGCCCAGGTCGTTGAGTACCTGACCGGCGGGCAGTTCCTTGAGAATCAGGGCGGGGCCGTTGCCTGCCCAGCGGACGATGGAGAAGGTCTTGTCGCCGTACTTGGGGGCGAGCTGGTCCTTCAGCGCTGCGGCACTTGCCTCGTATGCCTTGATGACCTCTTCACCCTTGTCGACCATGTTCATCGCCTTCGCCACGTTGCGGAAGTTGATGCGCCAGTCGCCGCCGGCGTAGCCGCAGTAGACCACGGGGGCAATCTTCTTGAGGGTTTCGAAGGCCTCGGAGCGCTTGTCCACGCCGGTGGAGTCGACCAGAATCAGGTCGGGGTCGAGGTTACCGATCTGTTCGTAGTTCACCTGGGCAACGGTGCCGATAATCTTGACGTCCTTGGCTCGGTCGGCCAAATAGTTCGGAACGCCGGACTGGCCGCGGCCCGAAACGGAACCGACAGGGGTGACGCCGAGGGCGAGCAGGCCGTCGAGGGTCGGCTCGGAGAGCACGATAACCTTCTTCGGGTTGGTGGGAACCTCGACCTTTTCGTCATCGACATCCTGGATGGTGCGGGTGCCGCCGGAGTTCGAACCGCCCGATGCGGATCCACCGGAGGTGGTGGTCGTAGTGGTCTCGCTGCTGCAGGCCGCGAGGGCGAGAGCAGCTGAGGAGGCGAGGGCCAGGCCGAAGAAGGCGCGGCGGTTAACGCCCGATGCGCCCTGGTTTTCGGCGTCGGTTAGCTCGGAAAGGTTGAAAGACATAGTTCTCCCTAGATATCACTAAACTATACCTAACCTTACAGATATCTGAGTGTTACATCAAGATATTCAGAGCCTCGCATACGTTCCCGAGGCGATGACCCGTTTTACCGCGGATTTTCAGGGTTTTTGACTCTTTGTAATTTGTCACAATTTTGCTGACAGGGTGTCTAACGAAGCAAATGAACGTCCCCACCCCCGGAATACCGCGCTCTCCCTAACCCCTCTCACAACCCTCTCGCGACGCACAAACGCCCCGCCATGAAGAACCGCGACGGGGCGCAATCTTCACAACGAGGCGCTTGAGGCTTTATTGAGTGCGAGGCGCCACTAGTGGCCGCAACCGCAACCGGCGCCGGAACGCTGAACCGAAGCCGCCGCGGCGCGCAGGGAGGCGATGGCCGCCTCCGGACCGCCGAGCGCATCGTCCACACCGTAGACCGAACTGCCGGCCACGAAGCAGGTTGCGCCCGCCTCGGCCGCACGCAGAATGGTCTCCTCGGTGATGCCGCCGTCCACCTGCAGGATCACCGGCAGATTCGCACCCTCAATCGCCTTGGCGGCGCGGGCAATCTTCGGCAGGGTCACGTCCAGGAACGCCTGGCCGCCGAAGCCGGGCTCCACGGTCATGATCAGCAGCATGTCCAGCTCACTGAGCATATCCAGGTAGGGCTCCACAGCGGTCGCGGGGCGCAGCGCCATGCCTGCCTTCGCGCCCTCGGCACGCAGGGTACGCGCCAGCTTGATGGGGGCGATAGCCGCCTCCGCGTGGAAGGTCACCGACTCGCAACCCATGCTGGCGTACTGGGGCGCCCAACGGTCGGCGTCCTCAATCATCAGGTGCACGTCGAACGGCACCGGCGAGATTTCGCGCAGACGCTTGACCACGGGCGGGCCCCAGGTGAGGTTGGGGACGAAGTGGTTGTCCATCACGTCAATATGCGCGGCGTCTGCGGTGGAGATGCGCTCCAGCTCGCGCTGCAGGTTCGCGAAATCCGCCGAGAGGATGGAGGGGTTAATGGCAATACCCATAGGGGTCCTTTCAAATCCGTGCCGTATGGCGGGTGACGGGCGAATAAAGGTTTAGTTCTTACGCAGCAGGGCGAGGAACATTGCGTCGGTTCCGTGCACGTGCGGCCACAGCTGTGCGGTGGTCGGGTTCTCCGAAGCCTTCACGACCGGCGCACCCTTATTCACCTTGATCTCGGGGGTGTGGCCGGGGTCCTTCTCCCCCGCCAGCACGCTCACGGATTCGCCGTTCGCACCTTCGATGTGCAGAGCAATTTCACGCAGCGCGGCAGCGGAGTCGAGCAGGCTGACCGCACCGCTTTCGAGCACCTCGGCCACAATGTTCTGGGTTTCTGCCGCGTGCGGGGAGCAGGTCACGTAGGCGATCACGCCGCCGGGGCGGGTCGTCTCAATGGCTGCGTCCAGGAGCTGACGCTGCAGGGGCAGCAGCTCAGCGATGTCGCGCGGGGACTTGCGCCAACGCGCCTCGGGGCGGCGGCGCAGGGCACCCAGACCGGAGCAGGGCACATCCACCATGACGCGGTCGAAAAGCTGACCGGGCTCAACGGAGCCGGGCAGTGCGGAGGCGTTCTTGCGCAGGGTCTCGCGAATCTGGCGGCCGTCACCGGTGAGTACCGTGTAGCTGTCCTCGGGCAGGGGGCGCATGGAGGATTCCACGAGCTGAGCGCGGTGCGGTGCCGCCTCATTGGCAACCAGGGATGCGCCACGCTGAACACCGATAGCGCCAAGCAACGCCGCCTTACCGCCGGGGCCCGCGCACAGGTCAAGCCAGGCGGTGTCGGTGCCGTCCAGGGGTGCGGCGGCGAGCGCGCGTGCTACCAGCTGGGAGCCGGCGTCCTGTGCACGGACGGTGCCCTCACGCACTGATTCGAGGCGGGCCAAGTCGCCGGATGCGTACAGTGCCGAGCCCTCAACCAGTTCGCCGTCCACGGCGCCCTGTTCGCGTGCCTCCTCGAGGCTGCCCAGGCCGGGCAGCGCCACCAGGTTCACCACGGGGGCGAGGTTATCGGCCTCGAGCAGTTGCTCAATTTCGGAGGCGGGGCGGCCGTGCGCGACCAGCGCCTGGCGCATGGAACGCACAATCCAGGCCGGATGCGAGGCGAGCAGGGCCATGCGTTCTGTGTCGTCCTTGGCCTCCTCGATGATGAGTTCGTACCACTCTTCGGGGGTGCGCTCGGAAACGCGGCGGAGCACCGCGTTGATGAAGCTTGCCGGGCCCGCGCCGATCTTTTCGCGTGCCAGGGACACGCTCTGGTTCAGCGCCGCGTGGGCGGGAACGCGCATGTTCAGCAGCTGGTGCACGCCCATGCGCAACACAATCAGGGTGGTCACGCCGACCTTCTCGAGGGGGCGGTCCACGCAGCGACGCAGGATTGCGTCGTAGGTGCCCTGGTGGCGCAGCGTGCCGTAGGTCAGCTCGGTGGCGAAGCCCGCGTCGCGGTGGTCGAGGCGGTGGCTACGAATCACCTTGGGCAGCACGAGATTCGCGTAGGCGTCAGATTCTGCCACGGAGCGCAGTACGTCGAAGACGGTTGCGCGGGCGGTGTCTGCGGTACGCGAGCGTGCGGAGGGCGCCGCCGCCGAGAATTCGCGGGCGGACATGGAGCGGCGGTTGCGTTCGTGGCCGCTCTTATTGCGCTGGGAGGTGCCGCCGCCACCGCGTTTGGTGTCGTCGTGCTCGGTCTTGGCGCGGCGTGCGGCGCGTTCGACGCTGGTCAGGCCGTCGAAGCGGCGGCCGGTGCGCGATTCGTTGCGGGAGTTGTCGTCCCATTTCTGCGGGCGGCCCTGAGAGCGCTGGCCCTGCGAACGCTGGTTCTGAGCGCGCTGGGAATTCTGGGACTGCTGGCGGTTCTGCTCGCTCACGCCAGAGCCGGAGCCGTTGCCAGCGCCGGAGCGGCGGCGACGCTTACGCTTCGCGCCGCCTTCGCCCTGGCCACTGCCCTGGTTGAACTTGCCGTTGCCGGGCTTACCGGAGTGACCGGGCTTGCCGTATCCACCCTTGTGAGGGCGCCTTTCGTTGCTCATGCGAGTACCACCAGGCCTTCCGCCATGTCCTTGCCAGCGCCGCGAGCCCACGCGGGCGCGTCCATCATCTTCTTACCGGCGGGCTGAACCTGCAGCAGCATCAGGGGTTCGGTACCGGTGCCGACCAGCACCTTCTTCGCGTGCAGACGCACCGCACCGGGTGCGAGGGGGCCGCCGTTCGCCTCGGTCAGGGACTGCACCAGGCGCTCGTCGGCAACCGCCAAGCCGCCGATCTTGAAGCGATTTTCGCCCAGTTCGCACCATGCGCCGGGTTCGGGGGTCACGCCGCGGTAGCGTGCCAGGATCTGTTCGGCGGGTTCGGTCCAGGTGAGGCGGCCGTCGGTAATGCTCATCTTGGAGGCGTAGCTGACCGACTCGTCCTCGACCTGCACGGTACCGTGCTCGCCGGCCTCGAGGCGTTCAAAGGTGCGCTCGAGTAGCGTGCCGCCGCTGGTGGCCAGGCGCATGAGCACGGAGCCTGCGGTGTCGTCGGCGGCTACGGGGGTGGATTCTTGTTCGAAGGTGGGGCCGGTGTCCAGGCCTTCTTCGAGCAGGAAGGTGGTGGAGAAAATTTCCTGCTCACCGGCGATGAGGGCGCGCTGTACGGGGGCGGCACCACGCCATGCGGGCAGCTTGGAGAAGTGCAGGTTGACCCAGCCGTAGCGCAGGGATTCGAGCGCGGGTAGCGGCAGCAGGGCACCGTAGGCGACCACGGCGGCTGCGTCAGCGTTCAGCTCTGAGAGGGCCGCGGCGGCCTCATCGTTCCAGCGGTTTGCCTTCACAACGGGCAGGCCGAGCTCTTCGGCACGCTGTGCGACCGGGGAGGGGGTGAGCACGCGCTTGCGGCCCACGGGGGCGTCTTCGCGGGTGAGCACGCCCACCACGCGCACCTTATCGGAGTTCGTCAGGTAGTCGAGCGGGGGCACGGCAACGTCGGGGGTGCCTGCGTAAATGATGTTGAGCATGTGAGCCTACTTTCCGAAGCTGCCGAAGGAGGAACCTGCAGAACCGGCACCGAATGCGCCACCGGCCCCGAAGGCACCGCCCACGCGGGTTGCACGTTCGGTCACGGTCTTTGCGGCGACAGTGTTGTAGTCGGCGGCACGCAGGGCACGCATCACGCGTCGACGGTCTTCACCGACGAGGCGGTCAATGAAGAGCTTGCCGTGCAGGTGGTCGGTTTCGTGCTGCAGCATGCGCGCGAACAGGCCTTCACCTTCCAGCACGAGGGGTTCGCCGTGGCGGTCCACGCCGGTCACGCGCGCCCAGTTCTTGCGCGGGGTCGCGGATTTCTGACCGGGCACGGACAGGCAGCCTTCGCCGCCTTCCTGGTCTTCTTCGCCGACTTCGAGCACGGGGTTGATGATGTAGCCTTCGCGGTCGTCGATGCCGCCGAAGGTGAAGATCTGCTTGGAGATGCCGACCTGGGGGCCTGCAAGGCCCACGCCGCCCACGTCATACATGGTTTCTAGCATGTCGTCGATGAGTCGTGCCAGGTCGTCGTCGAAGACGGTGATGGGTTCGCAGACGCTACGTAGCACCGGGTCGCCCACGGTGCGGATGCTCAGGATGGTCATAGTTCTCCTCTGCCGGCGCCGGGCCGGTCTAATGTGCTAACGGATATTCGGTGGGGTGCCGCGGGGTGTGGCTCTCCCCCCATTGTCCCCGAATCGGGGCGGGTAAATCTAGAGGGGTCTTCGGCAGGAGTCTCGGGGCCGCGTTCTAGGCTGAGTCTCCGGGCGGGTCGTCGCCACGGGAGCTGAGCGAGGCGGGGGCTCATTCTGTCCGGCCCCTCGCAATGCTATGCGGCGGAGCGTCGCTCGGTGGGCGGCGGAACAACAGGCATGAGCGCGGGGTCCTCAAATTCCTGCAGCTGGCGGTCGAATTCCCAGACGCGGCGCAGGGCGCAGAACTTGTACCAGTTGCGTTCGAGGATGGCGGGGTTCGCTTGTTGCGGCAGAACTTGCGTCTCGCCGAGGGCCACGCCCATGAGCACGGGCGCGTCACCGTATTTCCAGGGTTCCCAGGTGCCGGCGTCGGGGTCGACGAGGGATTCTTCGGCTTTGAGGCCGGCGACGAGCTGCATGATGACCTTCTCGTCGAGCGCTTTGACGCGGCCGCGCTTGTCGGTGCCTTTGGTTTTGTAGTCGATAATGCAGGTGCGGCCCGCGATTTCCGCGACGAGGTCGAGGGTGCCCGCGTAGCCGACGGTGTCGTTCCAGATGGTAATTTCAGCGGCGAGGGGGCGGGGGTTGAAAGCTTCCCACCATTCGTCGAAGCGGTCGGCATAGGCTTGCTCGCCGTTGGCGATGAGCAGCTCGCGGCATCCGGCGACGTCGTGGTCGCGACCCATGGCGCGCAGGGCGATGTTTTCGGCGTAGTTGTGCACGCGGTCGCCTCGTGCGGCTGCGGCGTCGCGGTATCGTTCGGAGGCGCTAGCCGCGTCGCGGATAATGGCGAACTTGAGGCCGTGCGATCCGCAGGCGCGGTAGGCGCGCTGGTCTTCGAGTGCGGCTTTGGCGGCCATGTATCCGTGCCAGCCGCTCAGGTCGGTGGCGTGTTGCCCGATGACGGTGGTGATGGAGGGCACGAGCAGTTCTCCCCCGCGCTTGCGGGAGTACATTCGTCCGTAGTCGGTGGAGGTTGCGAGTTCGGGTGATGTCACGGGGTACCTCGTTCGTGGTGGGGCCGTGTCGGGGTTTGGCGTTCTCTCGGCTGGCCGGTTGGTGCGTCCCAGGGCGGGTCGGCGGGTTTTCGGAGCCTTTGTGGAGGGTGCGCCGGGGTGGACACAATAAAACCCCCGTTCCTTGAAACGGGGGTTCTTTGGTGCGTGATACTGGGTTCGAACCAGTGACCTCTTCGGTGTGAACGAAGCGCGCTACCACTGCGCCAATCACGCTTACGGATAAGACTATACCGACGGTTTGAGGGGAGGTCAAATTGAGGGGCCAACTTTTTTGAAAAACTTTGCCCCCCCCCCCCC
>OFDA01000575.1_pt1 | contig 10751 bp, 7 predicted proteins | sample 1520921 | NCBI WGS metagenome assembly OFDA01 (sample SAMEA2699028, study PRJEB24076) | metagenome
CAGGTGTTTTTAGAGGACGATCGCGAGTTCTCAACCTACAACTTTGAGGTAGCCAACATTGAGCTTATGCGCGAGAAGTTTGACGAGTATGAGGCAGAGTGCCACAGCTGCCTTGAGCGCAAGCTTCCACTACCTGCGTATGACTGCGTTATGAAGTGCAGTCATGCATTCAACCTACTTGACTCTCGTGGTGCTCTTTCTGCTGTTGAGAGAGCTAACTATATTCTTCGCGTTCGCACCGTTGCTAAGGCATGCTGCGAATCGTATTTGGAGGAGGTTGCTTCTAAGAAAGCACCTGTAGCAACTACTCAGGAGGAGGTGGCTTAAATGGCTGAGGTTAGAGACTTCCTTTTTGAGATTGGTTCTGAAGAGATGCCTTCTGCTCCATTGCAGAAAGCTATTGCTCAGTTCAATAAGCTTGTCGTTTCCGGACTTAAAGACTCTGGTTTGTCATTTGGAGAGGTTAAGATCCTCTCGACACCTCGTCGTTTAACTGCCTATGTAAAGGACGTTGCTGAGGCTACAGAAGAGATTTCAGAGGTCAAGCGTGGTCCTAAGGCAGAGATTGCTTTTGATGCAGAGGGTAAACCAACCAAGGCTGCTGAGGGATTTGCTCGCAAGTGCGGCGTGAGCGCTGATGCGCTGACTCGTCGTGTAGACACTGACGGTCATGAGTACGTCTTTGCAGAGCTCAATATTCCTTCAGTTCCTGCTACAAAGATTCTCTCTGAGCTGGCAACTTCTTGGATTTCTGCACTTGATTGGCCTCGTAGTCAGCGCTGGGGTTCTTTCCATGAGCGCTACGTTCGTCCTGTTCGCTGGCTGTGCGCTCTCTTTGGTTCAGAGATTGTTCCTGTTACGTACGCTGATGTAACTAGCTCAAACACCACCCAGGGCCATCGTGTTCTTGGTCCTGGTTACCATGAGGTAGCAAGTCCATCAGACTATGAGCAGGTTCTTAAAGACGCTGGTGTTTTGCTACAGGAGCAGAGAAAAGACGTTATTCTCGCCGGCATTAAAGAGGTAGAGGCTGCTCGTCCAGGCTCTCACGTTGATATGCCAGAGAAGGTCTTTGAGGAGGTCATTAACCTAACTGAGTGGCCTCAGGTTCTTGTGGGTCCCTTTGACGAAGAATTCCTTAACGTTCCTTCAGAGATTATTACTGAGTCCATGCTTTCCAACCAGCGCTATTTCCCAATCTATGACGCTGAGGGTAAGCTGACTCGCGAGTTTATTGTGGTTTCTAATGCAGATCCATCTTGCGCCGAGCGCGTCATTGACGGCAACGAGCGCGTTGTTCGTGCTCGTCTCGACGACGCTAAGTTCTTCTTTGAGGAGGACTTGAAGCACACGCTTGACGAGTTTGCTCAACGCCTTGAGACCGTTGTCTTTCAGGAGAAGCTTGGCACAGTTCTACAGAAGACCCAGCGTATGGAGGCTCTTGCTGCAGAGATTGCGCTCGATGAGACATCCAGCGCGGAAGAGGCAGAGCTTGCTGCTCGCGCCGCTCATCTTGCTAAGGCAGACCTTGTCAGCCAGGCAGTTGTCGAGTTCACCAACCAGCAGGGCGTCATGGGTGGTTACTACGCAGAGGCTGCTGGCGAGAAGAGCGATGTAGCTGCAGCTATTCGCGAGCACTATCGTCCTCGCTTTGCCGGTGACGAGCTCCCAAGTGGCCAGATTGGTCGCTTTGTAGCTATTGCTGACAAGCTTGATACCATCTGCGGCATCTTTGCCATCAACGAGCCACCAACCGGCTCTTCCGATCCTTACGCTGTTCGTCGTGCAGCAATTGGCGTCATTGCGCTGGTCCGTTCTACCTCCAACCTTGACCTCAAGAAGCTTATTGCAAGTTCTCTGGAGCTTTACCGCCAGCAGGGTCTTGCTGTTGACGAGTCTGTTCAGTCTCAGGTTGAGCAGTACTTTATTGGCCGCCTTGCATCTATTGCTAAGGACGAGAAGATCTCTGCAGATGCTATTGAGGCTGTTAGTGCAATTGGCGTTATCAATCCTGATGAGTTCCTTCAGCGTGCTCGTGCACTTGATGAGGCGCGTCAGAACGAGCCTGAGCTCTTTGAGGATCTTGCTACTGCTTATGCACGTGCAGCTCACCTCAGTGACGCTTCTCTTGGCGTAGAAGTTGATACAGAGCTTCTCACTGAGCCAGAGATGTCATTGCTCGCTGCTTGCGAAGAAGGCCAGAAGCAAGTGGCCGCTGCTCTTGCTGGTGCAGACTATGCTGCTGCTGTTTCTGCGCTGTCTCAGCTGCGTGAGCCAATTGATATTTTCTTCGACAAAGTACTTGTCATGGATGAAAATGATACCGTTCGCCGAAATCGTTTGCGTCTTTTGAACAAGTTTGCCCAGGTATTTAGTAATGTCGCCGATATTAGTGTGCTTTCTCGCAAGAAGTAGGGTACTCTTAGATTGATAAATGTTTGTATCTTTCTGAATACTTGACTGAAAGGGTTACAGCATGAGCACACTTGATATCGATAACAACTCTCTTGGTGATGGTCTGCCTATCGTCTACGTTTTGTCAGACTCTCGTGGAGAGACCGGTGCTGCAGTAGTTAAGGCTGCTGCTGCTCAGTTTGGCGATGATTCCGTAGAGATTGTAAGGGTTCCAAACATTCATAGCGTTGATGATGTTCGTGCATACTTCAATGAGCATGAAGATGAGAATCGCCCTCGTGCAGTCTTCCACACCTTTGCGGATGGCTCTCTCAGAAGAGAGATTCGTCGTGAGCTTGATCAGCGCCTCATCCCATCAATCGATCTTCTGGGACCAGCGGTAAACGTTATTTCTACGCTTACCGGCGAAGAGCCAAGCCACGCAATTGGCGCATTCTTTGAGGGAGTTACTCGCTAAGAGAGTGCTGACGCCTCAAAATATCAAAAAGTTAAATGAGCATCCATTTTGGGTGCTCATTTTCTTTATGGAGAATTTCACAATTTGCAATCATAAGTTTGTAAATAATTCTGTGAACGGTCGATATTGACCGCTCACCGTTATTTTGTTCAGATGAATCGCGTAGGTTGGTAACATACTATGAATGTGAGGACAGAACCAACTTTGTTTGGTTTGATGTCTTTGCGTTCAATTGTGTTGGTGCACGCTTTGCGTGTGACAGTTTGAGAGTTTGGAGTGTTATGTCCGAGAAGCACGTTTACAGCTTCGGAAAGGACCACGCCGGTAACGATGTTACTGAGGTCGCTGGCGCATCCGTAGAAGAGGCAAAGTGGATTGTTGGTGGCAAGGGCGCAAACCTTGCAGAGATGTCTAAGATTGGCCTGCCTGTACCTCCAGGATTCTCAATTACTTGCCAAACTTGCGTTGCTTATTCCAACAACGGCAACGTCTGGCCTGAGGGCGTCACTGATGAGATTGACGCAGCTATGGCTACCCTTGAGGAGCGCATGGGCAAGAAGCTCGGCGATGCAGAAGATCCACTGCTTGTCTCCGTCCGTTCTGGTGCACCATTCTCCATGCCTGGCATGATGGATACTGTTCTTAACCTTGGTCTTAACGATGAGTCCGTTCAGGGCCTCATTAAGCAGACTGGTAACGAGCGCTTTGCTTGGGACTCTTACCGTCGTTTTGTTCAGATGTTCTCTGGCGTTGTTATGGGCGTTTCTGGACAGCTCTTTGAGGATGCAATTGCTGCTAAGAAGGCCGAGAAGGGCGTTAAGCTTGATACAGAGCTGGACGCAAATGACCTTCGTGACCTTGTAACTTGGTTTAAGGGCATCTTTGCTGCAAACGTTGACGTTAAGGAGCACCCAGAGGTCTCCAAGAACGGCTACGCTGTCTTCCCATCTGATCCTTACCTCCAGCTCCGCCTTGCTGAGCAGGCAGTCTTTGGTTCTTGGATGAATGACCGTGCAATCCTTTACCGCAAGCAGAACAAGATTCCTGATGAGCTTGGTACTGCAGTTAACGTTCAGGTCATGGTCTTTGGTAACAAGGGTGAGACTTCTGCAACTGGCGTTGCATTTACTCGTAACCCTGCAGATGGTACCAACGAGCGCTACGGCGACTTCCTGATCAACGCTCAGGGCGAGGACGTTGTTGCTGGTATTCGTAACACCGAGCCTATTGCAGACCTCGTTAAGGTTCCTGCACTCAAGGAGGCAGGCGAGGAGCTCTTCCACGTCTTTGAGATTCTTGAGGATCACTACGCAGACATGATGGACATCGAGTTCACCATTGAGAATGGTAAGCTCTGGATGCTTCAGACTCGTGTTGGTAAGCGTACTGCTCTCTCTGCACTTAAGGTTGCAATTCAGATGTACGAAGAGGGCCGTATTACTAAGGAGCAGGCTGTTTCTCGCGTTGCTCCTGAGCAGCTCGATCAGCTTCTGCACCCACAGTTTGATCCTAACGCTGAGTATGAGACCATTGCTAAGGGTCTTAACGCTTCTCCTGGTGCAGCTGTTGGTGCTGCAGTCTTCTCTTCTGCAGACGCTGAGGCTTTTGCAGAGGCAGGCAAGCCTTGTATTCTTGTCCGTTGGGAGACCACTCCAGATGACCTCCACGGCATGGTTGCTGCAGAGGGCATCCTAACTTCCCACGGCGGCAAGACCAGCCACGCAGCTGTTATTGCTCGTGGTATGGGCGCTCCTTGCGTCTGCGGCGTTGATACACTTCGCATTGATGCTGCTAACAAGCGCTTCACCGTTGCTGATTCCGGCCTTGTTGTTAACGAGGGCGATGTTATCTCCATCGACGGTACCACTGGTGACGTCATCCTTGGTGCTGTTGAGCTTGTCCAGCCAGAGCTTTCTGGTGACCTCCAGACCATCCTTGCATGGGCAGATGAGGTCCGCCTTGACGAGTCCCGTGGTCGCGTCATTGGCGTACGTGCAAACGCTGATAACCCAGCAGACGCTCAGACTTCCGTTGATAACGGCGCTGAGGCAATTGGTCTTGACCGTACTGAGCACATGTTCCTTGGTGAGCGTAAGCACCTCATTCAGGACTTCATCCTTGCAGACTCTGAGGATGTCAAGCAGCTTGCTATCGAGCAGCTTGGCCGTGCTCAGAAGGGCGACTTCCTTGGTATGTTCAAGGTAATGGACGGCAAAGACGTTGTTGTCCGTCTTCTTGACCCACCACTGCACGAGTTCCTTGATTCCCCACGTGAGCTTGACGTTGAGATTGCTCATGATGAGGAGCAGGGTAAGGACGCCGCTGCAAAGCGTGCTCTTCTCGCTAAGTTTGACGCCTTCCAGGAGGCAAACCCAATGCTCGGCCTCCGTGGCTGCCGCCTCGGCCTTGTCTACCCAGAGCTCAACGTTATGCAGGTCCGTGCTATCGCAAGCGCAGCTGCAGAGCTCAAGCGCGTTGGTCTTGACCCTCGCCCAGAGATCATGGTTCCTCTGGTTGGCTTCGAAGAGGAGCTCATCCAGGTCCGTGAAGAGGTTGAGGAGACCATCAAGCAGGTTGCTGATGAGTACGGTGTTGAGCTCAACATCCCAGTTGGTACCATGATTGAGCTCCCACGTGCAGCTATCATGTCTGAGGAGATTGCTAAGCACGCAGACTTCTTCTCCTTCGGTACTAACGACCTCACCCAGACTTGCCTTGGCTTCTCTCGTGACGACGTTGAGTCTGCATTCATGCCTCTCTATCTTGAGCGCAAGATTGTTAAGACCAACCCATTTGCAACCCTTGATAAGGGTGTCGCAGAGCTTGTCCGCATGGGCGTTGAGGGTGGTCGTAAGGGTAATCCTAACCTCACCATTGGTGTCTGCGGTGAGACTGGTGGTGACCCAGAGTCCATCCACATGTACTACAACCTTGGTCTTGACTATGTCTCCTGCTCACCATACCGTGTACCAATTGCACGTCTTGCTGCAGCACAGGCTAAGATTCAGGCTAACGGTGGTCCACAGAAGATTGCTACTAAGTAGGTTTTCTTCTAGACACACTGCAACAAACTCTAGAGGGCGGCTTCGGTCGCCCTCTTTTGCTAGATAGTAATATCCTGCTATTATGAGGTAAAGATGCAGGTACAAGGAGGTTCTATGTTATCCATTAGACGAAAAGATCTTGAAGCTCGCGAGCATCAAATCTTATCTCCTGAAGCGGCTTTTTCTGATCAAAGTAAAGGTCGTGCGATTGCAGAGGAACCTGACCAGTACCGTACCTGTTATCAGTGTGATAGAGACCGTATTTTGCATAGTAAGAGTTTCAGAAGACTTGCTCACAAGACACAGGTTTTTCTCGCCCCAGAAGGGGACCACTATAGGACTCGTCTTATTCATACGCTTGAGGTTTCGCAGATTGCACGCTCAATTGCTCGTCCTCTTGGCTTAAACGAAGACCTGACTGAGGCAATTGCACTTGGACATGATTTAGGTCATACGCCGTTTGGCCATATTGGCGAGAAGGCACTTTCGCACGCCATTAGCCTGTATAGGGGAATGGACCCCGATGCTCCAGAAAATGAGTATATTTTTGCCCATAATCAGCAGAGTGCTCGCATTGTTGGGTATCTGGAGAAAGACGGTCAGGGTCTTAATCTTTCTCATGAGGTTATTGATGGTATTAGATGCCATTCAGGTAATCTACGTGCAGAAACAGCAGAAGGAAGAATTGTTGCCATATCGGACCGCATTGCGTATGTAACGCACGATATTGATGACGCAAAACGAGCAGGACTTCTTTCGGAGGAGTATCTCCCAACTGAGGCTCGAGAGGTTCTTGGAAATAGCTCACCTGAGCGTATTGAAAACATGGTTCATGATATTGTCTCCGAGAGTTCTCGCGTAGGCGACATTAAAATGACCGACTCCATGTGGGGCGCCATGATGACCATGAGAGCATTCCTGTTTGCTAATCTGTACGCATCAGGAGACGCAAAATACGAAGAACCCAAGGCATATGACCTCATCATTGAGCTGTTTGATTACTTTGTTAACCATTTAGATGAGGTTCCCTCAGAATATAAGTGTCATGACTTTGATCATCCAGAAATCCAAGTAGCAGATTACGTGTCTGGTATGACCGATAGATATGCAACCAGGGTGTTTGAAGATCTTCGCCTTCCTCGTTCCTGGGGTAAAAGAAGATATGTAAAGTAAGTTTTATCCAAACTAACCCTTGTACAGTGGAAAGTATTCACGTATACTTTCCGTCTGTGTGTTAACTATGTGTCGTTCGCAAGGGCGTCGGCACCTCTAGAGATGAGGAAACAATGGACTACATTCGCGCTATTGAGCGTCAGCAGATCCGCGAGGACATTCCTGAGGTCCGCGTTGGTGACAACGTAAAGGTTCACTATCGCATTGTCGAGGGTGACCGTACTCGTGAGCAGGTCTTCCAGGGTGACATCATTCGTCTTTCCGGCGAGGGTTCCCGTGAGACTTTTACCGTTCGTAAGATCAGCTTTGGCATTGGTGTTGAGCGTGTTGCAGCGCTCCGTTATGACCTTCCTGACCTGCGCATGCTCATCTCTGGTGACCAGAGAGTCCTGCGTCAGTTCTAATCATCGGCGTCTTATTAGAAAGGCAATCACATGCGTGTATCTTATGAATGGCTGAAGACGCTCGTTGATCTTCCTCAGGACCCAAAAGACCTCGAGCGCGAGTTTGTGCGCACTGGTACTGAGGTTGAGGCTATAGAGCGTGTTGGCGCAAATCTTGACCATGTTGTTACTGCTCAGGTTGTAAGCAAAGAGCCTCATCCTGACTCTGATCACATGTACGTTACCCTGGTTGACGTGGGCAACAACAATGTGGAAAAGGACGGAAATCCTGTTCCTCTACAGATTGTTTGTGGTGCTCAGAACTTTAATCAGGGGGACCACATTGTTACGGCAATGATTGGCGCAGTGCTTCCTGGAGACTTTAAGATTAAAAAGTCCAAACTGCGTGGCGTTGAGTCTTGCGGCATGAACTGCTCTTCTCGCGAGCTTGGTCTTGGCGATGACCAAAGCGGCATTATGATTCTTCCCGAGGATGCTCCAATTGGTGTACCTTTTACCGATTACCTGGGCATGTCTGATGTAGTTCTTGATTGCGAGATTACCCCTAACCGCCCCGACTGCCTTTCTATGACTGGTATGGCTGTTGAGGTTTCTGCAATGTATGACACTGACACCCACATTGAGCTTCCACGTGTCACGTCTGAGTCTGGTGCAGATGCATCTGAGCAGGTAGATGTTACCATTGCTGATCCTGAGCTCTGCTCAAGGTACACCGCTCGCGTGGTTCGTAACGTCAAGATCGGCCCAAGCCCTGAGTGGCTTGCTCGTCGTGTTACGGCTTGTGGTGGCCGCTCAATCAACAACGTTGTTGATGTTACTAACTACGTGATGTACCTGACCGGCCAGCCTCTGCATGCTTTTGACCTCGGAAAACTTACCAAGGAAGATGGCAAGTACCACATTGTGGTTCGTGCAGCAGAAGACGGTGAGCACATTGTGACGCTTGACGGAGAAGACCGCGAGCTCACGTCCGATATGACGGTCATCACAGATAACGGTAAGACTCCTATTGCACTTGCTGGTGTTATGGGTGGCCTGGATTCTGAAATTACCGAGAATACCGTTGATGTCCTTTTGGAATCCGCTGTCTTTGATAACGGCCACATTAGCCGTACCAGTAGAAACCTTGATCTGATGAGCGAGGCTTCTATTCGCTACGAGCGTCTTGTGGATCCAAACGGCTGCGCATCTGTTGCAGATATTGCAGCAGCACTCTTTGAGGAGTGCTGTGGTGCCGAGGTTTGCCCTGGTATTGTTGATGTATATCCAAAGGTAAAAGAGGCAGTAACTATTACGCTTCGCCCAGAGCGCGTTTGCGCTCTTGCAGGTGCTCAAATTCCAGAAGAGTTTATGGTTTCTCGCCTTACGCGCCTTGGCTGCAAGGTTGCTCCAGCAGACAACGGAGAGCTGAGCGTTATTGCTCCTACAAACCGCCCAGACCTTACGCGCGAGGTTGACCTTATTGAGGAGATTGTTCGCCTGTGGGGTGAAGGTGATATTGAGGCTACGCTTCCTGCTGCTAGAAACCATGCAGGCGGTTTGACTTCAGATCAGCGTCAGATTAGAAAGATTGGCCGTACGCTGCGCTCCCTTGGCCTCAACGAGACAAAGTCATATTTGTTTGCAAGTCCAGATGACCTCTCTAAGCTTGGTATGAGCGAAGAGGGAAGAGGCGTCCCTGTAAAGGTTATTAGCCCACTTGTTGCTGACCAGTCTGAGATGCGTCGCTCCATTGTTCCAGGTCTTCTGCGCTCTATTGCATACAACCTTGCTCATGGTGTCTCTAATATTGCCATGTATGAGCTGGGTCGTGTGCTCTTTGGACATAAGGATAAGAGCCAGCCAGATGAGCCAAGCTATGTCTGTGGCGTATTGGTTGGTCGTCCAGCAGATGACGCTTGGAATGCTAAGTATCCAGCCTACGATTTCTTTGACGCCAAGGGTATTGTTGAGGGCCTGCTTGAGGCACTTCGCATCCCTAAGGTTCGTTTCCGTGTAGCTGAGCCAGAGCAATACGGTTGGCTGCAGCCTGGTCGCGCTGCTGAGATTCTTGCAGGTAGCGAGACAATCGGTTGGGTTGGAAACATTCATCCTTTGTCGCTCCAGAACTTTGACATTGAGGTTCCCGTCATCGCCTTTGAGATTTCTGTTGCGTCGCTTTTGCGTCTTTCTCAGAAAGACCTTCCTATTATTGAGCCTCCAACCTACCCAGGTATCTCCATTGACCTGGCAATTGTTGTTGACGAGAGCGTCACTGCAGAGCAGCTAGTTCAGCGTTTGAAGTCTGCTGGTGGCAAGCTTCTCTGCGACATCAGACTCTTTGACGTGTACCGCGATCCGCTGCGTGTTGGTGAGGGCAAGAAGTCCATGGCCTTCTCGCTTACGTATCGCGCAGACGACAGAACGCTTACTTCAGAAGAGGTTGAGAAGACCCACACAAAGCTTGTGGAGAAGGTTCTTCGTTCTACCGGCGGAGAAATTCGCGGATAAGCAGGTAATTGTAGTGCCAAGTTGGAACGTACATATTGCTCATGCTGACCGGCTCCTTGAGAAAGGAGCCGGTTGCTTGGGTGTAGATATTCACTACCCTGATGCATTTCTGCTTGGAAACGTTGCTCCTGATGTGCACGTTGGCTTTATGGTTCCAGACTATTCTCACAAGGTGAGATACGGTCGAAGCCATCAGTCATACCCAGGAAGTTTGCCTATTCCAAGTTATAAGCGGTATCAGCGAAATTTTATGGGTGGTCTTAACCCAGCCGAGTATCTGCTACAGACTGACTTTATCCAGCCAAATGTGAGTTATTGTTCAGCTGAGCAGCGCGGCTTAGTAGATCAGTGCCAGCTCAGAGAGTTTATCGTGGGCATTTGGTGCCACCTTGTTTGCGACCATGTGTATAACGCTCATACACGGGCATTTTTGCGTGCTCATCATATTCCGACAGGAGAAGATGCACGTATTCGTAAGCAAGCAGATTTTGATGTTTACGGGCGCTCGCTCGATATGAATCGTCTGCCAGAAGCATCTGATGAGCTCTTTGCAGTTGCCGCGGCTCATCCACAGTATGGGTTTACGCATTCAGATGTTGAGCAAACACTTCAGGTCATACGGCGTATTGCAGAAGAGAATCGCCAGAACAGTGTGAGCTCCCCGCAGTATCAAATGCTTGATACAGAGTTTTTCTCGTCAGCCAACAAAGAGGCAGAGAAAACGATAGTTCAAGGATTTATGCTGCAAAAACATAACTAATTCAGTTA
>OFDA01000579.1_pt1 | contig 10612 bp, 7 predicted proteins | sample 1520921 | NCBI WGS metagenome assembly OFDA01 (sample SAMEA2699028, study PRJEB24076) | metagenome
TGTTATAACCGTATCAATTGATGATACCGATGCGGTTATCTCCGTGACTGATGATGGTATGGGAATTGCTCCTGAGGACATTCCACAGACCTTATCGCGATTCTGGCGTGCAGAAGAAAGCCGCGAGCGCGCTTCAGGTGGTCTTGGTGTAGGTTTGGCAATCACAAAAGAGATTATGGACCGTCATAACGGCACTATCTCGGTAGAATCCGAGCTTGGAAAGGGCACGACCTTCTCGCTGCACCTTCCGCTGCTTGCCCAAAATAATATCTCTGTAACAGATACTTTGTTGTAGGCCGATTTTTGGGCATTTTGCCGTACAATCAAAAGTCCTGCAATACAACGCGCTTTGCGCAGAAGTGAGGTCATTGTGGCTGGAGCTGAGCTTCGTCCCGATTCGCACGGTAAGGTTCGCGATATCTACGATTGTGGCGACAAACTTTTGATGGTTGCGAGCGATCGCATTAGTGCTTTTGATTTTATTCTCCCCGACGAGATTCCTTTTAAGGGAGAAATTCTGACACGTATCAGCGCTTTCTGGTTTAATCGCTTCAAGGACCTTCTGCCTAACCACATGATTTCTGTTCTGCCAGATCAGACTCCTGAGCAGTTTGCAGATTACACTGAGTATCTTGCTGGCCGCGCAATGCTAGTAAAGAAAGCACAGACCGTGCCAATCGAGTGCATTGTCCGTGGTTATCTTACTGGTTCTGGCAAAAAGACCTATGACCAGGACGGTACCGTCTGCGGCATTAAGCTGCCTGATGGTCTGACTGAGGCATCTAAACTTCCTGAGCCAATCTTTACACCTTCAACTAAGGCTGAGCTTGGCGATCATGACGAGAATATCTCGTTTGAGCGCTGCTGCGAGATTGTTGGTGAGGATGTTGCTACTCAGCTGAAGGAAGCCTCGCTTGCAATTTATAAGGCTGCTGCAGAATATGCTGCAACTCGTGGAATTATTATTGCGGATACCAAATTTGAGTTTGGTTTTATCGACGGAAAACTTACACTTATTGATGAGTGCCTTACACCTGATTCAAGCCGTTTCTGGCCTGCTGAGGGTTATTCTGAGGGACACGTTCAGCCAAGCTACGACAAACAGTATGTACGCGATTGGCTGAAAGCCCACTGGGACATGCAAGGAGAGCCACCTCATCTGCCAGAAGAGGTTATTGAGGGCACGTCCGAGCGTTATCGTACGGCATTCCAGATTATTACGGGAACTGAGTTTGTACCACTGAAGGAGACCAATGTCACTGCGTGACACCATTACAGGCGCAACCAAAGAAGCGCGTGAGGCTACCGTAAGCCTTTCAAAGAAAGAAACCTCTGAGGAGACTGAGCGTCCTTCGTATTCCGCTTTTGGTCGCAAATCTGCTGCTACTGCTAAACCAGTACGAGAAGCAGCTGCGTCTGTACGCGTGAGTGGCTCCGGCTCTGGCTCCAGTGCTCCAAAGAGCAAAGAGGAGAAGCGTGCTGCACGTGCTCGCCAGCGCGAGCGCGAGGATATTCGCAGCCGTGGATTTGAGGCTATGCTGCGCGCGGATCCAGACTATCATCGTGCCGAGCGCGTTTGGTGGGTCTTCCTAGGTCTTGGCTTTGTTGCAACCATCATTACACTGGTGCTTTCGTATATGGTTCCTGAGTCAAGGGACCTGAACACCGGCGTTGGTATGATTTCTGCCATCATGCTGGTCTTTGCTTACTTCTGCATCTTTGGCTCGGTTGTCTACAGCTTCTTTAAGATGCGTCCTCTTCGCAAGAAGATCGAGGCTAAGGTTGCTGGCATGACCGATAAGAAGCTCAACGATTTCTACCTCGAGCGTCAGGCTGAGTACGACAGAAAGAGGGCTGAGCGCAAGGCTCGTCGCAAGTAGCAGCATCGCGCTGCTGCCGGCGCCGCAAGCGTTGGCGAGATTTGCGTACGCGAGCCTACGTGAGTAGAATATCCCACATGCCTTCGTAGCTCAGGGGATAGAGCACCGCTCTCCTAAAGCGGGTGTCGGCCGTTCGAATCGGCCCGGAGGCACCATTGATTTTAAACCGGCAGCTTCGTGCTGCCGGTTTTCTTTGTTGCGGCGTGTCAGCGCCGGCTTTTAGGCTTGGCGTACAAAACGGTGCAGCTTTGGTAGGTTTTGCTGAAGAATCGCCGTACTTCTGACCAAGAAAGCTGGACGCCAGACGGCCTCACTACCCGATATGCATCTCTATGCATAAACTTCATCTAATATGCCGGAAAATGAATAGAGAAATATAAAAAATCTAACTATAGGTAAATTCCGCTTCTAGAGAACACACCTATGACAGGTATACGTCTTTTTGACAGATTATCTGTCATAGGTGTGTTCAACCATTTTTCCTACAGCAAAAAGCCCTGCAACCAAACACGGTTGCAGGGCTTGAACGTACTGGTTAAGCGCATTGGACGCCGCAGCGTTTACGCTGATGGGCGAGGTCCGCTAGAGACGCGGATGGTGATAGTAGCGCCAGCTGCAGCACTTGAAGGTGTCTGGCCAACTACGTTTCCGGTTGCAACGTTGTCGTCGTAGACCCAAACTGTGTTGACCTGGAAGCCCGCGTTCTCCAGCGTGGACTGGGCAGTTTCAAAGTCCTTGCCGACAACGTTTGGAACAGATCCGCTCTGAGCACCAGAGGAAACAACGATGGTTACCGTAGATCCCTTATCTGCCTTGCCGTTAGCTGGAGACTGGGAGATGACACGGCCCTCAGGAACGCTCGACGAAGGCTGTTTCTGAGTATCTACCTTGAAGCCTGCATCTTTCAAAACATCGGACGCACGCTCGGCAGTCATCTCGGTGACGTCTGGAACATCTGCCTTACCCTTGCCAGTAGACAGGTGATAGGTGATGGTGTCGCCAGCTTTAGCATCGCTACCTGCGGCTGGTTCCTGTGTTGCAACATAACCAACGGTTACGTCATCCGACTCAACCGAGTCACCATTTCTTGCTTTGAGGCCAACAGCAGCAAGAGCAGACTCGGCCTCTGATGGACTCTTGTTGGTAAGATCAGGCACCTTAACTGCAGCAGCAGGTTTAGCGCCCTTAGAAATGACAAGGTTAACCGCGGTTCCTTCAGGAGCCTGTTTGTTAGCGCTTGGTGTCTGATCAATGACCTGGCCTTCAGGAGCAGAATCACTGTAGCTTTCTGTAACAGTTCCCAGCTTAAAGTGGCTATCAGAAGCATTTAGTGCCTGAGTAGCCTGGTCTTTTGTCTGACCAACAAACTGTGGAACCAGATACTGCTGGGCGGAGTTGCCGAGCATCTGTGCAATAGCAAAGCCGGCAAGAGCCAGGACAACCAAAGCGCCTAAAACGCCGAGAATAACGTTGCGCTTGTGACGTTTATTCTCGCGCCTGTCAAGCTCATCAGCCTCTTCGCGAGAATGGACGCGGTTCAAGCGACCAGTGTCGCCACCGCGCGTAATGTAGGTGTTGGAGCCGTCGATGCCGCGACGATCCAACCTGGAAGTTGGCTGAGGTGGTGTCACAATGCGGGGGCTCACGGTGGTGTTGCTTGGAATAGTGGCGCGGCCAGCAATAAAATCGCGCAGCGCACGAGCAAGCTCGTCAGCACTCTGATAGCGGTCAGCTGGGTTTTTCTCCATACAGCGAAGAATGATTGCCTCGAGTGCGGGGTCAACGTTGGGGTTGATCAGCGATGGTGGCTGAGGAGCCTCGTTGACCTGCTTCATAGCAACGCTGATAGCGTCGTCACCAACAAAGGGAACGCGGCCAGTTGCAGCCTCGTACATGACAATGCCTAGGGAATAGATATCGGTGGTTGGTCCCAAAGGCTTGCCCGTACTCTGCTCTGGAGAAACGTAATGGGCGGTGCCAAGAACAGAGTTATCGGTGGTTAGACTGCTGTTCTTTGCACGAGCAATGCCAAAGTCCATGACCTTGATGTTGCCATCTGGCTGGACCATGATGTTCTGTGGTTTGATGTCACGGTGAATGATGTCGTGACGATGTGCTACAGAGAGCGCCTGAGCAATCTGAGAGCCAATCTGAGCGACCTTACGGGAATCAAGGGCTCCATGTTTGCGGATGCCACTCTTAAGGTCTGTACCACGCAGATACTCCATGACAATGTAGTAGGACTCGCCATCCTTACCCCAGTCGTATATCGAGACAATATAAGGACTGGAGAGCGCCGCTGCAGCCTGAGCCTCCTGCTTAAAACGGGCAGCAAAGGAAGGATCGTTTGCGTACTGCGGCAGCATCATCTTGATGGCAACAGTACGACCAAGAACCTGGTCCTGTCCGCGGTAAACGGTGGCCATTCCACCGGTACCAATTTTGTCTTGAACCTGGTAACGCCCACTGAGCATTCTACCTGGCATAACTCAACTCCTATCAAGCGTGCGATTTTCTCGCCACGTCACTTACTATCTTAGAACACACCCAACTACTTGGGGAGAAGACCGTGCGGTGTTTTAGGCGCTACGAAGCAGCTCCCAAAGCCTGGATGTTCAGGCACTGCGCAAGAACACGTCCGCCAACTTGAGCACCGTAACCTAAAACGTTCTCGCCGTTGCCTTCGATGACAACAGAAACAACAAGGGTTGGGTGGTCGTAAGGCGCAAAACCGATGAAGAACGAGTTAAAGTTACCGTTCTCGACGTCTGCCGTACCTGTTTTACCTGCAATCTTGACACCCGGAACGCGAGCCCCCATGCCAGTGCCGGATTCAACAACGCCCAACATTGCCTCTCGGACCTGCGCAGCGGTATCCGCAGACACTGCCTGTCCAAGCGATTTTGGTGACGTTGTAGAAACAACAGCTCCCTCTGGCGAGAGAACGCGATCAACAATGTAAGGGTTCATGACCACGCCGCCGTTAGCAATTGCAGCCGCAACAACAGCGTTTTGCATGACAGTGGTCTGAGGACCTGCAGGGCTTGCATGCTCTCCAACAGGAAGACCGCAGGATGCCCAGCCAAGCTCCCAGGTGGTCATCTCGGCAGGATTTGGCATCAGCGATGGTGTAGTGGAGAAGTCCTGGCCAAGCGCTGTGCCATAACCAAAGGCACGTGCATAGCTGACCAGGTTGTCTGCGCCAAGTGCTACGCCAAGCTGCGCCAACGCCGTGTTAGAAGAGCGAGCAAATGCCTCACGCAGAGGAATAGTGCCCATGTCCTCGTTGGCGTAGTTGTGGATGGTTCCACCGCCAAGCTCCATAGTGCCTGGAGCTGAATAGGTGGTGTCCAGCGTGGTGGTATGTGTGTCAATTCCAGCAGAAAGCGTAATGGTCTTAAACGACGAACCAGGGGAGTAGAGCGCCTGGGTAGTTCTGTCAACCAGTTGACTGCCGGTACCAGACTCAATAACAGTGCCCAGATCAGCGTGGGTGTATGAAGGGCTTGAAGCCTTTGCAAGCACGGCTCCGGTGGCTGGATCCATAACAACAATGGAGCCGGAATATCCCTGGAGTGCAGCTTCTGCTACAGCCTGCATCTGGGAATTGATGGTTAAAACAACGCTTGAACCAGCGGTATTAACGCCTGCCATCGAGTACAGAGCGCTTCTCCAGTCGGAATGATCTGCGTGTCCGGTGAGCGTCTCGTTCATGGAGGACTCGATACCTGCAGTTCCATACTGGGTAGAGATGTAGCCAACGGGGTGCGAAGCCATACCGTCGTGTGGATAGTTACGCACGTAGGTGCCGTCGTCTTGCTTGACACTCTCTGCCAGGGTGACGCCGTCAGAAGTCATGATGGCGCCGCGCTGAACATATGCGCTCTTAGCAATAGTGTGGTTGTTGGTAGGGAGCGCCTGAAGTCTAGGTGCGTCAATGACCATCAAGAAGGTCAAGTTGCCGAGAAGAACGGTGAAGAAGAGGGTAAATACGGTAACCAAATTGGTCAGACGTTTTCCGAGAGCAACACGTCCCAGAACACCGGACTCCTCAGACTGCAGGCCAAAGCCTCCACGGATGTGGCTACCATGCAAAACAGAAGAAGCATGAGCTCCACCAGAAGAAATTTCGAGCCTCTGGGAGTCAAGCATTTTCTTGCTTGGCTCAAGCTCTGTTTCGCGACCAGTTCCCTCGTCACCTGCCCTGAGCAGCAGGGCAACAATGATAAAGCTGGAAAGAAGAGAGCTACCACCCTGACTCATAAAGGGCAGGGTAACGCCAGTTAGAGGCATGAGCTTAGTAACGCCTGCAACAATGAGGAAGGTTTGGAACGCCAAAACACTGGTAAGACCAGCAGCCGCAAAAGCAGATGAATCGGACTTTGCGCGAGCAGCTGTTGCAAGACCACGCACCGTAAGCAGCAGGAACAGGGTAATAATTGCCGCTCCGCCAAAGAGTCCCAGCTCCTCAGCAATGGCCGAGAAAATAAAGTCAGACTCAACAATAGGGATAAGTGTAGGCATTCCCTTATCAATTCCGGTACCCGCTAGTCCTCCATCTGCGATGGAATAAAGTGACTGGACAATTTGGTAGCCGTCTCCAGCGGGGTCTTTGAAGGGGTTAAGCCAAATGTTGACACGAGTCTGAACGTGACCAAAGAAGTGATAAAGCACCACGCCGCCAATGGCCAAGAGCGCAATACTGACAAAAACGTAGCTTGCGCGACCTGTTGCTACATAGAGCATGATGACAAAGAACACGAAGAAGAGCAGAGCGCTACCAAGGTCGCGTTCAAAAATAACAACAATCAGGCTGATGCCCCACATGACAAACAGAGGAAGCAGCATTTTAAAGCGAGGAATGCGGAAAGGTCCAAAAGAACGCATGGAGACCGATAGGGCTTCTCGATTCAGTGCTAGATAAAACGCCAGGAAGAGCGTAATGGCAATCTTTGCAATTTCGCCAGGCTGGAAGGTGAATGCGCCAAAAGAAATCCAGAGCTTTGCGCCATAGCGGTCCTGGCCAATAACAATTGGCAAAAGAAGCAGTATGACGCCGAGAATACCAATGGAGTATTTGTAGCGTGCTAACGCGTCAAGATTTCTAATGACCGCTAGTACCACAATCATGACAACAACAGAGATAAAGAGCCAAATCGTTTGGTTGACTGCAAGATTTGGCGCAAGTCTGGTGACCATGGTGATGCCAATTCCCGAGAGTACAAACACAATAGGGAGAATGGCGGGATCTGCTGCGGGAGCAAGGAACCTAATAGCAATGTGAGCTACGGTAAATGCTGCAAAGAGACCAATAGGAACGGCCATTGTCTCAAGGCTGAGCGTTGAGCGAGCAGTAATCATGTACATGGCGTACAGCAGAAATACAGGGATTGCTCCTACAAATAGTAAGAAGAGCTCTGTATTACGCCTTAGTCCACCTGCTTTTTCCATTCCTACTCACCTCCCGAACTTGTTGTTGACGTTGTTGTTTCTGTTGTGGGTGTTCCGCCAGACTGAACGTCTTCTTTCTTTTTGACCGCTTTAGTGTTGGCGTCGTCAATCTGTTTGCGGTAATTCTCGACGGTGCTATGTGCTTCATCCTCGTTCTTAACGCGGATTCCTTCGGCTAGCGAGTCTTGAACTGCGTCAGGCAAATCTTTTATTTCAATCGACGTAGTTTCAACAAGCGTAGACATGTTTATGCCGGCAATTGTTGTAGGAATACCTCGATAAACGCCAACGGTAGTTCCGTTAATTCCTAAGTACCACTCGCTGCTTACAAACAGGAAGAACACCGCAACAGTGGCTGCAAAGAGCGCAAGGAACGAGACAAACGTGGCAATGACGCCACGAGTAAGGTGTTTTCTGGTTTGATCGGCTATGCCGTCGTCCAAGACATCGATGACAATAACGGTAATGTTGTCTGAGCCGCCATAGGTAAGAGCTGCGGAAACAAGGTTATCGGCAGCCTTTTGCGGCGTGACGTTAGAGACAGCAATGGCTTCAATTTCATCGTCGGGCACCATGCCAGAGAGGCCATCGGAGCACAAGATGATGCGGTCGCCATCAGATACTTCAAGCGAGAAATGATCTGCGTACATGTCTGGATCAGAACCAAGAGCTCGCGTAACTACCGAGCGAGAAGGGTGCGTGCGAGCCTCATCAGCGGTAATCTGACCAGAATCAATGAGCTCCTCAACATAGCTGTGGTCATGAGTAATGCGGACCAGCGTGCCATGATGGAGCAGGTAAATGCGAGAGTCACCAACATGAGCAACGGCCATCTGATTGCCCTCAATGAGGACAGCAGAGGCAGTGGAGCCCATGCCAGGTTTGCCAATACCCTTTGCAGGAGCATCAATAACTTCCTGGTTAGCAGCCTCAATTGCAGCGCCAAGACGGACATCGTCTGCGGTACTTGGTGCCTGTTCGGCAATAACCTTAACAGCAATGGAGCTTGCTACCTCACCGGCGGCGTGACCTCCCATACCATCGCAGATGGCAAAAAGGGGAGTGCGCAAAAGGAACGAGTCCTCGTTATGCTCGCGAACTAATCCCACGTCAGAGCGGGCGCCCCAAGAAATAAAGGTGTTAGAGCCAGAAACCGCTTCTGCGTCACCGCGACCATCAAGTGGCAGCTCACAACGACCAGGAGCACTCACGGGCTCTTGTGTAGGTGTATCAGAAATATGTGTTGTATCAGAAGAAACCATGAGCCTCTTATCGACGTCCAACACGCATAATCACATCGCCGACCTGGACTTCATCTGTGTCACGAAGAGTAACAGGTTGTTCGATGATGTGACCGTTAACCATGGTTCCGTTTGTGGATCCAAGGTCTTCAAGGACCAGAGCAGGGCCCTGGATAGTGAAGCGAGCATGTGAAGCAGAAACGTAAGGTTCGTCAATCACAATGTCAGACGAAGGAGAACGTCCAATAACAACAGGACCCAAGATGTCTACGTGAAGACCACGTAAGGACTTGACGCCCTTCTCGACATCAACGGACCAAATAGCTCCGTCTTTGCGCTGACCGCGGACAAGACCAATGCCCGTGCGCATGACCGAGAACAGGAAGATGTACAACAGGACAACAAGCAGAACACGTCCTGCAAAGAGAATCAAATCAATCATTAGTTCTCCCGGAACTGAAGATCCATAAGACCAATGGTAATGAGGTCTCCGTCGCGCAGAATTACCTCATCTACGTCGATATCGTTGACAAGCGTTCCGTTAGTGGAGTGCAAATCAGCAATGTGCCAATCGTGACCGTCATAGGTCATCTCGGCGTGACGTCTTGAAACGTTAGGATCGCGCAGAACAACGTCTGCCTGAGAGCGCTCGCGACCAATAATGGCACGAGGAGCCTCAACGCGATACGAACGACCGCTCTGGCGATCAATCAAAATACAGGTAGCGTCCATGTTTGCGCGTGGCGTGCCTTGCAGATTGCGAGAAGGACGACCGCCTGCGCCGTTTAGCTGGGCATCAAGGGAAGGCGTGATACGACGCTGAGTCATAGGAACAGGAGCTGCTGTTGGGATAGCTCCGTTTACGGGCAGGTCTGGAAGCCCGTTTGAGCTTGGAAGAACAGGCATAGGGGTAGACTCAGCTGCGGAAACAACAGGAATTGCGCCTTGAGCCTCAACAAAGTCTGGTGGCATTACCGCAAGACCGGCGTCTGTACCAGCAAGATCTCCCAAAACCTCTGGCGTTGCGTTATCTGCAGAAACAGGGCGAACTACAGACAGAGGATCTGGCTCTGGCTGTGACTGTGCCTGAGGCTGAGCAACTGCATGCGGGACATGCTGCTGAGGCATTTGAGCTGCAGCTCCTCCAACACTGGAGTTTCCACCCAAGAAAGCACGCTCTTCATTGCGTAGCTGGTCAAGCGTATTGCCGTCAACGTTTTCTGCAAAGACAGCAAATTTTCCAGGCTTCAGAGATGGGTCAACCATAAAACGAACAAGCGGCTGACCAACAAATACATAATCTTTTTGCTGAGCCTGAGCAGCCACGAAGTCAGAAACCTCTGCAGTTAGATCAGCATAAAGAGGACGCATCAGTGAATCATCTTGAGGAGCAACTAAAACGGTATACAGGGCAGGCGCGGTGTCTACGCCATCAATCTCATACGTCTCACGTTCCATCTCTTTAGCTGCGCGTTTGGCAAGCTTCTTAAAAGAGAAAGGCTCTGCGTATCCCTGAGGTGCGGCACCAAAGACCGAACCAATACGGTTTTCAAAGTCACTAAGAAAGCTCATCTAATTCCTCGCCTTCCTGATCCGCGTCAACTGGACCTATCAGGACAATTGCAATACATACAAGTACACATAAGAATACCGTAATTAGTACAGAAACTATACTTTCAACTACCCAAAAATTGGGATTCTCCATCCAAGCTGCCCATATAAAGCCACTTGAAAGCAATATGGCGCAGACAATTTGTCCAAAAACCATCCATCCGCGACGTCTTTTTTGGCTCATAAGTGAGCCTAAAAGAGCAGATAGGGAGCATGCCCCAAAGCGAATCCAGAAAGGAAGTCCTGAGGCCAGTGAGGTGTAGTCATAGGCAAGAGGAGTTGCCGCAAAGCCCAAAGATATGCCTCTTGTAAACAGTATTCCAAAAAGATAGCTAAAAGCTCCTGTTAAAACTGCAGGTAGTGGACGCATAGTAGCGGAGACAAGCGCTGGTGCTGAAACAGGAGTAGGTAATAAAGCTCCTAATAAGC
>OFDA01000595.1_pt1 | contig 10205 bp, 3 predicted proteins | sample 1520921 | NCBI WGS metagenome assembly OFDA01 (sample SAMEA2699028, study PRJEB24076) | metagenome
TGGATTTCTCATACACGGATGAAAATGGTGACAAGACCCATGTCCTCAAAGATATCACTTTGGATATTAAGTCTGGTGAAGTTATTGGTATCCTTGGTGGAACGGGTTCGGGTAAATCAAGCTTGGTTCAGCTTATTCCTCGCCTTTATGATGTGGAAGCAGGTCAAGTTAAGGTTGCTGATCACGATGTTAAGGATTATGATTTGGATAGCTTGCGTAAGCAAGTTGCCATGGTTCTTCAAACCAATGTCCTTTTTTCAGGAACCATTAAGGAAAATATGCGTTGGGGAAATAAACAGGCGACAGATGAGGAAATCATTGAAGCTTGTAAGATTGCCCAAGCTGATGAATTTATCCAAGAGTTTAAGGATGGCTATAACACCAAGATTGAACGTGGTGGAGCCAATGTCTCAGGGGGACAACGTCAACGTCTTTGTATCGCACGTGCCCTCCTCATGAATCCGAAAATTTTGATTCTGGATGATTCAACATCAGCGGTTGATACTAAGACAGATAGTTTGATTCGTCAAGGTTTTACGTCAAGTCTTAAGGAAACGACTAAAATCATTATTGGTCAACGGATTTCATCTATTCAAGATTCGGACCGTATCGTTGTTATGGATGACGGTCGTATCGATGCTATTGGTACGCATGACGACTTGGTGGCTAATAATGCCATATATCGTGAGGTTTACAAGATGCAAACACAAGGGAAAGGAGTAGCAGATGCAGAATAAGAAAAAAGCCAGCTGGGGCTCACTAGCACGACTGCTACGCTTTTTGTGGCAAGACTACAAGCTTTCACTTAGTATCTCTTTTGTCCTTATCGTTGTAGCTTCTTTGGCAACGGTTAATTTGACGGCTTCAATTCAGTCCTTGGTGGACGTTTACGTTCAACCCATGCTCAAATCGGGTAGCCATGACTTTGGGCCATTGTTACGTTTCTTGACTTCAGTTGGGGTCTTTTGTCTTATCGGTGTGGTTGCCAACTATGTGGCTTCCCTCCTCATGGCGACGATTTCACAAGATTCCCTACGTTCCCTTCGTAATCAGCTCTTTGCTCGTATGCAAAAGCTCCCTGTTCGTTACTTTGACACTCATAAACACGGTGACATCATGTCAATCTATACCAACGACATCGATGCCCTCCGTCAGGCCATTGAACAATCTATTCCACAGTTGCTACAAACAGCCATTACCATTATCGGTGTGACAGTAACCATGCTTACCGTGAGTCCTCTCCTTTTTATCGTGGTTCTGGTCATGGTAGGTATCATGTTTATGGTTATTAAAAATGTATCCTCCAAATCAGGCCGTTACTTCGGTGAACAACAAAAGAACCTAGGGATTGAGAATGGTTTTATCGAAGAAATGATGTCAGGTCAAAAGGTAGTTAAGGCTTTTGTTCATGAAGAAGAAAGCATGGCTGACTTTGATAAGATTAATGAACAACTTTTCCAATCATCATACTTGGCCAATCGCTATGCTAATGTTCTCATGCCCATTCTTGGGAACTTAGGAAATGTTTCCTTTGTTTTGACTGCCTTGGTTGGTGGGGTCTTTGCCCTCAATGGTGTCGGTGGTTTGACTATCGGTGGCCTCATGGCCTTCCTGCAATTGAACCGCTCCTTCAATGGTCCTATTACTCAGGTGTCTCAACAACTTAACTTTGTTCTTATGGCACTTGCTGGTGCAGACCGTATCTTTGACCTGTTGGATGAAGCAGAAGAAGTTGACCAAGGTAAGGTCACTTTGGTCAACTACGAATTGGTAGACGGTCAAATGGTTGTGACAGACAAGAAAACCAACCACTGGGCTTGGAAGCACCCACGTCCAAATGGCGACTACGAGTTGGCCGAGTTGGTCGGAAATGTGGTCTTCCAAGACGTTGATTTCTCTTACGATGGTAAGAAACAAATCCTTCATGACGTTAATCTTTATGCAGACAAGGGACAAAAGGTTGCCTTTGTTGGTGCGACGGGTGCAGGTAAGACGACGATTACTAACTTGATCAATCGTTTCTACGACATCCAATCTGGTGTGATTACTTATGATGGTATCGATGTGAAGCTGATTGAAAAAGATTCTCTTCGTCGATCACTTGGTATCGTACTTCAAGATACACATCTCTTCACAGGGACTATCGCTGAAAATATTGCCTACGGCCGTGCGGATGCGACTCGCGAGGAAATTCTTGAAGCTGCTCGTATTGCTAACGTGGATTCCTTTGTGGAACATTTGGACAATGGTTACGACACTGTTCTTACAGATGATGGCGCAGGCTTGTCTAACGGACAACGTCAGCTGATTGCCATTGCGCGTGCTGCTCTTGCCAATGCACCGGTTCTCATCCTTGATGAAGCGACATCTTCGATTGACTCTCGTACTGAAAAAATGGTACAAGAGGGGATGGACCGACTTATGGAAGGGCGTACGGTCTTCGTTATCGCCCACCGTCTTTCAACCATCGTTAACTCTGACGTTATCATGGTTATGGATCATGGACGTATCATTGAACGTGGTGATCATGATACCCTTATGGAACAAGGTGGTACCTACTACCGACTCTATACTGGTGGTCTTGAAATTGATTAACATTAAAAGAACTCAGGTTTTGCCTGAGTTCTTTTTTGCATATGAAGAAAAGGTTTCTTTTGAGACTTTTCTTATAAAAACAACAGATTTGATTTCTTAAATCTCAACTTCTTCTATACCGTGTGCGTCCAGGCGATATATCTTTTAGCAAACTTGTCTGAGGTAGTTGACATCATGTGATACTGTAAGAGTTGCACCTGGATAGTTCTTGAAGAGCTGTCGGACTTGGGATTGTGAGGTGGGTGAAAAATTTTTGGTTGGTTCATCTAAGATTAGAAGTTGAGGGCTTTCTAAGACTACATGCAGTAGGATTAGTTTTCCTTTTTGCCCTCCAGATAGGTCAGCGATTGAAGGCACTGCATCCATAAAATGAGACACAAGAAAACACTCTTGTTGAATTCTGGTAAACTAGAAACAGGAGTGTTTTTGTTATGGTCAAAAAAGCATATTCAGTAGAAGCTAAGCTAGCCTGTATCGAATGGTTCCATTCTGTTCTCAAATCTGAAACCTTCCATCTCTATAAGTGAAGAAACCTAACTAAAGATAGTATAATAGATATTGTTAAAAATTACATCATATTTTATAATGAAACTAGGATTCAACAGAAATTAAATGACCAATCTCCTGTAGAGTACAGAAAGCTGGTCGCATAAGGTTTTTTTTGTCCCATTATTGGGGTGCAGTGCCAGTAGTGGGGCTTTTTTGTGTCTATTGAAAGATGATCTTCACTTACATTAAAGTATTAGATAAAAAGTAAAATAAAAGAGATTAAATCAATTGTTTTATTTTTGGATTGTTAGTAGCTTGAATTTCAAGAGAATATTTTTACAAATGTTAGAGTCTTTGTAGTTATTTACATGAAAAGGTTTTAGATGTTTTCATGAAAGAAAAGTATGGTCGCTAAACAATTATTTATATTGATTAAAAATTAGAGAAAATACTTGCCTAAACATTAAAAAAAGGATATGATAGACTTCGGAAGAAGGTTAATAAATGCATAAAGTGCGTGTTTATTCGATAACGTCTTTGTTTTTGACGTGCCTTTGGGGTACAACGATTAACAAATAGGAAGTTTATGAATGAAACAAGCAAATCATGTTGTTGAAAAAGTGACAAAATACGCTATTCGTAAGTTGTCAGTTGGTGTTGGACCAGCTGCTATTGGAACATTCTTAATAGCAGGTGGTCTTTTCGTGTCTAAGCCAGTTTCGGCGGATCAGGTTACTACGGATTCATCGATACATCTGGCCTATGTTACTGAAAATGAATTGACAGCCGAAGAGCAAAAGCAAGTGGTTCATGCTATTCCAAAGGCATATCAAAATGATGATACTTTTTATCTGGTTTATAAACGTAAGGGAGACAGTCAAGCTACTCTTCCTAAGACAGGCAGTTCTGACTGGGCGGCAACAGGTTTAGGATTGACGACAGCAACTTTGGCTGTGCTCCTATTTTCAAAAAAACATCGCAAAAAGATTATTGGATTGGTCTTGATTGGAGCAGCTGGGCAAAGCTTACTTATCCCTCTTGAGGTTCTTGCTTTGCAAAATAAGGAGTTGCAGGCTTATAATCGGAATCTAGCTGTCTCAGATGAGGCGGACCTAGCTAAGGGTGTTATTACCATTGATGGTTATGAGTATGTCGGTTATCTGCGTTACTCATCTAAGCCTGAGCTTGAACAACCTTTGGAGAATGCTTTGAAAGGACTTGAGCCATCAAGAGAAGATAGAAACACAGAAAGCCGGTATGAAATAGATAAAGAAATAAGTTGGGAAAAAGGAACTCAGGAAGCAGGTCACGAAGGTGAAGTTCTTGTTCAACCATCAGTCCCAGAGTACACTGGATCGATCAGTACTGATGGCACACAAGAATCAGGTCATGAAGGCAAATCTCTTGTCCAACCAGCAGTCCCAGAGTATACGGACTCAATCAGTGCTAATGGCACACAAGAATCAGGTCATGAAGGCAAATCTCTTGTCCAACCAGCAGTCCCAGAATACACTGGATCGATCAGTACCGATGGCACACAAGAATCAGGTCATGAAGGCAAATCTCTTGTTCAACCAGCAGTCCCAGAGTATACAGGTCCAATTAGTGCTAATGGCACACAAGAAGCCGGTCATGAAGGTGAATCTCTTGTTCAACCGGAATCTCCAGAGTATACAGGTCCAATTAGTGCTAACGGAACACAAGAATCAGGTCATGAAGGTGAATCTCTTGTTCAACCGGAATCCCCAGAGTATACAGGTCCAATTAGTGCTAATGGCACGCAAGAAGTAGGTCACGAAGGTGAATCTCTTGTTCAACCAGCAACCCCAGAGTACACTGGATCGATCAGTGCTAATGGCACGCAAGAATCAGGTCATGAAGGTGAGGCCACTGTTCAACCGGAATCCCCAGAGTATACAGACAACCTTGAAGCTAAAGGGACTCAAGAACCAGGCAACGAAGGTGAGGCTCTTGTCCAAGCTGAGAATCCTGTTCATACCCCAGTTGTCGGAAGTATCACAGAGACTGAAACGCAAGCCATTGATTATCCTATCGAAGTTATTACTGATGATAACAAATATGTGGATGAAGAAGTTGTTGATCAAGAGGGCCAAAAAGGTAGCCAAGAAATCCATAAAGTTTACCAAACCATTGATGGTGTTAAGATTGGTGAGCCGACTATTGTGTCAGGTAAGGTTATTGAGGTGCCACAACCTAGAAAAATCCGTCGTGGCAGCAAGCCTCTAGATGGGACAACGACTGAAGAGTCTATTGTAGAGCTTCCATTTAAAGAAATTGTCCAAGAAGATGATACACTTGAGAAAGGCGTTGTGCAGGTTGTCCAAGAAGGACAAAAAGGACAAAATAAAATTACCAAGATTTATAAGACCTTTAAGGGTAGTAAGACTGCTGAAGAACCAACTGTTACTGAAACAGTGCTAGTTCCCGTCCAAGATCGTATCGTTCGCAAAGGGACCAAGATATCTGAAAAACCAGTTCTTACACTGACACAGGTTGACAAGGATGACTTGGGTCGCAGTGCTAAACTCAGCTACAACTTGACTAATCTAGGTTCAGCAGCTATCACGACTATTAAAGCGGTCCTTAAGCAAGATGGACAAGTTGTCCAAACGCTTGATGTTCCTAGCACGACTTTGACTGCTGACTTAACCAACTTAGCCTATTACAAGCCTTATACCCTTACGACAACCATGACCTTTGATCGTGGCAACGGTGAGGAGAGTCAGGTTTTGGCAGACCAAACTATCCAACTGGATCTCAAGAAGGTTGAGCTTAAAGATTTTGCACGTACAGATTTGATTAAGTATGACAATCAAACAGAAGTGGATGAGACTCGTCTGACAGCTGTGCCTCAGGATCTCACGAATTACTACTTGAAGATGACTTCTGCGGATCAGAAGACCACTTATTTGGCAGTGAAAGCCATCGAAGAAACAACAGTTGATGGCAAGGCGGTTTATAAGGTAACTGCAGAAGCGGATAATTTGGTGCAACGTGATGCCCAAAACCATTTTGCGAAGACTTATAGCTATTACATTGAGAAACCGAAGGCCAGTCAAGCCAATGTTTACTATGATTTTGCTGAGTTGGTCAATGCCATTCAGGCTAATCCATCAGGTGAGTTTAGACTTGGCCAAAGCATGAGTGCTCGCCACATCGTTCCAAATGGCAAGTCATACATTACCTCAGAATTTACTGGTAAGTTGATTAGTGATGGTGACAAACGCTTTGCCATCTATGATTTGGAGCATCCATTGTTTAATGTCATCAATGGCGGAACTATCAAGAATATCAACTTTGAAAATGTAGACATCAATCGCCCTGATCAAAATCAAATCGCGACGGTTGGATTTAACCTTAAAAACAAGGGTCTGATTGAAGATGTTAAGGTGACTGGTTCAGTCACTGGTAACAATGACGTGGCAGGTATCGTCAATAAGATTGATGAAGATGGCAAGGTTGAGAATGTCGCCTTTATTGGTAAGATTAACTCTGTCGGTAATAACTCGACAGTTGGTGGGATTGCTGGTTCAAACTACATGGGATTCGTCAACAGGGCCTATGTGGATGCGACTATTACAGCCAATAATGCCAATGCAAGTATGTTGGTGCCATTTGTCACTTACATGCTCAACAGTTGGAAGTCAGGAACTAAGGCCAAGGTGACCAATTCAGTAGCCAAGGGTGTTCTTGATGTCAAAAACACACGAAATGTCGGTGGTATTGTCGCTAAGACATGGCCATACGGTGCTGTTCAAGACAACGTGACCTATGCCAAGGTTATCAAAGGTCAAGAGATTTTTGCTTCTAATGATGTCAATGATGAAGATGGTGGGCCTCAGATCAAGGACCTCTTTGGTGTTGTTGGTTACAGCTCGGCCGAAGATGGTACGGGTAAAGATACCAAGAGTCCTAAAAAACTCAAACATTTGACTAAGGAAGAAGCCGACAAGCGTGTTGAAGGTTACAAGATTACAGCTGATACATTTGTCAGCGAGCCTTACGCATTGAATACCCTTAACAACGTTTCTAGTCAAGCAGATTTTGCCAATATTCAAGACTATAAGCCTGAATATAACAAGGCTTACAAGAATATTGAGAAACTTCAACCATTCTATAACAAGGATTATATTGTCTACCAAGCCAATAAACTGGCTAAAGACCATAACTTGAATACCAAAGAGGTGCTCTCAGTGACACCGATGAAAGACAGTAATTTTGTCACAGACTTAAGCGCTGCTAACAAGATTATTGTTCACTATGCTGATGGTAGCAAAGACTACTTCAAGCTTTCAGAGAGTTCAGAAGGGTTGAGCAACGTTAAGGAATATACTGTTTCTGATTTGGGTATTAAGTACACTCCAAATATCGTTCAAAAAGATCACTCGAGCCTTATCAATGGAATCGTTGATATCTTGAAACCAATTGAGTTGCAGTCTGACCCAATTTACCAAAAACTTGGTCGTACAGGTCCAAATAAGGTCAATGCTATCAAGAACCTCTTCTTGGAAGAAAGCTTTGACGCTGTTAAAGCTAATTTGACGAACCTTGTGACTAAGCTGGTTCAAAATGAAGACCATCAACTTAATCAATCATCTGCTGCCCAACAAATGATTCTTGACAAGGTCGAGAAAAATAAAGCAGCCCTCTTACTAGGCTTGACCTACTTGAATCGTTATTACGGTGTGAAGTTTGATGATATTAATATCAAAGAAATCATGCTCTTCAAACCAGATTTCTATGGTAAAAATGTGGATGTCCTAGACCGTTTGATTGAGATTGGCTCTAAAGAAAATAATATCAGTGGTTCAAGAACATACGATGCCTTTGGTGAAGTTCTTGCAAAATATACTAAATTTGGAGATTTAAACGACTTCCTTAATTACAACAGAAAACTCTTTACCACTATCGACAATATGAATGATTGGTTCATCGATGCCACTAAGGATAAGGTCTACGTTGTAGAGAAAGCTTCACAAAACGAAGGTGTCGGTGAGCACAAGTATCGTGCTTACGATAACTTAACACGTGGTCTACACAGAAAAATGATTCTACCATTATTGAATCTTGATAAGACAGAGATGTTCCTGATTTCTACTTATGACACCATGTCTTATGGAACAGCTAACAAGTACAACACAACCCTAGAGAAGTTGAAACCTGAGATTGATCTAGCCGCCCAACGTCAAATCAACTACCTTGATTTCTGGCAAAGATTGGCTGCAGATAATGTCAAAAACAAATTGTTCAAAGACATTGTCAATCCAATCTGGGAAGGTTTCTATGTCTGGGGGCATGGTTGGCCAGGTTGGCCAGAGCGCTACGGCCAATTCAAGAACAGTACGGAAGTCTATGCGCCAATCCGTGAAATCTATGGACCAGTCGGTGAGTACTACGGCGATAATGGAGCTTTGGCTGGTGCCTATGCTGCCATCTACGACAATCCATACGACAATCGTGCCAAGGTTACTTACGTCATGTCTAACATGATTAGCGAGTACGGTGCTTCAGCCTTTACGCATGAAACGACTCATCTCAATGACCGTATTGCCTACTTTGGAGGTTTTGGTCGTCGTGAAGGAACAGACGTTGAAGCCTATGCCCAAGGAATGTTGCAATCACCAGCTACTCAGGGGCATCAAGGTGAATACGGTGCTTTAGGACTTAACATGGCTTTTGAAAGAGAAAATGACGGTAATCAGTGGTACAACACTAATCCAAACAAGTTGAACTCACGTGAAGCCATCGACCGTTACATGAAGGGCTACAATGATACTCTCATGCTTCTTGACTCACTTGAAGGGGAAGCAGTCCTCAGTCAAGGAAATCAGGACCTCAATAACGCATGGTTCAAGAAGGTAGATAAACAGTTACGAGGTAATAGTAAAAATCAATACGACCAGGTTCGTTCTCTAAGTGATAGTGAAAAGGCTATTAACTTGACTTCTATTGATGACCTTGTAGATAATAACTTTATGACCAATCGTGGACCTGGTAATGGTGTCTATAAACCAGATGATTTCTCTTCTGCCTATGTCAATGTCCCTATGATGTCTGCTATTTATGGTGGTAATACCAGCGAGGGTTCTCCAGGAGCTATGTCCTTCAAGCATAATACCTTCAGACTCTGGGGTTACTATGGCTATGAAAAAGGCTTCCTAGGTTATGCGACTAACAAGTATAAACAAGAAGCAAAAGCGGCTGGTAAGGCCACCCTTGGAGACGACTTTATCATTAGCAAGATTTCTGATGGTCAGTTCAACTCACTAGAAGCCTTCAAGAAAGCCTATTTCAAAGAAGTGAAAGACAAAGCGTCACATGGTTTGACGACAGTTGCAATTGACGGCACAACAGTAAGCTCTTACGATGATTTATTAGCCTTGTTTAAAGCTGCAGTAGCAAAAGATGCTGCAACTATTAAAACAGATAATAAGGGTAATAAATCTGTGTCAACAAGTCATACGACGAAACTCAAAGAAGCTGTCTATAAGAAACTCCTACAAGAGACAGATAGTTTCACAAGTTCTATTTTCAAATAATAGATGAAAGAATTCCCTTTGGCGAAAATGAATTGCACCCCAAAAAGTTAGACAGAAAAGATCTAACTTTTGGGGTGCTTTTATTATGAAATTGAGTTATGAAGATAAAAGTCAAATATATGAATTGAGGAATTGTGGTTTTGTAGTGAACTATAAGAAGGTCTAACGTCTGATGAGAGTTCTTGGTCTAACCGCTCTAATTCGTCGTAGACGCAAGTATTCTTCATATCAAGGAAAGGTTGATATGAAAGTAGATAATCTCATTCAACGCTAGTTCGAAGCATCTAAAACAATGGAAAAGCACTATACAGATTTGCCATTCCAGCAAGTAGCCAAAAATTCTATTTATCACTCGTTTTAGATGTCCTCAATAGTGAATTTATTGCTTATAATCTTTATCCATAGTGACTAGGGATGGCAATACCAACATCAGTATTATCATCGATTTTTAGAAGGGAAAGGAATCCAACCGTCCATGTCACGTAAGGGAAATTAGTCCAGACAATGGCATGATGGAATCCTTCTTTGGCATTCTTAAGTCTGAGATGTTTTATGGTTATG
>OFDA01000609.1_pt1 | contig 9969 bp, 10 predicted proteins | sample 1520921 | NCBI WGS metagenome assembly OFDA01 (sample SAMEA2699028, study PRJEB24076) | metagenome
GATACGATTGGATAAATCGTACCACCAGAACGAGCCGCATTACTTGGAATAAATGGAGCCAACACAAGGTCAGTAATAGCAATGGCATAACCAAGGCCTAAAGAGGACTTTCCAAGCTTGGCTACGAGGAACAATGCAATACGTCGGCCAAGGCCAGAATTTTCATAACCGATACCGATCATAAATGCTGCGAATATCAACCACACGATGGCATTAGAGAAACCGCTAAGCCCCCAGCTGTAGCTTGAGCATCCGTAATAGCCTTTGCTACACCAGTTGCTTTATCCACAATAGGTGCTGGACCAACCTTAAATAACATAGATACGGTAACAGCAATGATACCGATAAAAGCGGGTGGGATTGGTTCTAAAATCAACCCCACCACGAGGCCTGCAAAAATACTTACATAAATCCAAGAATTTGGACTAAGGCCTTCAGGCGCACCGATGAGCCATACAAGAATAGCTACTACAAGCGGTGCGAATAATTTCCAATTCAACTTCATTAGGAACACTCCTTACTAAAAATAAAACTACAAAATTGCAAATACAGTATAGCAGAATATTTTTAGTGAAAATATAATATTCGTCATAATACTTATTGATTGATACTAAACTTTTAGTAATAGTTTTTACTAGATATTTTTGGTTTTATACAATATAATATAAACATCGAAAATCACTAATATATCGAAAGATATGTCGAAAGGATTGAAATGAAGTTAATTTCTAGTTATATAAAACCTTTATGGTTCTCTATTATCATTGTGTCACTTCTTTCGTTACTCAATGTAGCAGGCACTTTATATATACCAACCTTAACAGCTACCATCATCAATGACGGTGTCCTCCATGGTGATTTAGAGATGATTACTAACTCTAGTGCAACGATGCTTATCGTTGCACTATTAACCGTATTGTCTGCGATCCTAGGTGTTGCTATGAGCGCTCATATTTCAGCCTCTATAGGCAAGGTATTGCGCGATAATTTAGTGAAAGCTATACAAGCCTTTTCACTACGCGACTTTACACACTTTGGTACAGGCACCATACTCATGCGAACCAGTCGAGACGTTGAGAAAATTCAATCAGTTCTAGGAGAAGGTTTAAATATGATTCTCCCTATGCCTCTCATGATATGTATTGGTCTAGGTCTAACCTTCTATAAGAGCTGGCAACTAGGTCTCGTCATCCTCGCTGTTATGGCGTTCATGATACTGACCATAATCTTTATTGAAAGTCGCGCCTTACCTGTGATTAAGGCTTTGCAACTAAAACTAGATACTATTACCGATATGGTGCGTGATCATATTGTGGGCATGCCTGTTATACGAGCTTTCAATAGAAGACATTACGAAAATACTAAAGAAATAGAAATTTTTACAGAAACAGCTCAACTTAATAAAAGATTACGCCAAACCTTTGCTATTGGTTTACCGACTATATTAATTCTCTTTAACATGAGTACTGTCGCTATCCTTTGGCTCGGAGGCTATAACGTAAGCATAGGCTCCCTACAAATAGGTGACATTATGGCTGTTATTGAATACGCTAACCTTATCCTCTTAAGTATGCTCATGGCTATTTTCGTCATCATAGATATACCCGAAGCTATCGTATGTTACACCCGCATTCAAGAGTTATTGGAACACGAAAACTCAGATACATTTCCTGAACCATATAATAAAAATACAAATTTAAACACCCATTATATAGTTAACCAAAAAGATAGTAGAAATTTTATAGATTTGGCATCGGCATCGGCATCGGCATCGGCATCGGCATCGGCATCGGCATCGGCATCGGCAAACGATGATACTCCACTTCTGGAATTTCGCAATGTTACGTTCCGTTACGATAATGCAGAATCCCCGGCTTTAGAAAATATTTCCTTTACCGTTCATCACGGTGAAACATTGGCTATTATGGGTGACATTGGTTCTGGTAAAAGTACGATTACAAACCTAATCCCTCGCCTATTCTCCATTGAGTCTGGAGACATTCTCTTCAAAGGCAAATCCATCTATGAATGGAATGTAGATGACTTACGCTCACGTATCGGTTATGTCCCACAAAAAGCCTACTTATTTACAGGGACTGTAGAAATGAACATCCGTTACGGTGCTGCACCAAACCAAGATATTTCAGTTCAAGATATAGAAAATGCATGCCGATTATCTAAGGCGGATGAATTTATTAGTCGTCTTGAAGGTGGTTACCAATATATCGTCTCCCAAGGTGGTACTAATCTATCTGGAGGTCAACGCCAACGTCTTGCCATGGCTAGAGCGCTCGTGCGCAAACCAGATTTATTTATATTTGATGATAGTTTCTCTGCTCTCGACGGCACCACAGAGCGTGCCGTTCGCACCGTATTACACGAGGAATTGCAAAATGACAATCGCCCCGCTCTCATCTCTGTAGAGCAAAAGGTAAGTGCTGCAAAAAAAGCAAACCACATCTTAATCATCAACAGAGGTCAAGTGGCAGGGTATGGCACTCATGATGAGTTGGCTGAAAACTCTACCGTATATGAACAAATTTTAGCATCTCAGGAGGTGACAGAATGAGCCCATTACGTCGTTTCCTAATCGATTCTAAAAGCCAATGGGGTTGGCTAGCACTACTCATCTTAGCCCTTATCACAGCAGCTATGTTTGAGGTATCCGCTCCAGTATTACTTGGCAAGGTCGTAGATGCTATTATTAGCGGATTACAAACAAACCAAGACATTAATACCATATTCGCCTCTATTGATACAATCATCCTCTGGCTTATTGCCATCTATGGAGGTCATGCTTTATTCACATACTTCGGCGAATACATGATGGCCTCCATTGGATCAAAAACAGTACTCGCCTTGCGTACACGCATGAGTACGCACTTATACTCCTTGCCTATCGAATACTTTCACAATCACCAACGTGGTGATCTTCTAAGCCGTCTAACCTCTGATTTGGATGCCGTTGCTGAAACGATAGGTGAAGGTGTGCCCGGTCTCGTGTCCGCCATTATCGGAATCATCGGCGCTACTGCTATGATGCTCTGGATCAGTCCAATTTTGGGAACATCCATCATCGTCATCATACTGATTGGTATCGTATGCTTAACGTGGCTATCTAAACGAGCCCGCCGCGTGTATCTAAGAAATCAGAATGCATTAGGAGCTTTCAACAATGGCATAGAAGAAATTGTTGTAGGCAAGCCAATTATTCAAACCTTTGGTCTAGAAGAGACTACAACTCGCCAAGTAAATATACTGAATGACAATCTATTTAAAAGTATGAGAAGTGCTGCTTTCACCAGTCAGCTTGTAGAGCCTCTCGTAAAATTTTTAAATCAATTTACCTATTGCCTCGTCGCTATTCAAGGCGGTCTTATGGTATTACGTGGGTCCATTTCCATTGGGGATATTCAGGCATTCTTCCTCTATGTAGGTCAGGTATCCGACCCCCTATCTCGTAGTTCCTATATTATGACAAAATTCCAAGAAACCGCTGCGGCCTTAGGCCGTATTTACGAGGTAATTGATGCCCCATCTGAAATTGATGATGGAGAACTTACATTATCCGGCAGCACAGCAAGAACTAATATAGAAACTATTAGTACTAACACACCTATGACGGTCAATCAACCAATTAATCCAACTCATATAGGCACAATCGATTTTGAACATGTTGATTTTGGTTATACCCCGTCCAATGTATTTATGAAGGATATTAATATTCATATTCCAGCTGGCTCTATGGTAGCCATCGTAGGTCCTACCGGAGCTGGCAAATCTACATTAGTGAATCTCATCATGCGCTTCTATGACATTAAAAATGGTCGCATCACTATTAACGGTGTAGATATTCGGGATTTATCTCGTGAAAGCTTACATAATACGGTAGGAATGGTATTGCAAGACGCTTGGATTTTCACGGGTACTATCGCCGATAACATTGGCTACGGCAAACCAAATGCCACACGTGAAGAAATCGAGTATGTCGCAAGGCTTGCCATGGCAGATCACTTTATCCGTACATTACCCAATGGATATGATACGATGCTCAACCGAGGTGGTGATGATCTCTCCCAAGGTCAACGCCAATTAATTACCATCGCTCGGGCTTTCTTAGCCGATCCTAGCATTCTCATCCTTGACGAAGCAACGGCTAACGTAGATACCCGAACCGAGGTAGAGGTTCAAAAAGCTATGAATACGCTCCTCAAGGGTCGCACAAGTATCGTCATCGCCCATCGCTTGTCTACAATCAAAAATGCTGACTTCCTACTCGTAGTAGAAAACGGTACCATTGTAGAACAAGGGACACATGATGAACTCATGGCACTTAACGGATACTATAAAAAACTGTATGAAAACTATGCTGTAGGAATGACAGTATAGGGCAAAGATGTTACCAGCTTTTTAAAACCAGACATGAAATTATCCTCAAATTGTTCCATAAACAAAAAACCACTGATAAGCTACAACTTATCAGTGGTTCTTTTATTTATACCTATACACAGCACGTTTTCTATATTCTATTCACCCTTTGGTACGAACCATAGGCCATTATTATTCTTTTCCATGTAGTCTTTAAATTCTTGCGAGTGGTAAGCTGCTACAAGGTCTTTTGCCCATTGAGCCTCTTTGTTTTTCTCGTTAACTACGAGTTGTAACAACCATTGTGGCAACACGTCTTCATTTGCTAATGCGGATTTAGGATCAATTTTTGCATTATAGATGATAGCACCAGTAATAACAATATAGTCAAAATCAGTACGTACAGAAGGAATTGTAAGGGATTTCATTTCTGTAAATTTAAGATGTTTAGGATTTTCAATAATATCTGCTTGTGTGACTGTCGCTAAGTCTTTATTAGGATTAAGTTTAATCCAACCGATTTTTTGCAACAACGCATAGGCACGAGCCATGTTAGACGCATCATTAGGAACTGCAATAGTATCACCATCAGCTACTTGATCTAAAGATGTCTTAGAACCACTAAAGATACCAGCTGGCACTGTTGGAATTGGAGTCAACGCTACAAGATGACCATTTTGTTTTTCGTTGAAGTTTTTCATGTATGCTGTATGTTGTTCAACATTAAAATCCACTTCACCATCACTCAATACTTGGTCTGCTTGTACCAAGTCAGACATATCTACACCTTTGAAGGTATAGCCTTGTTTTTCTAAAATTGGTTTTACACCTTTTTCAAACAATTCAGAATAAGGGCCTTGAGATTTACTATAGGTTAATTCTTTTTTAGCACCATTATCGCTATTATTAGAACCGCAACCCGCGATAAAAGCTACGCTAAATACTAATGCCACACCAAGGGCAAGGAGTTTTTTAAATTTCATAGTACATTCTCCTATACTTTCACAATCAATATAACTAAAATCTATTTCATCAAATTAAGAACGACGCGCACGACGTGCAAAGTAGTTACCTATGGTTTGAATAATTTGAACAAAAATAATTAAAATAACAACGGTAAATAACATCAATGGGAAGTTCAACCGTTCATAACCATAGGTAAGGGCCAAATCACCTACACCACCAGCACCAATGGCACCAGCCATAGCAGTAGCACCGATAAGACCTATGGTACCTGTTGTAATAGATAGAATAAGCGAACCCTTTGCCTCTGGTAAAAGGAAATGCCAAATCACTTCAAAATGAGAGGCCCCCATCGACTGTGCAGCCTCGATAATGCCTTTATTGACCTCTAAAATAGAGTTTTCAAAGAGTCGAGCAAGATAAGGCGCAATGAATATAACAAGCGGTACAATAGCCGCCGTTGTGCCCACACGAGTACCAACAATCATCTTAGTCAACGGTAAGATAAACACCATCAAGATGATAAATGGTACAGAACGCACGATATTAACAATTGTATTTGTTATGGTATAAACTACACTATTTTTAATGATGCCATTAGGATTTGTCACCACTAGTGTAACTGCGATAATTAGACCTAGTACGGTACCAATGAATAAAGACAGGAACACCATATATAATGTTTGTTCTGCAGCTAGTAATAACTGCGAACCGGGAACGCCAAGTTCTTGCATAAAGAAATCCATTATAGTGCCACCTCCTGCCATTCAATGCCTTGCGCTACAAGATACTCTTTTACCTTGCCCACTTCCAGATCCTCACCAATAAACTGAACAATGAAAATACCAAGTACCGTATGCTCTAATTCCGTTACAGTTGCAAATAATACACTCGTTTCTAAATCAAAAGTTTTATTAATATGATATAGCACATTATCAGTTGTATTATTTCCTAAGAAGTGCATTTTAAGTATTGTGTAAGGCCTTTTATCACAAGCCAAGGTATGTTTCACTGTAGATGGGATTTCATCAGGAATAACAGTCCTAACAAATCGTTTTGTTGTTTCATGCTTAGGTTTACTAAACACCTCAAGTACAGAACCTCTCTCGATAAGCTTCCCATGTTCCATAACTACAACGCGATTACATATCTTTTGGATTACATCTATCTCATGAGTTACGATAACGACTGTTACCCCTAGTTCACGATTAACGCGTTCTAATAATTGAAGAATAGACTCTGTTGTATCTGGATCAAGAGCACTTGTTGCTTCATCGCAAAGCAGAATTGATGGATCTGTAGCCAACGCACGAGCAATACCAACGCGCTGCTTTTGACCACCAGATAATTCTCCTGGATAGGCATTTGCTTTATCACCTAAATCAACAAAGTCTAACAAGGTTTTAACCTTGTTATCAATCTCTGATTTAGAAACTTTATTTAGAATTAATGGAATCGCCACATTATCATACACAGATTTAGCATTCAATAAATTGAACTGTTGAAACACCATGCCGATGCGCTTACGAACCTTTCTGAGCTCGTTAAAACTTAAGCCATTGATATTCACACCATCTATTTCAACATGACCAGAGGTAGGTACCTCTAAAGCATTAATCATGCGTAACAGTGTAGATTTACCGGCTCCACTAAAGCCAATAATGCCAAATATGTCGCCTTTTTCTATGGTAAAGTTTACATCAGATAATGCAGTAACCTTTTGCTTATTAACATCAAACTCTTTCGTTACATTTCGTATAGCAATCACTGTACCACCTCTTTTCCTACAATTCAGTAGGAATTAATTTTAAATTTAAAACATATCTATAAGGTATGATTTAATTATGTACTTAGATTACTACAATTTATAAGGACTGTCAAACCAAAAAAGAACCTCACCAGTTAAAAGGTTGAGGTTCTTTTATTATATAGCTCTTATCTTATAAGGGTTCACATCCCTATTTATCTAATTTTATTTTTTTACATCAAGCTGAACCAATTCAGACACTAACAAAAATAAATTATCTATATCGATTAAAGAGATATAGGGATTCTAAAATGACAGGCGCCCCTATATAGAGTCCCATATTAGGTATTTCTCCCAATAAGAAGGCTGCTACAATAGCTGCCACTATAGGCGAGATATACATAAAATTAGTTACATCAGAAACCTTTTCAGCATGTTCCAAAGCAAAGCTCCAGAATACAAAGCCTAACGCACTAGATAGGAATGCTAAATAGGCCATAGCAAATTTTGCACTAATCGGTGCCACCACAATCAATTCAATAGCATGTTCCGCAAAGGGCAATGCCATAATAGCTCCTGTAAACATAGACCACATGGCAATGGTAATAGGCTTATATCCTTTTAAACTAAGTCCACGATTAAGGATATTATAAACCGCAAAGAGTGTCATTCCTAGCAAGGTCCATAATGCACCTGTAGGAATTGTAAGGGTCGAATTCCAAAGAATGATTATGGCTACACCAATAAAAGCCGTTATTGTAAATACCCATCCTATGGGACGAATTTTATCTTTATAAACAATCATGGCCATCAGTGCCGTCGTCATCGGCGTCAAGGCCATAATAATACTGGATGTAGCCGCTGGAATTGTGCGCAAGCCTTCATTAAAAACAACTTGGTAAACAAAATTCCCTGTAGCGCCTAACAGAATATACACTCCCCACTCACGCCATGTTGTCGGTATATGTAGCCCTTTTACAACGCCGATTACTAGCATAAGTAAAGCGCCACCCATGACCCTTGCCACAGACAATGTCAACGAATCTACTGACTGTAATGCGATTTTACTGAAAGGAAATGCAGTAGCCCACACCGCAATAGTAGCAGAAGCACCTAAAAGTGCTTTCTTTCGATTTGTCATTAACCTCCACCTTTCAATAGCATTCGCCTATACAATCTTATAATCCACTTTGATTAACGTATATTCTATCCAAATTATTTCTAGCTTGATTCATTCTACCAAGATCATGTTTTCTGCATGTTTTATAGCTTAATAACACTATCTCAATAGTACCATAATATACCCCTAACATTACAATAAATTAAATCATACTTTTTATTCCTATGAAGGGGAAGATTTCTTCCTTATTAGTTCTACAAAATGTGTAACAAAGTCGTTGGAGCAAGTAATAACGCTTTATGAAAACTATGTAGCAGATATGTCTATGTAATTAATGGAACTATTCACTTAACTTGACTATTGTAAGTTCACTATTAATCCCATTAATTTCAATTTGATTTTCTGATTCAGACACAGAAAAATCGTCTACAAAATGTCCACGATCTTCAAAGAGCAATTTAGTGCGAATCCCTTTTTTCACCGCTTTGAAAGCATACTCGTGAGGGACATGCAGCCGAGATTTCGCCGATATCTGATTCACATCAATTCGCCCCGTATAATCTGCTACATATATCTCCATTGGAGAGTTGTTATCCAGCTCTATATGACTGTTACCGCCGGCAATATGAATTTCTTTAACCGCTCCGTCTAACTCAAACTTTTCACTAATAATATCAAATAGCTCTAGTTTTTCACAATGGGTCGCTAGCTCCGTATCTCCCATATATTTTTCAGGCAAATTTATAAAAATCGACAAATGTTCTTTTACGAGCTCTTCAGATAAGGATTTGGAACGATTTACATCCACATCGATACGCCTTTTGATATCATCGATTTTTACTTTCACCAGTTCCGTCAAATTTTCAATAGTATCACTGACCAGTTGAACCTTTATCTTCTCACCCTCTCCAGCTCTCATTTTTACGTGATTAACAGAACCCAGTTTAATGTCGAAATGTTTTATCTCATCGATATCGTATTCTACGATACTTTCATAAGGATATCGAGGTTTAACCGCTTCTTCTGAAAGCAATTCATCCACAGAGACATTGAATACACCTGAAAGGGCCTTTAAATTTGAAATATCCGGCATTCCATTGCCCGATTCCCACTTTGTTATGGCCTGTCTCGACACATTAAGTGTTTCTGCTAATTTCCCCTGAGATAATCCAGATTGTTTTCTATACTCCCGTAATTTTCATTAAAATCCATAATGTGACCTCCTATTTTAGGCAATATCAGTTACTCTTCAACAAGAGCTGCTCAGAGTATAGTATATGATGTCAGTGAAGAAAAGAAACGCTTGTTTTCCTGGCTGGCAACGTTCCGTAGCATTCCAATATGCGTGCATTTATAAAGACTTACAGGCTAATTCTGTACAAGATGTAAACGGGCTCCGAACAATACACAAATATAAACTATCCAATCATACTATTGAATAATCCGCCTTCATCCTCTTTAATGAAATTTTTATTCCCTTTATTAATATTGATATGCAATTTCATATTATTATGTATACATCAAGTGAGATCACAAAAAGAAAAAAACTTATATAATCCTCTATATACAAGTAAACTTCAACAATTCGGCTTATGGAATTTTATGAGATACTTCACAAAATCGCATAGTATGTATTGAAAATCTATATCATCTATTCATTGTAGAATTGCTACAAACATTGTACACTATAGGCATAGAAATCTATAGTTATATCCTTTTATGGAGGTGCAAAATGCAACATACTGCATGGAAAGATTTTAACACAGGTGTG
>OFDA01000616.1_pt1 | contig 9760 bp, 7 predicted proteins | sample 1520921 | NCBI WGS metagenome assembly OFDA01 (sample SAMEA2699028, study PRJEB24076) | metagenome
ATAACCTCGATGACAAAGAACCTAAAGAAGTACACTGCCAGCGTTGGATCAAAATCAGCACCTGCCGAGAAGGACTGTGTATACACCACTTCTGCGGCAAAGAAGAAACCTAAAACGGCAACAAGACCTGTTGCGACAACAACAATGGAAAGCAGGTTGGAGGTATAGGCATTTGCCTCATCCTGTCCAACCTTCTTCTTAATAGAGAGATATACCGGCAAGAAAGCTGTAGTGAGCATTCCTGCACCAACAAGCTCATAGAGCTGGTCAGGAAGGGTGTTTGCAATGGAATAGCAGCTTGCAAGAACAGTTGCACCCATAGCAAATGCCTGAGCCCAGGTTCTTAAGAAGCCCGTGATACGACTAATCAGAACAAGCACGCTCATCATAGAGGTAGAACGGCTCAAGTCTTTCTGCTTAGAAACGTCCTCTTCCTCAGAAGCTTCTTCACTATAAGGATTACCTGCGTCGAAGTTGCCGTCTGACACAGAGCTGTTATCTGTCTCAGAGTTATCCTCTTCAGCAGCGGCCTCTTCGAGTTTCTGACTCACAATCTGCTCAAACGCCTCATCCTCAATTGGTTGATGAAACGTCTCTGGAACAACAATGTTATCCACTACAGGAGGCTTATCAAAGGTCTGATCAAGAGCCTTGCTCAGAGTTTCTTCAGATAAGGTTCCATCAGAAGACTCTGCTGAAAGTCGCATATGTTTGGGCTGATATGCCACTAGTGCACCTCGCGAACAATATCTGCAAACGTAGCCGATACAAATGAAGACAAATCTTCTGGAGAAAGCGTCAAACTGAGTCCGCGTTTTCCGCCAGAGATATGAATAAGCTCAAAAAGCTGAGCAGTCTCGTCAATTATAGTGGGAAACTGCTTCTTCATACCAACGGGAGTACAACCACCACGCACATAGCCCGTTAAACCCTCAAGCTCTTTAACGGGCAGCATGGAGAGGTTCTTTTGACCGGATGCAGCTGCTGCTTTTTTAAGATCAAGCTCTTGATCTACTGGAATGCAGCACACCACATGCTCTCCACTTGAAGACACGCAGACAAGCGTTTTGAATGCAGCGTCTGGATCTTCTCCAAGCATCTCTGCAATATGAGTACCCAACTCTCCAGAAGGAACGTCTTCGTCTACCTCATAAGATTGGAACTCGTAAGCAATGCCGGCAGCATCAAGCTCCCTCATTGCATTTGTCTTTTGGACCTTGACCGTTTTTCTCGCCATATTATGCGCGCTTCTTCTGAGCTTTTTTCTCTGCAGCTAGACGTGCGTTATCGCGGTCAAGAATCTCTTTGAGGAACTTACCTGTGTGGCTTTCTGGTGTTGTCGCAACCTTTTCTGGCGTACCAGAAACAACTACGGTTCCACCGCCATCGCCACCTTCTGGACCCATGTCAATAATGCGATCAGCCATCTTGATGACATCCAAGTTGTGCTCAATAACAAGAACGGTGTTACCCGCATCAACAAGACGCTCAAGAACAACAATAAGCTGTCTGACATCCTCAAAATGAAGGCCAGTTGTTGGCTCGTCCAGAATATAAAGAGTTTTACCAGTCTGCTGACGGTGAAGCTCTTTTGCAAGCTTAACACGCTGCGCCTCGCCACCAGAAAGCGTAGTTGCAGGCTGGCCAAGGTGAATGTAGCCAAGACCAACATCGTGGAGAGTCTGCAACTTGTTCTTAATGCGAGGAATATTTGCAAAAAACGCTAGTGCCTCATGAACAGTCATGTCAAGGACGTCAGAGACAGACTTGCCGTGATAGAGAATCTCGAGCGTCTCGCGGTTGTAACGCTTACCGTGGCAGACCTCGCAAGGAACGTAGACGTCAGGCAAGAAGTTCATCTCAATCTTGATCTGGCCGTCGCCCTTACAAGCCTCGCAGCGGCCTCCCTGGACGTTAAACGAGAAACGACCAGCTGAGTAACCACGAGCACGAGACTCTGGGACTGAAGCGTACAGCGCGCGCAGGTCATCCCAAAGGCCAATATAGGTTGCTGGATTAGAACGAGGTGTTCTTCCAATAGGACTCTGGTCAATATCAATGACCTTATCGATAAGATCGACGCCTTCAAGCTTTTTATACTCTCCTACCACACGTTTTGAGTGCTGAACTGCATTGGTAAGCGCGGGTGCAAGGGTATCGGTAACCAAAGAAGACTTACCAGAACCAGAAACGCCTGTGACTACCGTCAACGTGCCCAGCTCAATAGCGGCGGAAACGTTCTTAAGGTTGTTAGCGCTGGCTCCTGTAATCTTGATTTTTCCGCGACCAGGCTTACGGCGAGCCTCTGGCAGCCTAATCTGCTTCTTTCCCGTGAGATACGCGCCTGTGATGGAATCAGGGTTTTCAACAATCTCTTCTGGAGTGCCAGCAGCAACAACGTGACCACCAAGCTCACCGGCGCCGGGGCCCATGTCAATAACGTAGTCAGCTGCACGAATGGTATCTTCATCGTGCTCGACAACAAGTACGGTATTACCGCGATCTCTGAGCTGCTTGAGGGTCTCAATGAGGCGGTTATTATCTCTTTGATGCAGACCAATGGAAGGTTCGTCCAGAATATAGAGAACTCCCATGAGGCCGGCACCAATCTGAGTTGCCAAGCGAATACGCTGGGCTTCTCCACCAGAAAGCGATGCTGCTGCACGAGAAAGCGTGAGGTAATCCAAGCCAACGTTAACCAAGAACTGTAGCCTTGCCACAATCTCTTTGACAATAGGACCTGCAATAACCTTCTGACGGTCAGTAATAGTCAGCTGTTTGAAGAACTGAAGCGACTCTTTACAGGAAAGTTCACAGACCTCCCAGATGTTTTTCTCGCCAACCGTAACGGAGAGAATTTCTGGCTTTAAGCGAGCTCCGTGACAAGTTGTACAGGGCATCTCACGAATGTACTTCTCAAGATGCGTCTTCATATTCTCTGACGTGGTCTCTTGATACTTGTCAAAAAGAATCTTTCTGACACCAGAGAACGTGGTAAACCAGTGCGTATTGCGACCGTCGCGCGTCTTGTAGTCAACGCGAATCTTAGTTGAACCAAGGCCACCGAGAAGGGCGTCTTGTACCTTCTTGGGCAGTTTGTTCCAAGGTGTTGTATCAGATACGTCAAAATGCTTGCAGACTGCAGACAAAATCTGAGGATAGTAGTTTGAATGGCCAAAGAGACTTCCAAAAACGCCTTCGGAAACAGACAGCTTTGGATCAGCAATGAGTGCTGCTGCATCAATAATTTTACGAGTTCCCAGGCCGTCGCAGTCAGGGCAGGCACCGTAAGGAGCATTGAACGAGAAATCACGAGGCTGCAGGTCATCCATGGAGTGACCGTGAATAGGACAAGCAAGCGCCAATGAGTACTGCAGGAGTTCTTCTGGCATAGTCTCTGGATTGGATTTATCGGCCAGGAGCAATATGCCTACCTTGCCCTGGGCAAGCTTGGTTGCCTGCTCAACGCCTTCAACAATGCGGCCCAAAGAATCAAGACGGATGACAATACGATCAACGACAACCTCAATATCGTGCTTGAGCGTTTTACCCAGCGTAATTTCTTCATCAAGTTCACGCACAACGCCGTCAACACGAACGCGAGAAAATCCTTCTTTGCGCAGATCTTCAAAGAGCTTGACGTACTCGCCCTTGCGGCCCAAAACAACAGGAGCCAGGACATAGGCTCTGCGGCCCTGACCAGCCTCAAGAATTTTATCGGCAACTTGATCTGTTGTCTGGCGCTCAATAACGCGACCGCACTCAGGGCAGTGAGGAGTACCCATGCGAGCATACAAAAGACGCAGATAGTCGTAGATTTCTGTAACGGTACCGACGGTAGAGCGAGGATTTCTGGAAGTGGTCTTCTGGTCAATGGACACCGCAGGAGAAAGGCCATCGATAGAGTCAAGGTCTGGCTTATCCATCTGTCCCAAGAACTGACGGGCATAGCTGGACAAGGACTCAACGTAGCGGCGCTGTCCTTCTGCGTAAATGGTGTCAAAGGCAAGACTTGACTTGCCCGAACCAGAAAGTCCCGTAATAACTACCAGCTGATCACGAGGGATATCAATATCAATGTCTTGCAGGTTGTGCTCTCGTGCACCACGGATAGCAATTTTGCTTGAAGCCATAGTTCCTCACATAACCAGTTTGACATGCGCATTTCTTTTACGCGCCAACTGCCAAACAATAGAAAACAACATCAGTACACCGATGCGATTTGTGCGTACTGATGTTCTAGTATACCCAAGATAATGCCGCCAAAACACGGCAAGCGCGCTTCCCTATTTAATGCGAACCTTCATCACGGCCTTTTTGAGCTTTGAGCCAGATTTCTCCAGCGTACAGCCTGGTTTGTGAGCATCAGATGGAGGTGTCACTAGAAAATCACCAGCGTGCAAGGTAACCCATGTCTCTTCTCCAGGATTGGTGTAAGCACCAAAATCAGCATCAAAATTAAATTCACCCTTAAGAACACACTGCTCAAGAGGGGCAACAGCGATGCTTTCGGTACCAGAAATCACTACGTGAATATCGGCGTAAATCTTATGAGCCTCATAGTCCTTCTCGCCAGGCAGAGCTGGCTCAAACTCCATGACGTTCACAAAAACGTTATCTCCATCAATTTCTGTTTTGCCCAAAGGCAGTTCATCCAGATTGTGGGTTGCTAGAAACTCCGCAGCACAGGCCATATATTTCTGACCAAAGTCATTCTCAGATAAATTTTTAATTGACGAGAAAATCATGTGAACCTCCTACGTTCAGCTAAAGTGCGCCGAAAAGATTATAGCTATCTCGTTTGCCATAAAGTTCTATGGGTAGAATTAAGTAGTTACTGCATACAACTGCTACATAAGGAGAGACATGGCAGACGTAGATATTGATAAAGAAGCGCTTCGTAAAGAGATTGACGCTGCGCTGCATGGCAAAAAGAAAGAGCCACAGCCACCTGCCGGCTTTGAACTCAATCAACACTCCCGTCTTCGTCACGTTATTGGCGTTGTTTCTGGCAAAGGCGGTGTTGGTAAGTCTTTTGTCACCGGCATTCTTGCTACTAACCTTGCTCGCGCAGGTAAGCGCGTTGGTATTCTTGACGGCGATATTACCGGACCTTCAATTCCTCGTATGTTTGGCATCTCTGATGAGCGCTCTTACGGCGTTGAAGAGCAGCTTATTCCTATCGAGGACGCAAACGGTATCAAGATTATGAGCGCTAACCTGGTGCTTCAAAACGAGACCGATCCTGTTCTCTGGAGAGGTCCTGTTGTTGCTGGTGCTATCCAACAGTTCTACAGCCAGTGCAACTGGGGTGACCTTGATTACCTGCTCATCGACATGCCTCCAGGAACAGGCGATGTTGCACTGACCGTATTTCAGTCCCTTCCTGTTGAGGGTGTTGTAATTGTTTCTTCTCCACAAGATCTTGTTCAGATGGTTGTGGGCAAGGCAGTGCGCATGGCAGAAATGATGCATGTACCTGTACTTGGTTTGATTGAGAACATGGCATACATCACCTGTCCTCACTGTGATGAGCGCATTGAGCCTTACGGTCCATCAAAGCTTGCCGAGACCGCAGCGGCATTTAACCTCAAGCCTTTGGGACAGCTTCCTATGGATGCAACCTTTGCGCAGATCGCCGATAAAGGAACCTTTAGCACCGAGCTTCCTCAAGGTCTTGTCCCTGACGCAACACAGAGCGTTCTTGACCTGTAAGCCCTAGAAGCTGGTGCTTACACAACACAAAAGGTAATTCTTACTATGGCTCAAACAACGCGCATTAAAGAACGACAAGCAGCACAGGCTCAGCGTATTAAGCAAGCTCAGGCGTTCATGGTGCCAGACAACATTGATGTAGCAATTCTTGGTGGCGGCGCGGCAGGACTCTGCGCTGCCATCACTGCTGCTGAGGTTCTTGGTACCAATAAGCGCGTTGTTGTCTTTGAAAAAGCACTAGAGAGTGGCAGAACAATCCTGGCAACAGGCGGCGGTCGTTGTAACTTTACCAATGCTGATTTGAGCTTTGAGAATTTCTCTCATCCAGAGTTTGTCCAAGCTGTCTGTAAGGACAAGGACACGTTTCTTGCGGACATCCTGGCTTTTTTTAGGTCTAGCGGTCTTGCTTGGGCAACAGAAGACGAAGGCAGAATGTACCCTCTTACCAGGCAGGCAAGCTCCATCCAATCATTGCTGCTCAAGCGAGCGCAAAAAGCAGGTGTCCAATTTGCCCTGGGACGAGAAGTCACATCGGTAAAGCCCCAGCACATTGGCTTCACCAGTGCCTACTAGGAAATCTCTTTATATGAGTAAACCTAAAAGGTAATCGCTTCATCAGTAGTTCTAGCTACTGGTGGACTCACAACCACACAACTTGCTGAAAGCCTTCAGTTGCAGACCACCTCACTGCGACCGGGACTTTGTGCACTCACCTGCAAGCCTGAGCCCCCAACAAGCCTTGATGGAAAGCGCGTACGAGCACACGCAGCTCTTGTAAGAGACGCCGCTGTGCTCAAACAGGAATCTGGAGAACTGCTTTTTAGGTCATTTGGACTCTCGGGCATCATGATTTTTAACTTGTCCCGTACGGCCCTGCCTGGTGACGTGCTTGAGATTGATCTTCTCCCTCAGCTTACGGAAGAGGAAGTTGCAGCAGCTGTAGAAGCTCACACCACAGACGGTCTTCTCGACCCACAGATTGCTGCTTACCTGGGTGCTCATGACTCAGTTGAAGCCACGGTTGCCAAAGCTCACAAAATCACTTTTACCGTTACCGGTACATCCTCCAAAGTTGTTCCACAGGTCTGTATTGGTGGAATTTCCATCGATCAAGTGGACTCAAACACTCTTGAAGCACATGGCGTTCCTGGTCTGTTTATTGCGGGAGAGGCTCTTGATATTGACGCTCAATGCGGCGGCTTTAACCTCTCGTGGGCGTGGAAGAGCGGTATGGTTGCCGGTCTGGCTGCCGCAAAAAGTGCTGATCAGAATTGCGAATCTTTGAAAGAGGACAACTAACATGCTGGAAGTATCAAACATTAAAGTTCATGTTGCGCCTCTTCGTAAGCATCCTGCTAAAGAATCAAAGGTGGGTTTTGACGCGCTTCTACGTACCCTCCGAGTTTCTGCAGATGAGATTACCTCATATGAGCTGCATAAACGCTCAATTGATGCACGTAAAAGAAACGATATTGTTCTTATCCTCACCTATCACGTAAACCTTAAAGGTGGGTCTGCAGCGGAACAAAAACTTCTGAGCAAGATTCAAGGTAGGCCTGCAGCAAAGCATATAAAGCTTGCAGAGCCAAATACTTTTGCGCTTCCCAAAGCAACGCAACCTGCTCCTTCAGAAAACCGTCCCGTTGTTGTAGGAGCTGGATGTGCGGGCCTGTTTTGTGCGCTGACGCTTGCCAAAGCTGGCCTTAATCCCCTACTCATCGAACGCGGAGATGATGCAACGAGAAGAACTGCTGCAGTGGAACATCACAACCAAACGGGTCAGCTAGATCTTGAGAGCAACATCCAATTTGGTCTTGGTGGTGCTGGTACATTCTCTGACGGCAAGCTCAACACGGGTACCAAAAGTGCTTCTCACCGCTTTATTCTTGAGACTTTTGTAAAAGCAGGTGCACAGAAAAACATTTTATGGGACGCAAAACCCCACGTAGGAAGTGATGTTCTTCCCACCGTTGTGACCAACATTGTCACAATGATTGAAGAAGCGGGTGGAACCGTTGCATTTAGAACAAAACTCGCCTCCCTAGAGCGAGCCTCAGATGGCTCTCTTTCTGCAATTCAGGTTGAGAAGACCAATCCAGACGGTTCAACTCAAACTGAAACCATAAAGACTCGCACAATGATTCTTGCGACTGGTCACTCAAGTAGAGACACGTATGTAATGCTCAAAGACAAAGGCATTTCTATGGAGAGAAAAACCTTTGCTATGGGTGTGCGAATTGAGCATCTTCAGTCTCAAATCAATAAATCGTTGTACGGTCCCGAGGCAACTAATCCCGTACTTGGAGCAGCCCCTTACAAACTCTCCGTCCATCTTCCCTCTGGAAGAAGCGCTTTCTCATTCTGCATGTGTCCTGGTGGCTATGTTGTATCTGCAGCTAGCGAGAAGGGCGGCGTAGTCACAAACGGCATGAGTCTGTCTGACCGTGCGGGCAAAAATGCCAACTCCGGCCTGTTAGCTAACGTCTATCCAGAAGATCTACCAGGAGACGACGTACTTGCTGGCATTGAGCTGCAACGCTCTTGTGAACAAGCAGCTTTTAAAGCAGGTGGCGGCTCTTATGTTGCTCCTGCTCAGCTGGTTGGTGACTTTCTACACAAGAAAGCTTCTACTGGACCGCGTTCGGTAAAACCAACGTATCCGCGTGGTGTTACCTGGACCTCACTTGAAGACTGTCTGCCTCCCTACATCCTACAAACCTTGCGAGAAGCCCTTCCAATTATGGACAAAAAACTTCATGGCTTTGCTCATCCCGATGCTGTGCTTACGGGTGTTGAAACAAGATCAAGCTCTCCTGTAAGAATTACTCGCGATGAAACAGGACAAAGCATTAACACACCAGGAATATGGCCTGTAGGTGAAGGAGCTGGCTATGCGGGCGGCATTATGAGTGCTGCTGCAGATGGCATTAGAATAGCTGAGCTTGTAGTAGAGCACTACAACAACGCTTAGTGCTTGCCTCTATAACGTCTGCGAGTTGCGTGAGCACTACCCTTTCTAGCACCAGTTTTAAGCCTCTTGATAACATCATCTGATGTAGTACCTTCAAGCTGGCTTCTAATGGCAACAATCTGATCTCTGAGTTCTGCTGCATGCTCATAATCCATAGATGCAGATGCTTCTGCCATCTCTGCTTCCATACCAGAAAGCATTGCTTCGACCTCTGTACGAGGAAGATTTTGTAGCTCTTCAGCAAGCAACTCTGCAGGCATTTCAAGAATTGATTCTTGCTGCTCTTCTAAAGAGTCTTCATCATCTGAGGCGGTGTAGAACTCTCCATTTTTGCGCTTGCGTTTATCAATGTTCTCTGATGCCTCGGCAATAAAACCTGCAATATCTGTAATAGATTTCTTAACGGTTTTAGGCACAATACCGTGCTCTTTGTTAAACGCTTCCTGAATTTCTCGACGCCTTTTTGTTTCATCAATGGCAATGCGCATAGAATCAGTGATTTTATCAGCGTACATAATGACCTGGCCGGAAGCGTTTCTTGCGGCTCTACCCATAGTCTGAATAAGAGACCTTCTGTTTCTTAAGAAACCCTCTTTATCAGCATCAAGAATAGCTACGAGAGAAACCTCTGGAATATCAAGTCCTTCTCGCAAAAGGTTGATTCCAACAAGCACGTCAATTTTTCCCTGACGCAAATCTCTAATGATTTCTACACGGTCAAGTGTAGCTGTATCTGAGTGCATGTAGTTGACTTTGATACCCTCGTCTAACAGGTGATCTGTAAGATCTTCTGCCATTCGTTTAGTAAGCGTGGTAACAAGAACGCGCTCTTTTTTTGCCACTCTCTCTTTGACCTCTGAAATTAGATCATCAATCTGACCTCTTACTGGTCTGACATCAATCTTTGGATCGAGGAGGCCAGTTGGACGAATGATTTGCTGCACCTGTTGCTGAGCAACCGTCTCTTCATAATCTCCAGGAGTTGCGGAAACGTAAATGAACTGTGGAATGCGTCCTTCAAACTCATCAAATCTGAGCGGCCTGTTATCAAGTGCAGAAGGAAGTCTAAATCCG
>OFDA01000641.1_pt1 | contig 9331 bp, 7 predicted proteins | sample 1520921 | NCBI WGS metagenome assembly OFDA01 (sample SAMEA2699028, study PRJEB24076) | metagenome
ATGAACTAATATATAAAATTTAACTATCCCTGAATTGCCCCATGCGACAACACAGCAATGTCGGATAATCTGCAAAATTCAATGCGAATAGCACACCAAATTAAGATATTCTGCAATAAACACGCATTATTGGAGCAATGTATAGCCTTTTTTGACAGATTAAGTGACATAGGTGTGTTTTGTGAATCTGTAGCAACAGTTTCAATCGAATTTGTACATCAGACGATCAGGCAGAAAGTTCAGAAGACAAGAAAAAGAGCCGGTTACCTGGGGTTTAGGTAACCGGCTCTTGTTTTGTGCTTTACGCGCTACGAGTCGGAAGCGGTGAATGCGCGACACAATGGATGCGCTACGTAGCGGCCGCGACTGTGACGCACGCGGGGATTAGTCCTCGTAGAAGCCTGGCTCGCGACCGTAGTAAGCATCCAGGTAGAGCTCGCGAAGCTCGGAGACAAGTGGGTAGCGTGGGTTTGCACCCGTGCACTGATCGTCGAATGCCTGCTCAGACATCTCGTCCAGGGTATCAAGGAAGTACTTCTCATCTACGCCGTAGTCCTTGATGGTCTACTTGACGCCGATGTATGCCTTGAGCTCCTCAATCTTCTTGACGAAGTTCTCAAAGACCTCACGGTCATCCTTGCCGGTAACGCCGCAGAAACGGCCTGCCTCAGCGTAACGTGCGAGGGTGTGTGGATGATCGTATTGTGGGAAGGTTCCCATCTTTGTTGGACGCTCAGCTGCGTTGTAGCGCATAACGCGAGTAAGGATAACTGCGTTTGCCCAACCGTGTGGAATGTGGTGGAAAGCGCCCAGTTTGTGAGCCATAGAGTGGTTGATACCGAGGAATGCATTAGCAAATGCAAGACCACCCAGGCAGGAAGCATTTGCCATGTGATCGCGTGCCTCAACATCGTTTGGATTGTCATAAGCACGTGGCAAGTACTCAAAGACAAGTTTCATGCCGCGAAGAGCCATGCCATCTGTGTAGTCAGATGCCATCATAGAGACAAATGCCTCGAGGCAGTGAGTAAGGACGTCAATACCAGAAGCGGAGGTCAGGCCCTTAGGCTGGCTCATCATGTTGTCGGTATCAACAATTGCCATGTTAGGCAGCAACTCGTAGTCTGCAAGTGGGTACTTAACGCCGTTGTCAGCATCAGTGATGATGGCAAATGGAGTTACCTCGGAACCAGTACCAGAAGAAGTTGGAATAGCAACGAAGAATGCCTTGTTGCCCATCTTAGGATAGTTGTAGACACGCTTGCGGATATCCAAGAAGTCCGCTGCCATGTCCTCAAACTTCTCCTCTGGGTTCTCGTACATGGACCACATAATCTTACCTGCGTCCATAGCAGAACCGCCGCCGATTGCGATGATGCAGTCTGGCTCGAAGGAGCGAATGCGAGCTACGCCCTCAAGTGCGCACTGAAGGGTTGGGTCTGGAGCAACATCCCAGAATGAAGAGTGAACAATACCCAGGGAATCCAGGGTCTCCTCGATAGTCTTGGTGAAGCCACTCTTGTAAAGGAACTGGTCTGTGACAATGAAGACGCGCTTCTTGTTATAGACCTCTTTAAGCTCACGGAGAGCAAGAGGCATGCAGCCCCTCTTGAAGTAGACCTTCTCAGGTACACGAAGCCAAAGCATATTCTCTTGCCTCTCTGCAACAGACTTGTAGTTAAGCAGGTGCTGTGGGCCAACGTTGCCGGAGACGGAGTTGCCGCCCCAGGTACCGCAGCCAAGGGTTAGGGATGGAGCCATCTTGAAGTTGTAGAGGTCTCCAATACCACCCTGAGAGGAAGGAGTATTGATCAGGATACGGCAGGTTTTCATTGCCTCCTGATGCTTAGCAATCTTCTCTTTCTCGTTAATGTTGACGTAAAGAGAGCTGGTGTGACCGTAGCCACCATCAGCAACAAGACGCTCTGCCTTAGCAATTGCCTCGTCAAAAGTCTTTGCACGATACATGCCAAGAACTGGAGAGAGTTTCTCGTGAGCCATCTCTTCTGAAGGCTCAACAGAGGTTACCTCACCAATAAGAATCTTGGTCTTCTCTGGGACGTCGACGCCAGCAGTCTTTGCGATGAAGTGAGCAGACTTACCAACAATAGCTGCATTAACAGCGCCGTTGACAATGACAGTCTTACGGACAGCGTCAAGCTCCTTACCCTGGAGGAAGTAGCAGCCGCGATCAGCGAACTCCTTCTTGACCTGGTCATAAACGCTGTCAAGAACGGTAACAGACTGCTCGGAAGCGCAGATCATACCGTTATCGAAGGTCTTGGAGTGAATGATGGAGCTAACTGCAAGCTTAATGTCAGCGGTATCGTCGATGATAGCAGGGGTGTTACCAGGACCAACGCCCAAAGCAGGCTTACCGGAAGAGTAAGCTGCGTTAACCATACCTGGACCACCGGTTGCCAAAATGATGTCAGCGTTGCTCATGACTGCTGCAGTCATATCAATGGTAGGAGCTGGTACCCAATCGATAATACCCTTGGGGCAGCCGGCCTTCTCGGCAGCATCGCGAACAATACGAGCAGCAGCAATGGTGCACTCTTTTGCGCGTGGATGTGGGGAAATAATAATGGCATTTCTTGTCTTCAGGGCAAGAAGCGTCTTAAAGATTGCGGTAGAAGTTGGGTTAGTAGTTGGAATAACTGCAGCTACGATACCCATTGGCTCGGCTACAACTCGATAACCTGCAGCTGGATCATCCTCTACAACGCCACAGGTCTTCATGTCCTTGTACTTGTTGTAAATGTACTCTGCTGCGTAATGGTTCTTGATAACCTTGTCTTCCATTACACCCATGCCAGTTTCTTCAACTGCCATGCGAGCAAGAGGGATACGATTTTTCTCGGCCGCAAGAGCAGCTTCATAGAAAATCTTATCGACCTGCTCCTGAGTGAATGTTGCAAACTCTGCCTGTGCCTCACGCATCTCTTCGAGGCGCTTGAGCAAAGTATCAACATCCTCAATTTGAGTAGCCTTCTTTGCCATAAAATCCCCTTCTGTTTAGGAACATTAATTCAAATTATACCAAGGTCTGCTAAACAAGTGCTTACCGTTAACCGAGTCTCTCAAAATTTATAATCTGCGTTCTGGCGTCTTCATCCGTTGCTGTAAATCTATGCCATTCACCTGGCGATTCTTTCCACGTGTAATCCACGTACGGGCCAAATCCACCCACCAACTGCGATGTTGCGCGCGCAAAGTTCGGGTCCGTCTTGAGACCCGGATAGCGCACCGCCTCGACGCGCGGATGGCACGCCAGGAACGTGGCAACCACCTGCGCTGCATCGCTTGCCGCGTGGCGAGAAACCCGTGCACTCGCCTGCTCTTCCGCTCCCGTGGCAGAAATCGTCACGTCCTCTGCAGAACACGCCTTGGCTTCAACCGCCTCTGCTACCCACGGTATGCAGCACTTCCGCATGCACACGACAACATATCCCGGCACCCGAGCGTCCTCGGCAACTGCAAGCTCTGCTCCCAGACGGCACGCGGGGCTGAACTCGGCTCCAATCGAACGCACGTCCGCCACAAGTAACTCCCCTGCTACGGCTCTGCCTTTGATGTCGCACACCTCAACGGGCACGCCAGCAAGCGGCTCCACGACGGTTGCACCGCCTGTAACCAGTGTGGCGAGAAGTTCGTCTACATAGGAAACAGGGACAAGCCGCGCACGGCCTGCCCCTGTCATTTTTACGTATTCAGCTACAACGTCGGTTGCGGTTTGCGCGACAACGTCGGTTGCAGTTTGCGTGACAACGTCGGTTGCGGTTTGCGCGACGCCGTCGATTGCGCAGACACTCTTCGTGCCGCCTGCGCCATCCTGCGCTGCACCACCCATAACCTGCACTTTGTCTGAAACCCTATTAACCAACGCGCTCAGCATTCTCTTTGACAACCTGAGCAATGAACTCGTCAAGCTCTGCGACGTGAGTCTCGTTGGAGCGATCGCGGACAGAAATGTTTCCTGCCTCAACCTCCTGCTCACCAAGGATGAGCATGTAAGGAACACGGTCAAGTGAGCGAGCTTCACGAATCTTATAGCCGATCTTCTCGTCACGGTCGTCAACCTTAACGCGAATACCAGCAGCTGCAAGCTTCTCGGCAACCTCATGAGCATAAGGACGAGACTTCTCGGAAACAGGAAGAACCTTGACCTGGCATGGGCTCAGCCAGACAGGGAACTTGCCTTCATAGTTCTCGGTCAGAATACCAATGAAGCGCTCGAAGGAACCAAAGCCCGCGCGGTGAATCATGATTGGCTGCTTCTTGGTACCGTCGGAGTCAATGTACTCAAGCTGGAAGTTGTGAGGCAGCTGGAAGTCAAGCTGAATGGTGCCGCACTGCCAAGAGCGACCAAGGCAGTCGGTCAGATGGAAGTCAATCTTAGGACCATAGAAAGCACCATCACCCTCGTTGATGACATACTCAATGCCCATGGCATCCAGTGCGTCCTTAAGGCCCTGCTCAGCGCGCTCCCAATCCTCATCAGAACCCATAGAATCCTCTGGGCGCGTAGAAAGCTCAACGCGGTATGGGAAGCCAAACTGTGCATAGTAAGCGGTAATAAGGTGAGATGCATCCGTGACCTGCTCAGTAATCTGATCAGGGCGGATAAAGAGGTGTGCATCGTCCTGAGTAAACTCACGAACACGGAACAGACCGTGCAGAGCACCCTTCATCTCATAACGGTGATCAAGACCAGCCTCAGCCAGCTTCATAGGAAGATCCCTATAAGAACGTGGCTTAGACTTGTAAATCAAGCAAGCACCAGGGCAGTTCATAGGCTTAATGGCAAAGTCCTCTTCATCTACCGTGGTGGTGTACATATTCTCTTTGTAGTGGTCCCAGTGACCAGAAGTCTCCCAAAGGGAACGCGAGAGGATCAGTGGGGTCTGAACCTCCTGATAACCAAAGCGAGCCTGCATCTCATGCCAGTAATCGGTCAAAGCGTTGCGCAGTGCCATGCCGTTTGGAAGCCAGAATGGAGAACCTGGGCCAAAGTCGGACATCATGAAGAGCTCCATCTCACGACCAATCTTCCTGTGGTCGCGCTTCTCGGCCTCCTCAATCATCTTGAGGTACTGAGCAAGCTCCTCTTTGGAACCAAATGCAACACCATAAATCCTGGTGAGCATCTTGTTGTTCTTATCGGCCTTCCAATAGGCGCCAGAGATGCTGGTCAGCTTGAAGGCCTTGACGCCCTTGGTGTAGAGCATGTGAGGACCAACGCACATGTCAACATATTCACCCTGCTTGTAGAAGGTGATGTGTGCGTCAGGAGCAAGATCGCCAATGTGCTCAACCTTGTAAGACTCGCCGCGTTCCTTCATGTAGGCAATAGCCTCGTCGCGAGGAAGCTCAAACGTCTCAATCTTGAGGTTCTCTTTGACAATCTTCTTCATCTCAGCTTCGATAGCTGGGAAATCGTCCTCGTTAACCTTGGTGTCTCCAAGATCAACGTCATAGTAGAAGCCGTTTTCAGTTGCTGGACCATAGGCAAACTGTGCGTGAGGATACAGACGCTTCAAAGCCTGAGCAAGCAGGTGAGCTGCATCGTGACGAATAACCTCAAGCTCTTCAGCAGGATTGTTAATCTCGCCAACACGGCCGTCGTTATATAAAACCTTCATGTAAAACCCCTCAGAGGTAGATACTCATAGAAACAGGCACGGCGCCTACTCTGCTCACGTGGGAGCTTAGGAGCAGACGCCTATATAGTCTCTGTTGTAAAACACCAGATTGCCATCATAAAGAACAAAACCAAACGTTATTGAATGCGAGTACGGCAGTAAGGGCAAACCTTCCAGTCTGCGTTCAGAGGACGATGGCATGTTGGGCAAACGTTTCTAACCTGCGTATTGCAGATTGGGCACACGATAAAATCGCGGTCGATTGGAGCGGAGCACTTAGGGCAAATGCCATAGTGAGACAGCTGGTGCTCACGAAGGGCAATGTCAAGGTCCTGCTCCTCACGGTCAATGAGGTAGCTGCTTGGACGCAAAATAACGTATGCAAGCAGACCAACAACAGGAACAACAGAAATGACTGCCCACATCCACCAAGGCTCTGCGCCACGACGCTGAGCATCGCGAATAACGTAGATAATAGAAAGGATATAAAGCATTACGACGCAAATAACCATGAGGTAAATAACCATACGTACCTCAGGCGTAATAATCTGATCAAGAATCTCCTGCATCTGACAGCCCCTTCTGCTGGCTTTTTGTTCTCTCCTAAATCGTACGACAAACCGTCTCAAAAATGAGCGAAATGTCGCAGATAAATTTATTTTACCAAAGCATCACTAAATTGTGCAGCAACCTCGCCAGCAAGTGAAATTGTTCCACATGCCACAAAGCCCTTCTCGCGCAAGGCATCCACTGCCTCAGGAACGCTTCTGTAAACCGCTACCACATTGGCGCCACAGGCTTTGTACAGCTCAGCAAGCTCATCTGCATCCATGGCGCGATCGTTGTCTGTCTGGGTTACCGCTATCTCAGGGAACTCTTTGGCGAGAAGTTCTGCGATGCCCTTAACATCTTTATCTGCAAATACCGCAGTCAAAAGCATAGGACGGTTAGTAACTTCTGGCTCAATTGAGCGGATAGCAGTCAAGAATGTCTCAATTGACTGAGGGTTATGAGCAGCATCGATAAGCACTAAAGGCTTTGGCTGTAGCAACTGGAATCTGCCTGGTGTAGGACACCTGGTTGTGGAGAAAAACGCTTTTTCTACATCAAGTGGACGTCCAAGAAAATCCTCAGCCAAGCAGGTTGCCAGGGCAATATTTGCAGCCTGGTAGCTTGGTTTAAGCGCAGCAAGATCCTCGTAGGTTGCACGAGGAGTGTCAACCGTAAGCTCCAACGGGAATCCAATGCTCTTAGGCTTTTTGGTAATGAAGAAATGTGCGTGAGGAAGCTCTGGATGGTCAGACGACTGACCAGCAGAAACCTCTCCTTCAACGTCTTCTAGCTTGTCAGCCACAAGAAGAGTTGGGACAACGTCCGCAGAAGCTGCTTGGGACAAGAATACGTCCTGGACGCTCTGAGGAGTTGACGTTCCCACGCCAAGAACGCAGGTGCGACCAGGTTTGATGATGGCGGCCTTCTCGCCAGCAATAGCCTCAAGGGTATCGCCTAGGATGCGCGTGTGGTCTAGGCCGACGCCTGTAATGGCAACGGAGGTGATGTTTTGAGCAGCGCTCGTTGCATCCCACCTGCCACCCATGCCACACTCAAGCACACAGGCGTCAATCTCTGCCTCGGCAAAGACCACTAGAGCTGCGACCGTAAGCAGGTCAAACTCGGTGATGTCATAAGGACGCTCGCCCAAGGCGGCTCGCTGAGCGTTGACGCGCTCCCCTGCTACCTGAGCTGCAGAGACACCGTGAGCAAAAGCCGCCTCAGAGACGGGCGTGCCATTGATCTCCATGCGCTCGGTATAGCTGATGAGCTCAGGAGATGTGTACAGAGCGGTCTTGAGACCCTCTCCCCTGAGCAGAGCTGCAGTGTATCTAGAGGTAGACGTTTTACCGTTGGTACCTGCAATCTGAACACTCTTAAAGCAGAGATCAGGGTTGCCCAGCTCTTTGAGCATGTCTTCCACGCTCTCCAGCAGGGGCTGAATACCAAACTTCTTTGTATCGTGAAGCACCTTTAAAGACTGCTCATAGCTCAGCTCAGGCACAGAAAAAGGAACAGAATAACTCATTGTGTACATACCTCTTATAGACCAAGCAGACGCATAGCCTCTGCACGGGTTTTCTCGTTAGTTTTAAAAATGCCACGAACCGCAGACGTGGTGGTAAGAGCGCCCGATGCCCTAATGCCACGCATACTCATGCACGTGTGCTCAGCTTCCATAACCACCAAAACGCCCAAGGGATCAAGCTCTTCTACCATAGCGTCTGCAATCTGACCCGTTAAACGCTCCTGCACCTGCAGGCGGCGAGAATATCCGCTGACGCAGCGAGCAATCTTGGAAAGGCCGGTAATGCGACCATTTTGTGGAATGTAGCAAACGTGCGCCTTGCCCACAAAAGGCAAAATGTGATGCTCACAGGTAGACGAAAAAGGAATGTCGCGGACAATAACCATCTCTTTATTGCCCTCTTCATGGAACTGTTTACGCAGATGAGCTGCAGGATCTTCCTGCATACCACCAAAGAGCTCCACGCAAGCACGAGCAACACGGTCTGGTGTATCAAGCAGACCTTCTCGCTCTGGATCCTCACCAATAGCAAGCAAAAACTCCTTGACCGCGGCTTTTACGCGCTCTTGGTCAAGCGCTTTATAGTTATTTTCCGTTGCCATGAGGCAACCTACCTTTCACTCTTATGCAAGCGTTCTTTGAGCTGCGGCAACAACATGGCGAGCAAGAATTGCCGTTGTCACGCTACCTACACCGCCAGGAACAGGAGTATAAGCACTTACCAGAGGAGCTACCTGCTCTGTATTAACATCGCCAACAACCTTTTGAGTTGCTTCATCCCAGTTAATACCTACGTCAACGATGATCTGCTCAGCTCTTACGTAGTCAGCTCCAATAAGATGTGCGCGACCTGCAGCTACAACTACAACGTCTGCCTGCTTAAGCGTAGCAGCAAGGTCTTTGGTCTTGCTGTGACACACCGTCACTGTAGCGTTTCTTGCACTTAAAAGCGCAGCTACCGGACGACCAATGACGTTTGAGCGACCAACAACTGCAACAGGTGCTCCCTCAAGAGGCACCTGGTAGAAATCAAGAAGCGCCAGAACTGCCTCTGCGGTGCAAGGCCCCAGTGCACCAGGAGTTCCACAAAGCGTTGCCAATAGCATGGAATCGGTGGCGCAATCAACATCTTTTTCTGGAGCTAGATGCTGAAGCGCTTCATGCTCGTCAATTCCAGTAGAAAAAGGACGCATAGGCAGACAACCATGCACCGATGCGTCGGCAGAAACCTGGTCAAACGTAGTATTTACCTGCTCTTGTGTAGCGTCTTCTGGAAGCTCAATGGTCTCAACTTCAAAGCCTACCTTCTCTGCACGCGTATAAGCCGCGCGCTCATAGGTAAGGTCATCACTTTTCTGTCCAATGCGAACAATAACCAGCTTAGGAGTTACGCCTTGTGCGCGAAGTTCCTTGACCTGAGCGGCAAGTTTTTCAGTTATTGCTTTAGCAACAGGAGCGCCACGAAGCTCCTGCGACAGAGTCTCTGAGCTCATGTTATGCCTCCTGTCTCAGCTGTGCGCTCACCGCATCACTTACGGCGTCAGCTCGTGATACATAGGTGTCCAGAAGCTTATCTGCCTCATCAAGCAATGTTTGAGCATAGGCC
>OFDA01000643.1_pt1 | contig 9319 bp, 7 predicted proteins | sample 1520921 | NCBI WGS metagenome assembly OFDA01 (sample SAMEA2699028, study PRJEB24076) | metagenome
CAGGTTCTCTCTAGATGTTAGCTTTTCGTCACCCACTACAGTTGACAAAGAGCCTTTTTATTTTGAGCCGTCGTATTTGCAAAATAACGAGTATACGTACCGTTTGAAATAACAAAAATCTGTACATACTTGTACAATGAGTTTTCACTATTGAAGCTTTCCTTACTGTAACGATGTACCTGATTAAATGCCTCCTGAAGACTGACTCCACGTTTTTTCAACTCGATTTGAACAAGAGGTAGCCCATTCACCAATATAGTGACATCATAACGGTTAGTATGGCTGCCTACTTGAGTCACTTGGTTAATGACCTGCATGCTGTTGTTATGAATGTTTTTCTTATCAAGGATGAAAATATTTTTAATTCGTCCATCATCAAAGACAAAATCATAGATATAATTCTCTTGGATTTTTCTAGTTTTTTCAACTAATCCTTCATTTGGACAATCCAGATACTCTACTACAAAGCGATTCCACTCAGCATCCGTAAAGGTTACCTTATTGAGTTTTTCTATTTGCACCTTGGCATTTGCTAAGAGCTCTTCAGGTGTATGAATATTTAAGCGTTCATAGTTGAGATGATTCACCAAATCAGAAATCAACTGATTTTCTAAATCAGCTTCTGACTGATACTCCCTATCTGTACGATACTCTGGTTGATACTCAGCCAAGAGAATACCTTCATTTGTTTCCGCAATTACTTCATGTATTTTTGAATAATCAACCATAGCATGCTTCCTCACTAATCTATGTACATTCTAGTTCAAATGACTAATATCTGTATTGAAATAGTATTTCTCAATAAACGACTTATAAATCACTTTAAATTGTTCTTTATCATCTTCTGTTATCTCTGGAAATTCTTCAACCGATTGTTTGTCATGACTGAACAAATTTAAGTATCTTCTATGAACCTTATCTTTTTCACTCTCAGGTATAATTTCTTCCCATGATTTATATCCTAAAAACGTAGATGTTTTTTCAAAAAGTGATCTTAATAAATTATAGTGATATTTTTCTAATTGATTCTCTTTAATAGCTTCATCTATTATATCTATAACCTTCAAGTGGTAAGCAAATGGAGAATCAGAGGTTTCCTTCAAATGGTAGGTTTCATCACCAGTAGTCAATTGTAACTTGTGTTCAAGTACAAATCTACTACATGAATCACTTTTCAACTCATTAAATAATACGTTAAAAAATAGTGGATGATGAGTTGTGATAATAAATTTTAAACCACTAGATCTAGGAACAGTTTCGGTTGCTTTTGTAAAGTTACTTTTCTTTATTAAACTAGCTAAATCAACAGCCATTTCAATAATTTTTCTGTCATCTAAAGAGGAAACAGGATCATCTATAAAAATATACTTTAAATTTGGAAAGGAGTCCTGATCATCATTCTTAGTTAGAATAACTTCATTCAGAAATGTATAGAAAATACTCCAGATAAAACTACTTTCTTCTCCTTTAGAAATTTTTATATTATTCTCAGTAATTCTTTCATCTTCACCATTTCCATTTTTGGCAGTGTAAGTTTTTGAAAATTTAACTGTCGTAAAACTGTTTTGGAAACTTGGTAAAATAATTTGCTGTTTAGTTCTCAAATCATTACCTTCTGGAAAAATTCCAAGGTAATCTTGAAATAAATCAATTATCTCATTTTCCTTTCCCTGTTCTTCAAGAATATACTTCAAAAATGTTGATTCTAGATTTATATTTAATTTTCTATCCCAATCGTCTTGCAAATCATTATCCCAAGAAAATAAATCTTCTGTAAATGCATTAAAATAAAAAATTTTCTTTTCGTCTATCCCCATATTCTGAATTTGACCAAGTTCATCGCTATCCAATTTTTCCTTAACAGCCATAGATAGTCTAGTTTTTCCACTTCCATTAAAAGCATATAGAAGGGAACTCTTTGATTTTTTTGTAATAAGATTTGCCGCAAGGCTTTCCAATGTTTCGAATTCTGTCATAGTATACTGTCACCTTTTTTATTAAAATTGAACATCATTTTTCTCCAATATTCATATTGTTTTTGACGTAGTTCAATCTCCTTGGGGAGTCCTATATTTAGATCATTACAAACCATGTCAAAGTTATCTAAAACTTGAACAATCCGAGATTGGATTTCTAGAGAAGGAACTGGGATTTTCAATGATAAAAATGTAGATAAATTAAGATTATCCTGTGCGCTACCATAACTCTTATTTGCAAGATAATCTTTTATTGAATTTAAATAGTAGTAAACATATTCTGTAATGGCAAATTCTGGATTTGCAACAAACCCTATAATACTATCAGGGAAACATGCATCAAATCCTAATAATCCAGTTTCCGCTATATTAGCAGCAATTGTGATACATAATGTTCCCTTTTCCCACTGCTTACTTTGTTGTAATCCAAATTCACTATAAGTCTGAGAATAGTTTTCAATCCATTTACCAGCCTCTCTTATATCTCCAGTCTGTATGAACGGTATATCACCACCATATAGTCTTACGTCATTTCTAGGCCGATGTTTCGATTTTCCACGACCAAAATCTTTTGCTATTTCCGAGAGTGTTTTCCACTCAACCTGATAAACCTCATCCTCAAAGGACAAAAGTTTATCTCGATAATAAGAATATTGCTTTTTACGTGAGGTCAATTCTGAAGTCAATTCTGTAACATAATCGGTGAATTTGTCAAGTATTTGCACGATTTTCTCTTGAATTTTTAGAGGAGGAATTGGTATAAGAGTAGTTCTTGCCTTACTCCAATGTCTTTTATAACTTCCTTCCCTCTTATAAAAATTACAAAAGCAATAGTATAAATATTTTGCTTTTATACCACTATTAGGTTTCAAAATTTTTAAACCATCAGCTCCTTGAATAAAAGCGAAATCTACATATTTTACATGCTCTGAGTGATCCCCAAAAATGATATATTCGTCTTTTTCAAGATATTTTTCATTATCTGAATAACCTGCTATGAATTGTTCACCCTGATCAACAATTGGTATTTTGCCTGTTACTTGATACTCCTTTTTAGTTAACTTTATTGGACATGTCACAGTATCAACCACTGCCTCCAACTCTTTCCACTCAACGGGACAGTTTTGGATTTCTTCTAGGATGTTCATGATTTTCCTCCTTCCTTGGCTAGATTTTCAATACTTTTGATTTCCTTGAGGTAATCTTTTTCAACTTGACTGAGGGTCTTGGCTTGGTAGCTCTTATATTCCTTATCTACCTTCTGCTTCATCTGTTCCCGAGAGATAGAGCCACTGTTATCAAGTAAGTCTTCGCCAGTAGCCTGAAGGATGCGGTCTACATGTGTCACCCAGTCTACCATGGTCATGACTTCTTCTCGCTCTGCCTGTCTTTCAGCAAAGTCTAGATATCCTGATACCAGCTGATTAAGCCCACGAAGTTCCTTCTCTGTCAGATAATTCTTGGCAACCTTTGCTTCAGATAGAGTAGGGAGGTCTCCCTTAAAGGTAGTCAAGCCCATAAACTCCTTTTTACTATCAACACGATTGTAGATGAGTTCGCTCGCAGTATTGTGGTGAATAGCATAATGCATCTTGTTTTGAACCGTCGCAAAGAATTTCTTTGCTTCTGGTGAATTTGCATTGTAATCACTAGATGTCGCGAAAAGATCCAAAATCTGACGGTAAAAGACTTTTTCACTCGAGCGAATGTCTCGGATTCTTTCTAGAAGTTCTTTAAAATAAGAGCCTCCACCCAAGTTTTTCAAGCGTTCATCATCCATCGCAAAGCCTTTAATCAGATACTCTTTCAAGACTGTCGAAGCATAGTTCCTGAACTGGATTCCACGAGGGGAGCGCACACGGTAGCCAATCGCTAAAATCATATCGAGATTATAGTAAGCAACATTTCGCTGAACACTTCTACTCCCCTCATTTTGAACTGTCAACTTATAGTTGACAGTTGCCTCCTCCGATAATTCACCATCTTCAAAGATCGCCTTGATATGTTTACTAATGTTTTGCTTGGAAGTTTGAAAAAGCTCAGCTAGTTCCTGTTGGGTCAGCCAGACTGTTCCATTATCCAAATGTAGCTCAATAGCTGACTCGCCATCATCTGTTCTATAGAGAATCACATCATTTACCATAGCTCAGTTCCTCTACTATTTTGTCAATTTCTGAACGTAGGTGGTCAATTTTTGAAACGGTCTCTGCTATTTCTTTATTGAGCACATCAATTTTAATCTTATCACGTGTATCTTCTTTATCGACATAGGTTGATACAGAAAGGTTATAATCCTGCTCTGAACCAATCACATCATTACCAACAAGGGCTGCTTTATAATCAACACTTTGATAATTAGTGAATAACTCAACGATATGATTGATATTACTATCCGTCAAGATATTATTATTGGTCTCTTTTTTGAATTCCTTACTCGCATCGATAAAGAGCGTTTTATTTTCTAGTTTATTCTTCGCTAAAACTAAAATCGTAGTAGCGATAGAGGTCCCAAAGAAAAGATTATCAGGCAGAGCAATAACCGCTTCAACAAAGTTGTTATCTACTAGATACTGACGAATGGTCTTTTCAGCACCTCCACGATAGAAAATACCTGGAAAACAAACAATGGCTGCTCGACCTCTGTTAGACAAGTGGTTGAGGCTATGCATGATAAAGGCAAAGTCAGCTTTTGACTTAGGAGCTAGTTTACCAGCTGGCGCAAAACGGTCATCGTTTATGAGTGTTGGGTCTCCATCTCCCACCCATTTGACAGAATAAGGAGGGTTAGAAACAATCGCATCAAAAGGCTTTTCTTCCAAATGCTGAGGATTTAAAAGGGTATCTCCTCGCTTAATATCAAAGTTATTGTAGTTGATATTGTGCAAGAACATGTTCATACGAGCCAAGTTAAAGTTGGTCATATTAATTTCTTGCCCAAAAAATCCATCCTCCAAAATATGATCTTCAAACTGTTTTTTCATTTGAAGTAATAGTGAGCCCGATCCACAAGTAGGGTCATAAACTTTGTTGATTTTATCTTTTCCCACCATAACTAGGTGTGCAAGCAATTTAGAAACAGTCTGCGGTGTGAAAAATTCACCTCCACTTTTTCCTGCATTACTGGCATAATTGGATATCAAGAATTCATAAGCGACACCAAAAGCATCTATATCATTCTCTTCAAAATTTCCAAAATTAATACTATTAATGCCATTTAATATGTCAGATAAACGTTTATTTCTTTCTGCAACTGTTCCTCCTAAGATATTGCTCCGTGTATCTAAGTTATCAAACAAACCTTTGATAGCATCTTCAGACTTGTGACCAATTGCTGATTCCTCTATTGACTGAAAGATATTTGCTAAATCAGTATTTAGCTCTTGATTTTTAGACGCATTTTTCACGACATTTTTAAAAAGCTGACTTGGAAGAATGAAAAACCCCTTATCCTCGACTGTCCCTGGTTTGAAATCTTCTTCCGCCTCTTCATCACTCAAATTTGCATAGCTAAATTCTAAGTCGCCTGCTTCATGTTCAGCTTTATCAAAATATGCAGCCATATTTTCTGAAATAAAACGATAAAATAGAATTCCCAGAACATACTGTTTGAAATCCCAACCATCAACCGCTCCACGGACATCATCCGCAATTTTCCAAATTTTATTTTGGAGCTCTTTAATCTCTCTGTTTTCTTTATTTGACATATAAAGTGACCTTTTCTAACTATAATATATAACTGTTATTCTAGCATATTTTAAGCTGTAAAAATAGGGGATATAAAAAACGGTCGCCAACAGTTAGTTGACAACCATTTTCATTCTATTTCAGCTTGACACAAAGGGCATTCCAAGCATGGAGTTTGCCTTGGTCTGCAATTGATTTCAGTTCGATATTTGCGATGATAACTTAAGCACCATCGAAATCATAATCAAAGTATTGTTACTGGTCTGATAGATTAACTGCAACTAGATAGCTGCTATCTTGAATCTTGCGGATATAGGTAGAGACCACTAGTAACTATCAACATTAGATGACTGCAAATCTTAGTACATCTCTAACAAAATGATCAAACACTGTTCTAAAGAAAAGTATTGGATTATTAACACAGTACTACTGAATGTTTAATCTTATTAATTTTTAATTTCAATATACCTTACACCACCAACAACTAGCTCGCTTTTGTCAGGTTTCTTAATGTATACTATTGGTACATCTTCACTGCTATAAAGAATGCTTTGTTCTGATGATTCTAAATTAGTAATTTTCTCCGCTACAAAATAACAATTTTTTTGAAATTTCAATCGTGTTTCAATTAATTTATTATTCTGTAAATCCAAACAAAGTACATTTTCCTTTTCTGCTAATTCTATACCTAACAACTTTTTTTCATCTGACTCTTTAAAGTATACTTTTTTCCCAAACCTATTTTTAGGAATCTTATATTTTGCATACAATTCTTTTTTTACTTTTGAATATGCGTGTATGAAAGTGAAATTATTAATTTTTATAGTATACTTGTCCTGAATCTCAATAAGGACTTTTGGATCAGACTCTATTAATATATATCTACCTTTTTTACTTAATTTATAAACTGCTTTCCCTATAAATAATAGATTACCTATAATATGAAAACTTGAAACAGAATATAAAAAATCCCTCTTATCAAATCCATACTTGTTCAATAAGAACCAGTGTCCTTGAATATCAATACCTGATTTTTCACCACTAATAAATTTTAACAATATATTTTCCTTGGGATTCCTATAAAAGAAAATAATATAAACTCCTAATAATGGCAATCCACACAATTCAATAAAAATTAATCTATATAGAGATGTCATTAGATAAACAAATGTTTTGCTGTTATCTAAGTTTTTCTTATACACGAATAAATAATAAACTCTCATTTGCTTATCAAAAGTAACATTTTCTATCTTATAATCAACACCTCGATACTTTACAGTTAAACCTTTAAATGAATATAATCTATTTATTATTTTGTCTAATTCTAAACTTATTATTCCATGTCTTACATGTTCTCCATCAATAAAATCAAGAAGATATTTGGTATTTTTTAAATTACTGTCTACAATTGTCTTTAATTCTTTACCATCTTCAATTAATCTAACTTTTTTAGGGTCAAACTTAATATACTCTAATTTATTTTGTGATATAAATTTCTCAACTTTTGGTGATGTTATTAACATTACTGAAGCTGATAATATTGGTGCCAATAAAACCATTATCACTCTTCCACGTACTAAAATAGAGCTTGCTCTCAAAGATAATTTAACTCCAAAATATTTTGTAAACAAATCTTCTGTAAATAACATAGATCCAACTGCCAAGGTAGCAGAAAGAAATCCCCACTGAGAAGTAGTAAGACTACCAAAGACTATCAAAATAACAGCAAGTATAATACTAGTTATAATGATAGGTGATCTATATATTTTTAAATATGGTAATAGAAAACTACAAATCACCAACGAAACTAACAATATTGTAAAAATAAAACTCATCATAATCTCCAATTACGATTTTTATTATATCAAAATGCAATAACCCACTCAAATACATTATTGTTGATAAAAGAAAAAGACATACATTGAAGTTAATTTAAAATCCAATAAATCGTCTTTCGCCAATAGCATTTACCTCAGGCATTTGATATAATTTTTCTCAGAGGTATTTTTTTTATGAAGAAACAAGCTTTTAGTTCTGAACAGTATTTGAATCTGCAACGTGACCATATTTTGGAGCGTATTAACCAGTTTGACGGCAAGCTCTACTTGGAGTTTGGTGGCAAAATGTTGGAGGACTTCCACGCTGCTCGTGTCCTTCCTGGTTATGAGCCTGACAATAAAATCAAGCTCCTTCAAGAGCTTAAAGATCAGGTTGAAGTGGTCATCGCCATTAATGCTAGCAATATCGAGCACTCTAAGGCTCGTGGTGACCTTGGTATTTCCTACGACCAAGAGGTGCTTCGTCTGATTGATACATTCAACGAGCTCAATATTTATGTGGGTTCTGTTGTCATCACACAGTATTCAGGTCAACCTGCGGCCGATGCTTTCCGTAACCAACTGGAAAAAAATGGCATCACGTCTTACATCCACTACCCTATTAAGGGTTATCCAACGGATATGAACCATATCATTTCTCCTGAAGGTATGGGAAAAAATGACTATATCAAGACCAGCCGTAACCTAATCGTTGTCACTGCTCCTGGTCCTGGTTCTGGTAAATTGGCGACATGTATGTCTAACATGTACCACGACCAAATCAATGGTATCAAATCTGGTTATGCCAAATTTGAAACTTTCCCAGTTTGGAATTTGCCACTTCATCACCCAGTCAACTTGGCCTATGAAGCTGCCACTGCCGACCTTGATGATGTCAATATGATTGACCCCTTCCACTTGGAAACGTATGAAAAAACGACCGTAAACTACAACCGTGACATCGAGATTTTCCCAGTTCTCAAACGTATGCTTGAACGTATCCTAGGCGAATCTCCTTATGCTTCGCCTACAGATATGGGTGTTAACATGGTTGGTTTCGCTATTACCGATGATGAGGCAGCTAAAGAAGCTTCTAAACAAGAAATCATCCGTCGCTACTATCAAACCGTTCTTGATTTTAAAAATGAACGTGTACCTGAAACTGCCGTTAAGAAAATCGAACTGCTCATGAACGATCTTGGTATCACGCCTGAAGACCGTAAAGTCGTGGTAGCAGCACGTGGTAAAGCTGAAGAAACCAGTAGTTCTGCTCTTGCGCTTGAATTGCCAAATGGCCAAATCGTCACTGGTAAAAATTCAGAACTCTTTGGTCCTACTGCCGCTGCTTTGATTAATGCTATCAAGACTTCTGCTGGCATTGCCAAAGAAACCAAACTCATCGAGCCTGAGGTGGTTAAACCCATCCAAGGTCTGAAAATTGACCATCTGGGTAGCCGTAATCCTCGTCTTCACTCAAATGAAATTCTCATTGCCTTGGCTATCACTGCTGCTAACAATGCAGATGCGGCCCGTGCCATGAAGGAACTTGGTAACCTCAAGGGATCTGAAGCCCACTCAACCATCATCCTTACTGATGAAGATAAAAATGTCCTCCGTAAGCTTGGTATCAATGTGACCTTCGATCCTTACTATCAATACGACAAATTATATCGTAAGTAATCTATCACTAGAAACAAGAAAGACCTCAGTTTTACCAACTGGGGTCTTTTAGAAATCAACAGAGAAACTAGCTGAATCATAACCACCCGTCTAACGGGTGGTTTGATCAAGGGCTATAAGCCCATAATACCAGCCAGCGCCTAAAGACGCTGGCTTTCACTT
>OFDA01000646.1_pt1 | contig 9305 bp, 7 predicted proteins | sample 1520921 | NCBI WGS metagenome assembly OFDA01 (sample SAMEA2699028, study PRJEB24076) | metagenome
ACCGTAAAAACTACTACTATCCTGATTTGCCTAAAAACTATCAAACATCTCAATATGATTTGCCAATTTGCTTAAATGGTCATTTGGACATTGAAGTAAATGGTGAAACTAAACGCATTGGTATTACGCGTATTCACATGGAAGAAGATGCAGGTAAACTCGTTCACAGTGGTAACACTATTTCCGATTCTAAATCTTCTAACGTTGACTACAACCGTACAGGTGTTCCTCTTCTTGAAATCGTATCTGAACCAGATATTCGTTCTGGTGCAGAAGCAAGAGCATATGTTGAAAAATTACGTTCCATCTTGCAATACTTAGAAGTATCTGACGGTCGTATGGAAGAAGGTTCCTTGCGTGGTGATTGTAACGTATCCGTACGTTTGCGCGGTACTAAAGAGTTTGGTACACGTACAGAAACTAAGAATGTTAACTCCTTAACAGCTATTCAAAAGGTTGTTGAATATGAAGCCTTGCGTCAAGCTAAGTTGATCGAAGCTGGCGGTAAAGTAGATCAAGAAACACGTACTTGGGATGATGCTCAAGGCATTACTATTGGTATGCGTAAGAAAGATGAAGAAAACGATTACCGTTACTTCCCTGAACCAGACTTGGTACCAATTGTAATTACGGACGAAAAAATCGAAGAAGTACGCCGTGCGTTACCTGAATTGCAAGATGCTAAGATTGAACGCTTTGTATCTGAATATGGTTTGTCTCGTGAAGATGCAACAATCCTTACTGTATCTCGTAAAACTGCAGATTTCTTAGATGCTACTGTAAAAGCAGGTGCAGATGCTAAGACTGTGGCTAACTGGATGCTTGGTGACTTGTCCAAGATGATTAATGAAAGTGGTTTAACATTTGCTGAATCTAAAGTAAGCCCAGAAAACTTGGCTGGTATGATTGCCCTTATCGATAAAGGTACAATCTCTGGTAAAATTGCGAAAAAAGTTATCGTATCCATGTGGGAATCCGGCAAGGATGCTGATACTATCGTAAAAGAAGAAGGTCTTGTTCAAATCACAGATACTGGTGCTATTGAAGAAATTGTTAAGCAAGTTATTGCTAATAATCCACAACCAGTGGCAGATTTTAAAGGTGGCAATGGTAAGGCTATTGGCTTCTTAGTAGGTCAAGTTATGAAGGAATCTAAAGGCCGTGCTAACCCAGGTATGGTAAATGAATTGCTTCAAAAATACTTGAAAGACTAATTTTCCCGTTAGCCTATAGTCACATAAGCAATATAAACAAAAATATCCCCTACAGATATATGAATTCATATCTATAGGGGATATTTATTTGCGTTTTTATCAGAAAAATATGGTATAATAGGTTGTATAAAATTAATTATTCTTTTGGTCATATAAAGGACGTAACGATGTCTGATCAACACAATACAAATAACAATCAAAATATATATAGAAATAATGAACGTAGCGATAGCTTTGGTAGTAATGCTCACTTCGGAGAGCCAAATACACGAGTATTATCTGATGATGAACGCCGTGACTTTGATGGTGTAACCATTGAAGAGGTAGGAGACTCTGTTCATGTGGACTCTACACCTAGTAATGTGAGCGAAGAGTATCAACGCAGTGAAGAGTACAATCAATATGGCCCTCATGTTAAGGTGTATAGCTTTAATAGTACAAGCTGGCTTAGTCGCATCATTTTGATTATCATATTAGCTGTTGTTTTAGCAGCAGTTGTATTCTTCGGTGGCATTATCCTCTCTGTAGTAGGGGTTGTCATTTTAGTGGGTGCTATTGTTTCCTTTATCTTTGGCCTCTTTTAATGGTATAATATATATATTATGACTAGACGGTGGCTGAGCCATTCGATGATATAAAGGGGACCTATGAACGTAGTTTTATCCACATTAAACTCAAAATTTATACATTCCTCCCTGGCTTTGCGGTATCTCAAAGCCTACGGGCAGGCTCACGGACAGGCATACGATATAGTAGAATATACTATTAATATGCCTGTTTTACATATTCTTAGCGATATTACAGAGCGCAATATAGATATATTGGGCTTTGCTTGCTATATCTGGAATATTGAGATGACTTTACATGTAGTAGACATGGTGAAAGCTGTGCGACCAGATATTAAAATTATTTTAGGTGGGCCGGAGGTGTCTTTCACAGCCGATGAAATCTTAAATCGTTGTGCTGCTGTGGACTATGTCGTACAAGGTGAGGGGGAAGAAGCTTTTTATCAACTTATTAGTGCACTAATCGCTGGCAATGATGGCTTAGAAGAGCAGATTCCTGGCGTACGTGGTCGACACATTTCTGGCCGACTCCTGGGCTCTACTGATACGGTGGAGGTAAAAGATCTGAGTACTATACCATTCCCATATGTAGAAGAGGATATGATAGATTTAGAACATAAAATCATCTACTATGAATCCTCTCGAGGGTGCCCATTCTCTTGTCAGTACTGTTTATCTGGCAATAAAAATACAGTTCGCTTTTTTCCGCAGGAAAGAACTTTTAAAGAACTACAGTGGTTTATCGATCATAAGGTAAAACAAGTTAAATTTGTTGATAGAACTTTTAACTGTGCGCCACATCATCATCGACCTATGATGGAATTCATGCGTGATGCCGATACGGAGACGAATTTCCATCTAGAAATGGAACCAGAGCTAATGACGGAATGGGAAACAAATATTCTTTGTGAAACACCACCAGGCCGTATTCAAATTGAGGTAGGGGTTCAAAGTACACATAAGAAAACCTTAGATGCTATTAATCGATATAATGATTGGCCGTATATTCAAAAGGCTATTCGCCCTATTATTGAAGCAGGCCGAACTCATGTGCACATGGATTTAATTGTAGGCCTGCCTTACGAGAATAAACAGCGGTTTGGATTATCCTTTAATGATCTTTTTAGTTTACAGCCACATGCGTTACAAATTGGATTTTTAAAACTGTTAAAAGGTTCTGGTGTACGCCGTATGGAGGAGTATCAATATATTAGTGATCCCTTAGCGCCATATGAGGTATTAAGTACTCACGTGCTCCCTTATAGAGATATACGTTTCTTAAAACACTTTGAAGATGTCTTTGAACGCTTTTATAATAGTGAACGATTTAGAACTGTGTTTGGCTATATTGGTAGTAAGCTTATAAAAGAACATACTGATACATCTATAACTGGGGAAGATACAGAAACTAATCATGTACCACCTATGAAAAAGTATGATCCTTCTAAAGTGGAGACAAAAAAAGATGCTTTTTCCTATTTTTGTGACATGACACAGGCTTGGCTCGATGCAGGTAATCATAAGATTAATTTGAAAGATATAGATCAAATAGAGTTCTTGTACAATTTTTTCTTGTCTAAAGGTGATACAGTAGCTGCCGAATTATTACAATATGATACACTCGTTAGCTATCGTGGTAAGGTCCGCAGTGAAGCCGTAGGTTTACCAAAACAGACAAAAGAACTTTTACAAGAAGGGGAAGCATTTTGGCGCAATGAAGAAATTGCATCTCAGTATATCCCTAACTATACATTTAAAGAGTGGCGCAAAATTCGTCAACAATATGTAGAAATGCCTATGTCTGAAGATACGGCTAAAGTGTTAGGTATAAAGAATGTACCAAATGTACCTTTTACAGTTGTAATCGACGTAAATAAAGAGGTAAAACCTTTTATACGTCCTGAAATAGAGGCTTGTTAGTAATATAAAAATAGTTTATCTAATTTTTTATAATCAAAAGATTAGAGAATTTATGATAGTTGAAATATTACATAATAAGCGATGATTGGTTAGTTTAATAGGAGTATTATGACCGATACAACGAGATCAAAACGATACCGCATGGTATCTAAATATTATAAAGAAACATATGGGGAAAAGGTTTATAAATTACCTGTAGCACTACCCTTGACCTGTCCTAACAGAGATGGTTCGGCTGGTGTTGGAGGCTGTACCTTTTGTGGTGAAATTGGCGCGGGATACGAAAATCGTCCTGCCTGGATGACGGTGCGCATGCAATTAGAGGAAAATATTGCTCACATAGGCCCTAAATATAAAGCAAAGAAGTTCATCCCTTATTACCAAAACTTTAGTAATACCTACTTGAATCTTGATGATTTTAAAAGCTATATTGAACAAGGTTGTATTGATAAAGCCGTGGGCATTGCTATTGCAACAAGACCCGATTGTATTGCCGATGAATATCTTGAGATATTAGCTGATATTAGGGATCGCTTTCATAAGGATATCTATATTGAGCTAGGTCTTCAAACGGTTAACTATGATACATTAGAGAAAATTAATCGCGGTCATGATTTAGCCCAGTTTATTGATGCCGTATTACGGATTAAGCGATATGGATTTAACATAACTACTCATATGATAGTTAATTTACCATGGGATACAATGAAGGATACAATCGAAGGGGCTCGTATTTTATCTGCACTCGGTGTTGATCAAGTGAAACTACATGCTTTGTATATTGTAAAAAATACATTGATGGCCAAGTGGTATCAAGAGGGTCAGTTTACCCTAATTAGTGCGGAAGAATATGCTGATCGGGTTGTTAATTTTGTACGTCATTTACATCCTGACATTGTTTTACAGCGTCTTGTAGGGAGAGCACCTGAAGATAATACGCTTTTTACAAACTGGTCTATGGGTTGGTGGCGCGTACAAGATTTAATTGATGATAAACTAGACGAACTAGATGCTCATCAAGGTGATCTCTGTGATTACCTAAATGGTAAAGCAGTTCGTAAATTTATAGATTAGGAGGTTGTATGAGCGAACAAGTATTTACATTTCCTACATATGACCTAGCACAATCCATACTAGGTCAACATAATCGATATCTGCATATGATGCTTGAAGTCATCTCTGCAGATGTAGTGGCACGAGGTGATACGGTAGTTATAAAGGGCGATGAAAAACAAGTAGAAGCTCTCTATCGTACCCTTGAAGAATTAGTATTCCTTTACCGTGAAGGTAGTACCATAACTGAGTCTCAAGTGCGTATTGCGGCTAAACTTGTGGCTAATGGTAAAGCTGATGCCGTACATACTATGTTTGAGGATACTTTATCCGTTAATATGCGTGGTAAAAATATTACGCCTAAAACGGAAGGTCAAAAATACTATGTAGATAGTATCCGAAAAAATACTATTACTTTTGGTATTGGTCCTGCTGGTACAGGTAAAACATTCCTAGCAGTAGCTTTAGCTGCATTCTATTTAAAAAACCGCAATGTAGATAAAATTATTTTGACACGCCCTGCTGTAGAGGCAGGTGAACGGTTAGGCTTCCTACCTGGTGAATTACAAGACAAGGTTGATCCTTATTTAAGACCTCTTTATGATGCATTACATGAAATGTTTGGTATCGAGCAAGTACAACGTTTTATGGAACGTGGTACTATCGAGGTAGCACCACTAGCGTATATGCGTGGCCGTACATTGGAAAATGCCTTCGTCATTCTCGATGAGGCTCAAAATACGACGGCAGAACAGATGAAAATGTTCCTAACTCGTCTAGGCAACAACTCTAAAATGGTAGTCAACGGTGATAAGACACAAATTGACTTACCTCCACGTGTTGTGTCTGGCCTTGGCGAGGCTGAAAAGGTATTGCGTCATGTGCCGGGTATAAATATGGTGTACTTTAGCGATCAAGACGTAGTTCGTCATGACTTAGTAGGTCGCATTGTAAAAGCATACGATGCGTACCATGAGCGTAAATTAGTGGGTGAAACTACAACGACTGAAGCACCTACAGAGAATGTAGCGAAAGGGTAACTATGTACATACATATTAGCTATGATGAAGGAATTGAAGAGGATTCTAATATAGAGGCCATTATCCGTAAGGTTTGTGACGAAGTGAGTCGCGTATATGGTCTCGAAGAAGATGAAATGAGTATTTTGCTGTGTGATAATGCAAAGATTCATGAACTTAATAAAGAATATCGCGGTATCGATAGACCTACAGATGTATTGTCCTTTGCTCTTAATGAGGGGGACGATTACGAAGGTAGTGAAGAGGAACATCACTTACTTGGTGATATGATTATTTCCTTAGAGCGTACTCGTGAACAAGCTATTGAATATGGACATAGTTTTGAACGGGAATTAGCATATTTAACGACTCACAGTTGCTTACATATCTTAGGCTATGACCATATGAACGACGAAGATAAAAAAGAGATGCGCACAGAGGAAGAATTTATCCTAGGTAATCTAGGTTATGTGCGGGAGGATGCACCATATAATGAATAAGAACGAACATTTTAAATCAGGCTTTGTTGCCGTTGTAGGACGCCCTAATGTGGGTAAATCTACTTTAATTAACGCTCTTATTGGCGATAAGATTGCTATCGTATCCGATAAGGCTCAAACAACGCGTAACCGTATCATCTGCGTATATACAGATGAAGCCAAACAAATTGTATTTATGGATACACCAGGTGTTCATAAGCCAAAACATAAGCTAGGCGAATTCATGGTAGATGCTGCTATCGAGTCCTTAAAAGAAACGGAAGCCGTTTTATTTGTCGTAGCAGGCAATGAAAAACGTGGCCCTGGGGATAACTTCATTATTGAACAATTAAAACGAGTAAAAGTTCCCGTATTTTTAGTGGTCAACAAAATTGATACACTTAAAAAAGAAGAGCTTTTAGAAGCAATTGTTTCTTATCAAGATGCATATCCATTTGCAGGTGTAATTCCTATTTCTGCAAAAGATAAAGAGAACTTAGCTGAAATTCTTAAGGTTCTAGAAGAAACATTGCCAGAAGGTCCACAATATTTCCCAGAAGATATGATTACGGATCAACCGGAACGCCTTATTATTTCCGATATCGTTCGTGAAAAAATCTTGTTGGCTACACGAGATGAAATACCTCATGCTATTGCTGTAGACGTAGATGAAATGAAAACACGTGATGATGGTACTACCTATATCCGCGCTACAATCTACTGTGAAAGAGACTCTCAAAAGGGTATTATTATTGGTAAAAAAGGTGCTTTGTTAAAACAACTTGGTGCTGAAGCGCGTGCAGATATTCAAAAACTATTAGCTACAAAAGTTTACTTAGACCTTTGGGTTAAAGTTAAAAAAGATTGGCGAAATAAATCTGGTATGTTATCTGAACTTGGTTATAGAAAATAATTTGATATAATAAAAAGATAATAAGTATTTCCATAATCATATGAAAGGAATAAAGATGGATAGTATAGATGGCCTGATACCCGTCGGGTTTGGTCTGTTATGTATTTTTCTAATTAACTTTTTTGTGGTTGCAAAGTTCTCCTTTGCCCGCCTTCGTAAAGAACATGTGGAGGATATGGATATCCTCTTAGAAAAGGATAGAGAGTTTTTATTAAAGCTCTATCAAAATCCAGAGTATTTTCTAAATACTACACAGTTTTTGATTCTATTCTTTATCTTGGCTCTTGCAGGCACTGGTACCTTTGTATTCGATAATATTGTTGATCGTTTAGTGACGGTTCTAAATATTCATAGTACATGGATGCATTTGGTACTAGATGTTATTTTATTGCTATTAATTAGTTTAATCGTCTTAATCTTCGGCGAAATTGTACCTAAAGCATTGGGCCTATCCTTCCCTACGAAATACGTGAATACCTATAGCCGTATCGTCGTTGCTGCAGGTAAATTGGTGTATCCATTTATTTGGATCGCTAGTAAAATCTCCAATGTTATTTTAGGCTTTTACAAAACAAAATATTTAACAGAGCTTGACCTTGTGTACTCAGAAGAAGAAATTCGCATGATGATTTCTCGAAGCCACGAGGAAGGGCAACTGGACCAAGTAGAGTCTGAGTTAATCGATAATGTCTTTAACTTCGTAGATCGCATGGCGAAAGAGGTTATGGTGCCTCGTCAAGACGTAGACTGCGTATTCGTAGAAGATGGTTACGATGAAGCGATGAAGGTTATCCGCTCTAAAGTACATACACGTTATCCACTCTGTGTAGAGGATAAGGATCACATTATTGGCCTTGTTCATATTAAAGATTTAATGGAACGCCCTAATCAAGCCCGTAAAGATTTGCGCAATATTAAACGAGATATCCTTACTGTTCCAGAAGTAATGAAATTATCTACCTTGTTGCAATATATGAGAACGCGCCGTATTTATCTAGCCGTTGTAGTAGATGAATATGGTGGTATGGTTGGTCTCGTAGGCTTAGAAGATATTATTGAAGAATTAGTTGGTGATATTCAAGACGAGCATGAGCCTCATTTACCGGCTACGATGTCCTATGCAGATGGTTCCTTCGAGTTTGATGGCAAGGTCCTTGTAGACGAAGTAGAAGAGATTATGAATATTGAAATTGATAATTCTGACTCTGATACGATCGGGGGCTATGTCTTTGGTTTATTAGAACGTACACCAATCGTAGGTGATACGGTGGATGCTCATGGCTATACCTTTGAAGTTAAGCAAATGCAAGGCTATCGTATTTCTCGCATTAAAGTAACACCTATACCAGTAGAGGAACCAACGGAAGAAGAAAATGAAGAAGCTTAATGGTGGTTTTAATACGCCAGCCATCGTCATAAGTCGAAAAAAGTATAAGTTGTATTCCGTATTTACGTTTATTACGCCTAGCTTGGGACTTATTAAAGCATCGATTCCACATAAGCGAATGATGACGATGCGTAACAGTTCCTATTTACGTCCATTTAGTGCCATGTATATTACAGTCGTACCTGATGGGGAATATGTTAATGTTACGCAAATTGATGGCTCCTATGTGGTGGAGTCCTTAGATGTAAACCTCGATAATATTGCTTATGCAGCGGTAGCGAGTGAGCTCATTCAAGAGTTATTTGCCATGTATGACGTAGATCGTAAGGTCTTTGATACGGTAGTAAATTACTCCAAGCAAATTCGACGTCGCAATGTACAATTGGGAACGATCATGCTTGGGTGGCAGCTATTATCTCTCGCAGGAATTGTGCCAAGTGCTAATGCTTTTATCCAACAAGATGGTATCGATCCATTTTGGATGCAGGTGAGAGAATCAACAAGTCTTACTATTTCGCCCTCTGTAAAAGCCGCATTACCTCAGATTCTAGCTTATCAGTGGGGTGAAGATACGCCTTTAGAACTTCCGAAAACAATATGGAAGGAATTTGAGAAGCTTTTATTTTCTTACTGTGAACAAGAAATAGGTAAGCCGTTACAAAGCGTTAAGTTTTTAAACTCTATAATTTAGTGATAGTAAAAAGGCAGTTTGAGAAATCAAACTGCCTTTTGTTGAAATATTTATGAGGTACTA